>Ga0105053_10012202_pt1 | contig 10380 bp, 14 predicted proteins | sample BON01_FD_78093 | JGI IMG/M metagenome (GOLD analysis project Ga0105053, IMG submission 78093) | Freshwater microbial communities from Lake Bonney liftoff mats and glacier meltwater in Antarctica - BON-01 | ecosystem: Environmental > Aquatic > Freshwater > Ice > Glacier meltwater | place: Lake...
ATACACCCACACAAAAACACACTGTCGCACGCAGCGACTTGGAGCAAATCCCGCACACAAACCTCCATTTCACTCTTCTGCCACCCCCCCCCCGCCGCCCCACGCATACACATGCACACACAAAAACACACAAACACACACACACACACACACATACACACACACGCACACACACACACACTCACACACACACGCTCACACACACACCGTCACACGCAGCGACCCGCAGCAAATCCTGCACACACACCTCCATTTCCACGTCCGCAGCCCCACACCCAGCATACACACATCCATACGCCGCCACCCGCACATCGACTATGGTCACTATTCGACATTTCGCAAAAGTCAGCTCGCCCCTCAGCTCACCATAGAAAATGACTACGGAGCCGACTTTTGAGAATTTTCACATCCGCCACCCCGCACCCGGCAAACACACACTCACACGCTGCCACCCGCATATCGGCTTTGTCACTATTTTGTGTATATGTGCTTGTGTGTTGTTTGTGGGATGATTTGCAGGTACTTGAGTAGGGTTTACACAAGTACCCACAAATAATCACACAAACACACACACACACATAGGTGAGCTGACTTTTGCGAAATTTCGAATGGTTACCATAGTTAATGCGAGGGTGGTGGTGTATGGGTTTGTGTATGTACGTTTGTTTATACATTTGCACGTATGTATGTGTGTACGTATGTATGCCACGTATGTATGCATACATACGTACACACACACGTACATACAAACACACATACAAACGCACATACAAACGCACATACATACACCCATACGCCGCCACCCACACATCGACCATGGTCACTATTTGACATTTCGCAAAAGTCAGATCGCCCCTCAGTTCACTATAGAAAGTGACTGCAGAGCCGACTTTTGAGAATTTCTACATCCACCGCCCCGCACCCGACATACATACACTCAAACGCCGTGCACGTGCATTGACGATAGTCACTATTCCCGAACGATGCCCGAATCATCTCAAAAGTCAGCTCGCCCCAGAACTCACTCTACAAAATGACCACAGAGCCGACTTTTGAGAATTTCTACCTATTCGCGAAGGATGCGCAAACGGCCCAATCGTACCCACACGGTAGCCACACACACGCTGCGCGAGTTCGCGCGAGGCTAGCTCCACGTGCCGCACCGGTACGCGCAGGGCAGGTGCCTCTCCCCATGTGTGTGAGTGGGGGGGGAGGGGGGTCGAGAGGAGGTCGCAGAGCCGCCGGGTGTCGACCGTGTCGTTACCGCGCAAAACGACTAGAAGAGGCTGCCCGTCAGCGAGGAAGAGAATCGACTGGTAGAAATTGTCAATCTCAAAAGTTGGCTGTATACGCATTTTGAATAGGAAATTGGGGGGCGAGCTGACTTTGAAGAATTTTCTGCCGCGCAAGACGACTAGAACAGGCTGTGCTCGTTTTTGAGGAGTCATGGACTGGTAGAAATTGTCAATCCCAAAAGTGGGCAATATAGGCATTTTGAATAGAAAATTGAGGGGCAAGCTGATTTTGAAGAACTTTCTGCCGCGCATGACGACTAAAAGAGGCTGCTCATCGGCGAGGAAGAGAATGGACTGGTGGGATTCTCAAAATGTGGCTCTAGGTTCGTTTTCTATAGGAAATTGAAACGCGAGCTGACTTTTGAGAAATTTCGTCCGCGAGGAAGAGAATGGACTGGTAGATGCTGTCAATCTCAAAAGTCGGCTGTATAGTGGTTTTAAAAAAAAATTGATCAATTTTTTCGCAAATTTTGCTCAACTTCCAGGAATTTGAGCAGCGAGCTGGCCTTTGTGAGATTTGCACTTCTGCGACGCGTGCTGTATCGACTGCTAGTACGCATCGCAAAAATGGAAAAAATTCAAAGTCAGCACACCACTCAAATTACTATAAAATATGACTAAAAAGCTGACTTTTGAACAAAATTACCTTTGCGACACGAGCCGTGTCGATTCCTAGCACGGCAGCAGTGGCTTTGGCTGTCAAGGTGCTGGCGGCTGGTATAAATTCTCAAACGTCATCTCATTGCTAGGTGTACTATATACAAGAACTGTAGAGAAGACTTTTGAGAAATTTTGCCTGCGTTGGGAGCGCGTGCGACGCGCTGGAATGTTGCCGTGATGTTGTGATGCTGCACAAACGCGCGCTGTGTGGGTGTTGGTGTGTGTGTGTGTGTGTGTGTGTGCACGTGTACGTGCGTGTGTTTTTGTGTGTAAGTGTGCGTGTGTGTTTGTGTTTGTGTTTGTGTTTGTGCGTGTGTGCGTGTATGTGTGTGCGTGTCAGAGAGAAAAGAAGAAAGAGAGAGATACGGAGCGTACGGTTAACCGACAGAGAGAAAGAGAGACAAAACAGAGAGAGTTTGAGAGAGACATAGAGAGAGAGACATACAGGGAGATAAAGACAGGGAGAGAGATAAGAGAAAGAGAGACAGACAGGAAGAGAGAGAAAGGCAGGAAGAGGGAGGGCAAGATAGAAAGAGAAGGAAAGACAAAGAGAGAGAAAGAGAGAGAAAGAGAGAGAGAAAGAGAGAGAAAGAAAGAGCAAGAGAGAGAAAGAAAGAAGAAAAAAAAGAGAAAAAGGGAGAGAGTCTCTCTCTCTTTCACACGCACACACACGCACACACGCACAAACAAAGATATTTTACAAAATACCACATCATTCAAGCCCAGGAAGCTGTCGGAGGATGGAGGAGAAGAAGAGAAATAGGCAGGGGCGGAAGCAAGCGAGGGTCGCACGTTTCTGCCATCGAAACGAGCACGTGGCGACCGGCGCAAGCCAGCGTACGTGCTCGTGTGCGAGCGGGCGATAAGAGGATGCCAGAGACTCCCTCTGTCATCACTGTATATTTTGTGCTGTAATTGCGTTGCTCTGCTCCTGCTGCGTGTTGGCAAGCGAACTGCACCCCCTCCAAAGCCAAAGGCTAGCGAGGCGCTGGAAAAATTGCTCTCCCCGAGCAACATTGGAGAAGGCGCCGCAAATTTCCAGCGTTGTCCGGCACCTGAACAAGGGTTGTTGCTTGTGCAATGGCACATGATCATGAGGACACAGATGGCCAAGGAACATTCCTTGGCATTCCTTTGCATTCCTTTATAGCGCGAAATTAGTCTTTGTATACAAAGATATTTTCATCCGGAATCACCCCCAAATTTGGGTAGGTTTCCCAGAATAAAAAATTGTAGACGGGAAAGAAACGTGATCGCTGCTGGCGGGCTGGGAAGTGTTCCAATCCGAGGACTATCTGCGACGTTCTTGTGGCCCGTGTCCGGCTGCACATTTTTCTTCATCGTTCCTCTCTCCCTTCCTCCCTCTCTCTCTTGCTCTTCCTTTAACTTTCTTTCATCCGAACTTTGTAGGTCATGTCCAGCCATATGTTGTCGCATCGCCTTGGAATCCCCCTGAAACTTGAGACGCACTTCGCATTCATAGGTTGTAGTACCATCAATTTTTTGACTTGACACAACAACTTTGTCGAGTATCTGCGTACCATCCACCCTGATGAGTAATTTTCCATCTGTGTCTGGGTACACGAACCTGGGATCTTTGATTTGTGTGAAAAAAACAATCGCCAAACTACCATCAGTCTTGGCACCAGCAAATCGCAGATTCAAGAGCAATTGTATTCTGTGTAGATCGACAATCCATGTGCTTTTTCCAGGTTGTTCATACACAACATCAGGACACCACAGAACGCAGTGCCATCCTTCAACTTTGATAGTATCACCCATGACACACGGGAGGAAATTTGACGTGCGTGTCAATTGGCCGAAAGACAGACATGATCTTGCCAAACACGTGTGTCTTCGGTTCGAGGAGTTGCAGCGCCGAGATACGACACATCTTTTTACCATGGTGTCTCCCTCCGTGTGTGCTTGTGTCTCTTGATTCGAGGTTGGAAATGGTCGTGGACGACGATTTGAATTCCACGGTTGCAAAATTTGCCTCGATTTTTTTGGTTTTGTGGCCATTATCGTTTTTTTTTGGACAAAAAATCCCATACGTTGCAATTTTCTATTATTTAAGTTGGTTGGTTGGTTGGTTGGTTGTGATTTGGTACTACTTTAGGGATGTATGTCACCCAAAAAAAATAACGGTACCCCTTGTACTCCTCACTTCTCCACCCGTCTTCCTTCCCCTTCTTCCCTCAGGCGCTCGGGCTCTTTTCCCACGCGCTCGGGTCCGCCTCAATAGGCCTTTTCTACACCCGTTTCTCGTTCGTCACCCTCGACCCTTGGGGTGCATCCCCTTTCCTTTTCTTCCCTCCCCTCTCCCCAGTTTTCTCCATTTTCTCCTCATCCGTCTCCTGTCCTCGCGTCTCTTCCTTTTCCTTCCCCCCCCCTCCCATCCCTACCTACGCTTCTTGCGTCACTTCACTCTCTTCTTCTTCACTTTCATCAAGTCGCACAATGTTCTGTGCCATATCTTTTCTTAGCTGACATCACCTGTCACTATGTGTCTTTGTGTAGGTCTCTCATCTTTCTTCCTCCTCCTTCCTTTCTAATTCCTTCTGCGACTGGGGAGTCAACCTGAGATTCAGGAGTTTTCATCATCATAATCATCATTTTCCCCTTTTGGTGGCTGTCGTAGAATAAACATTCTATCTTTCTGCATTTCAGTGAGATATCCTTCGCCGCTCTCTGTCATCGACGGCGACGCCACCAAGTCGTCGATGCCACACCTGTAGTTTGCAACCACCTCTGGCCTTCCACAGCCATGTGCGCTACCTTCACTTTGGCTACAGGTGTCAACGGTGTGGCAACTGCCGCTGGGCGTCTTGTTAAGGGCGTTGTAGTCGTGGTTGTCTTATAATAAACTTTTCTCTCTCTCTGTCGTGCATGCTGCCTCGTCCTTGGCTCCAGATACCTTTTATGCCGTTGCATATTCTGATGCCTTAAGTTTGGATACCCAACGTGGGCTGTCGCTGCTGCTACGGCTGATTCTGTCGAGGGTGCTGATGGTATTCTTGCGGCAGTCCATGGGGATGGAGTCTCCAGGGTCCATGGGTCTGCTTCATACCCTCTGACACTGCGTATTGAGTGGGAGAGTGCAGCTTAAGAGTCTGATGATATCACTGATTCCCTAGGTAACGTCTGTGCCCTGCCTGTTGACATTTTCAAGTTTGCAGAGGCTCAAGAATTGGCTGTCAACCGTAGTGTAATATCCGCTGACTACCCTCCGGGGTGTTTGGCGGCGCCGCGACCCTAACAGACCCCTAACAGACACTAACAGACACTAAACACTCGAACTGCAACTTTGAACCTCAATGTCTTTCGAATTTAACGTTTCTTACTCATCTTGATGAGGTCAATCTTTAGCAAATTCTCTCTCTTTCTTTTGAAAAAACAGAGAAGTCGAAGAAGAACGCAAACTCGATCTTGATTTCCATCTGCTGCAGAAGGTTTAACCGTGAAAAGTCCCGACGACTGGTATGAAGCACAGCAGTGTCGGGGTGTCTGGAGCATGCGACGGCGCTGCGAAGGGCAGCCCGTGAAGCTGAACGGCGGAGAGGCCGAAGCGCGTTTGAAATGTCTAGAGAAAAAAATCTCTGACGTCAAGGTGCGCGTATGCGGAGCAGTGTTGAGAGCGCACCGCGAGGTGCTTGCGGCAGGGTTTAGGGTCGGACCCAGCGGTGCCAGAATTGAGCATGCAGAAATTCCTCGAGAGCGACGATCTGAACGTGACCGTGACGATCGAACATGAGGTTTTCGGAACCCTCGCAAAATGGGTAAAGTGGCAGGCAGAGCCCCTCGGCGAGGAGCAACAGCTCGCACTATTCGCTCTAGTGTGCTTCCTGGTGCTCTCGCAGGACTTCATAGACTCGGCCGTCTTGGCCGAGCCAGCATGCTCGATATTCTTTTCACAAAAGCTGGCTTTCACCCAGTTAAAGGACATCTTCTTTGGTGGCGAAAAGCCCAAGCCTCGTAGGACTACATACGTTGATCCAAAGACCCATGCTCATTTACATATCTGCATATATATATGTATATTCATAAATTTATATTCCTATACGTATACATATACATATACGTATATGTTTACATATATATATACATGTGTGTGAATACATATATATCTATACATGGATACACATTTGACCCTTCACCTAATCGCGCCACTAATATTTTCATTTTTATCATGGAAAAATAGATGGATAGACCCCCCCCCACACCACACACACACACAAACACGTACACACACGCACGCTCACGCACACACAAATAAACACACATACACACACACACACACACACGCACACACACATGCACACGCACACGCACACACACACACACGAACACACAACATAAACCCAGATATTGTTTCCTGTTCCTCCTCCACTCCCCATCTCCACTTGCAGTTCGAATTCCAGCAAGCGTTTGACATGAATGGGATGTTGTATCACCTGGCAACAGACGGCGGCAAAAATACTGCTCCAACCCCAACACCGTCGGTCGTGTTGTCGCATCCCTCTCTTCCATTTCCTATCAAAAAGAAAATAGCACCCCGGCTAGGTTTCTGCAGGGTCCCAGTCTTGACGATCAGCACAATTACGCCGACCACTTGCCAAACTCGTGGACGGCGGGAGATCTCAAGCTCTGTCTCTCGCTACTGCCTCCTGTCTCTTCGGGAATTCTTGATATTTTTAGGCTGTCACGTCCCCCAAAAGGATGGCAGAAAAGGAAGACAGGAAAAGCAAAAGGTCCCAACATACCCAACAAGAAATTAGGTAGGCGTGCAATTGAGGATTTTCTATTATTCAAAGCAAAAGACACAGCGAAAATCCAAAAAATTCTTCTTATATGAAGGTATAAATTTACAAAATTTGTGCATTCTTAAATCATCATGAATTTTGTTAAATTGACCCAAATGACACATTTTCATTATATACCACCTATTGTTTTGAGCGTTTAAACTAAACTTGTGGAACACGGTGAGGGGCACGTGGATGCGATAGCCTAAAAAGGGCAACAATTCTGTACTTGGTCCAGCAAAGGCAATGGCTACGGTGTACCCCGCAACTGGCAACTGGAAGGGTCTGAGTCAATCGATGGCACCTTCTGAGAGTGTTTTCGCCGTGAGCATGTCGACATTTCCTCCCTTTGCGAAAGCTCAATACGCATTCTGTTTGCCACATCGCCGATTCAAAATGACGCGGCCGCCAAGTTTCGCTACTTTCGTATCCGAGTCATCCAGACTGCCCCGAATAGTCAGAGTTTTAATCTTCTGATGTGCGCAGGCATTTGAGCTGTCACGGTAAGGCACCTGCGTGCAGAGCTGCTGACTCAAGCATGCGTTCTGTGGGTATGTCAGTTGTCTAGCCCATCTCGGCTGTGAATGCTAGCCTATCTCGGCTGTGAATGCGCCTGCACCGGTGCGGAGAAGAGGAATCGTGACCGTGACCGTGACACTTGTTTGCAACTTTGAACTCAATTGCTCGGGAGTTGATGATTTTGGGGTCAGGATTTAGATCGGGGAGAGGAAGGGCAGTTGTTTACACTTGATTTGATAGCTGGCTACTTGTGTGGTCTAGCATGCGCTTCATATGTATGTATACAAATGTGACACACACACGCACACATACCGTGGCACATATACGCACACACACATACATACGCATACCGTGGCACTCACACACACTCACACACATACACACGCTCACAAATCGACACGCACACAAACACAGCAGAGTTATCATTTGGATACAAAACTTGTATTGAAAGTACATATATATGCGTATATATAGGTACATTCAAATATTGATATACACTGGCATATGTGCATCGTGATATATATACATACACACACGCACTCTCTCTCCCACGCACCCACACACTCTCTCACACATATTCGTGCTCTCTCAGGCTTTCTCTCTGGTACACTCTCTCACACACGAACAGATATAGATATAGATCAATCAATTCGGAGTACATGGAATGAGAATGATATTTGTGTATGTCTACAAGACCGTGACGATCATGACGGATTCAAAGTTTTATCATGTATGATACAGCCGGACTCCACGGCAACCGAACAATCTCTATTCCAAGTCCACCAATCTACTCGACTCTGACGCCGCCGCTCGTTACGGCAGATGTAAATCTAGTCTCTGTTTTGTAAAGTGGGTCTGTTAACTCATCATACTCATCCTGCATGGCTATTGTGTCTTCATGCTTGTGGGTGTAAAGAAAGCTGTGTAATGATTCAAAGTAATCGCAAAACTCGCTGCACGACTTCTCAAGTGTCTTTGTGGTGGCGACTTGAAAGAAGGGGACTACCGCCATATCACAGGAAATGAAATGCAGAGCAGAGCATGGCAGCAAGTCGCAGGGGAATTTTCAGTTGTTGTAATATGTCTTTCTTTCGTGGGTGATATGTGCTGTGTGTATGCATGAATTTGTGTGCATGCTCAAAGCATGTTAAAAATAGGTGGGCCACCAACAGTGGTTTGGAGAGATTGGGTTGTTTGTGCAGGGCACATCTATTATTAACAATTCTTCTGAGTTGGCAGAATTACACAACCCATTTCCGAAAGACTTCAGATGCTCTCTGACATCTGTATCTTTCACTTTCTTTCTTTCTTGGGCGGCGTTCACGATTCTCCGACTCGGATTTTTTTTTCCATTCAACCTCGTCAGCAAAGGACACACACCCCTGACAAATGCATTCGGCCATGATTAGCGATCAGGCAATGTTCAACACGCATTCAGTGCTTAAGGGTGGCCGCCAGCCATGGGGTCGGACTTGCCAGAGTGGCTGTAGAAAGCGCCCATCGGACCCTTCACCCTGCAGGAAAAAAAAGAGGGAGAGGTGCAGAGCAGTGTCAAGAAGCAGGGCAGTCGGAGGCAGCAGAAGGGGCAGTCGGGAGGAAATTAGGAGGGAATTGAATTCGAACATGTACTTCATGCTTCCGTGGAATATGCAAACTCTTAGACGGCAAGCTACAGCCCACACTTGTACATCACAACGCTTCGCATTCGCGCATATTTGGCACCGCAGCAAACAGCAAAGCAGACTCGCAGTTTGGCGACATCGAGCCCTGCGCGCTGTTCCTGCATCCGGTTGCACGTGTGTCTCCGCGTCCCGCACGTTGTGCATATGGTGGCAGTCGGGCACAGAGCCAAGTATGGATGTTTGGAAGAAATGGAGGAAGAAGGATGGGACTTACTTGTCGAGGATCTTCTGCCAAGCGGGCTCAGCAGCGGCAAGCTTCTCGTACACGAGGGAGAACATCTGCACAGGCACGCACGGACGGTGGCACAGTCAGGCAAAGCAACCGAAGAGCCATTATTCTTCCATATGATACCATACCTTCAAAGAAAATGAGACCCAAAATAGTATGGACCGTGTCAAAGGAATCGATCATTTCGCGGGAAAGGTCACGATCATTCCTTTCACCGATCGCTCCGTACATGCACACATACACACACACACACACACACGCACGCGCGCGCGCGCTCTCTCTCTCTCACACACACACACACCAAACTGTGTATATATGTAATACATATGTATATGGCGCCGCCGCGACACTGCCGCGAAACATACTCCAGACTTCGTCGAGTTTAATCTCGGCGCCGACTTTTGTGTATGCAGGTGACGCGCGCACACTTGCACACTACTCACGTACTGCCGCATGCGCACACACACGCAGCCACGGGCTGCTGCAGCAGCGACACGTAGAAGGAAGGTGCGAAGTGCACAGATCTTTGAGATATGGGAAGGCAACACATGGATCATCGACACCAAGCTGAAGGTGCTGTGAAATCGGTGATGGAGCCAGTGGCTCCGGAGCCAGTGGCTGTGCCAGTATCGAAGTGTCTGGTCCTCTCAGGGACGGGGTTGGATGATGAGGCCACGCGTGGCCGTGGCCTCATCGTGGCCTCTGGCATCCAGCGCCTGTACGCCCTGGGCCAGTTGCTAGGACTGGGAGGTGGAGCGTCGAAAAGACGCTGCCTGTTCATCTCTGCTGTCGCGCTGGTGCTACTGTGCTTGTCGCTGCTGCCCATGGTGGATTCTGGGATCGCACCACGCGGCTCAGATATTCGGTCTACCGTGTCGGCGTTTCAGGCCGGCTGCTTCCTGTCTGCCGGAGATCTAAGCCCTCGTTTTGGCAGCGCTATGAGGCGCCGTCCATATTTTGCAGCGTTGAAAAGGCGAGATATAAGAGGTTTGCGATCTGATACGGGGGTGCTAGGGTTGTGCTCGGATACATACGCTGACAGGTACGATCTGTGCGTGTTCCTTGGGTATGATCTGCAATCGTGTATGCAAACAAAGAAGACGAATAGATGTGTACGCATATGATTGAGTGAGTATGTGAGTATAGCTACATACGTACATATGTATATATGAGTATGAATGTATATATATATA
>Ga0105053_10012204_pt1 | contig 10379 bp, 10 predicted proteins | sample BON01_FD_78093 | JGI IMG/M metagenome (GOLD analysis project Ga0105053, IMG submission 78093) | Freshwater microbial communities from Lake Bonney liftoff mats and glacier meltwater in Antarctica - BON-01 | ecosystem: Environmental > Aquatic > Freshwater > Ice > Glacier meltwater | place: Lake...
GCCGCCCCCATGGGTCAGCAGATGCTCGACCGCGCCGGGTATCTCGCCGATCTCGCGGCGCATCCGCGTCTGCCGGGTCATCGCAAGTCTCCGGTTGCCGCGCGTCGGGCCAGGCTCAGCGCCCCGTCCAGCGCACTGCCCAGGGGTGCGATCAGGCGCGCCTGTACATCCCCGGGCAGCCAGGGTGCATATCCCGGCCCCACGCCCCCGGCCAGACAGACAACCCCGTCACCCGACGGGTCAAGCAGCTCCAGCGCCCGCTCGATGAACCCCGCCCCAAGGGTCATCACCGGCGCAGCCGTCGCGTCCCCTTGCGCACCGAGGATCCGGGGGGCAAGCGCGCCATACTCCGCCGCCCGCGCCCCGGCGGCAAACCTCACGACGCCCGCCGGACCGCCCATCTCGTCCAGCACCGCCCGGCTCAGCGGGCTGTGTGGGTACAGGCCATCGTGGCACAGCAGCACCCGCTCCAGCAATGCCCGCCCCAGCCAGGCGCCCGAGGCCTGATCCGAAACCTGCAGGCCCCAGCCGCTGACATACCGCACCGTGCCACCAAACCGCCCGGCCATGATCGATCCGGTTCCCAGCGCGATCAAAACCCCGTCACGATCCCCCAGCGCACCTTCCAGCATGGTTTCCCGGTCGTCCCCCACAGTGCAGCGGCCAAATCCGAAGCCCCGCGCAACCGCAGCGCCCGCATCGGCGCTCAGCACCCCTGCCAACCCCATATGCGCCACCACGGCGCCCGGCGCGACGCCCGACAGTGCGCGGTCAAGCGCGCTGCGCAGGTTCGCCATGGCTCCCCCGAAATCGCTGGAAACATTCGCAGGCCCGCCCTCGGCACGGGCCAGAACCCGCCCCGAAATGTCGGCCAGAACCGCCCGGCACCCCGATCCACCGCCGTCCACGGCAATCAGATGGGTCGGTGCGTCCATCGCCTAGAGACAACCATGCAGGCAGGCACAGCGCATCTGCTTCTTCTTTGCAGAAATACTCATCTTCGGACCAACCTCAGTCCAGCAGGCCAGCATGGGCCATGGCATCCCGGATCGCCGCCTTGCCGGGCTCTCCCAGCCCGACCAGAGGCAGACGCACCTCGTCGGAACACAGGCCCAGAAGCGACATCGCGTACTTCGCGCTCACCAGACCCGGTTCGAGGAACAGCGCGGTGTGCAACGGCATCAGTCGGTCCTGATACTCCAGCGCCTTCGCATAGTCCCCGGCCAGCGTCGCCTCCTGAAACGCGGCACACAGACGCGGTGCCACGTTCGCCGTCACCGAAATCGCGCCTTGCCCGCCGTGGGCATTGTAACCCAGCGCACTGGCATCCTCGCCCGACAACTGGATGAAATCGGTGCCACAGGTGATCCGGTGATCCGACACGCGGGTGATGTCGCCCGTGGCGTCCTTCACCCCGATGATCCGGGGCAGTCTTGCCAGCACACCCATGGTCGCCGGTGACATGTCCACAACCGAACGGCCGGGGATGTTGTAGATGAAGATCGGAATATCTGCCGCCTCGTGCAGCGCGGTGAAATGGGCGATCAGGCCCCCCTGCGTCGGCTTGTTGTAATAGGGCGTGACCACCAGCGCCGCATTCGCCCCCACAGACGCCGCATGCTGAACCAGCCGCACGCCTTCGCGGGTGTTGTTCGATCCGGCCCCGGCGATCACCGGCACCCGTCCCGCAGCATGGGCAACCACCACCTCGATCACGGTTTCATGCTCGGCATGGCTCAGGGTCGGGCTTTCGCCGGTTGTGCCCACAGGAACAAGGCCATGGGTGCCCTCGGCGATATGCCAGTCGACCAGTTTCTTCAGCGTGTCCAGATCCAGTTCGCCGTCCTTGAACGGCGTCACCAGGGCAACGAAGGATCCCTTGAACATGACACGTTTCCTTTACTGTTGGGGCGGTATTGCCCCGATTGATTGCGCAGCGGACCCTAGCGGCACTTCGCAGGATTGCCAAGTTTGTGTATTGATGTGGCTGGTCAGATGGCTAGGGTCACCTCCATGAATTTCATGAAACCGATTTCCCTGTTTCTGCTGCTGTTCTCCGGCGCCCTTGCCGCGCTGGCGCAGGGTACGTCGCCGCCCCCCGCCCGCCCGTTCGTGTCACCCGTCAGCCACGGCATGGCCCAGGCCCTGGCTGCGATCGAGGGCGACAGCTGGTCGGATGCCGCCGCCGCCGCCGCGCGCGCCGGACCCATCGCGCGCGACATCGTCGAATGGCATCGCCTGCGCACCGGGCTGGGCACCTTCGACGAGGCGCTGGCCTTCCTGCGCCGCCACCCCGACTGGCCGGGGCTGGCCTATCTCAAGCAGCAGGCCGAAAAGACCCTGCCGCTGGAAGGCCGCGCGCCCGACGTCATTGCCTTCTTCGCCGATACCTCTCCGGTGACGGGGCAGGGCGTCGTCGCCCTTGTCACCGCCTTTCGCGCCATCGGGGCGACAGGCGATGCCCAGGCCCAGGCCGCCCTTGCCTGGCTTGACCGGTCGATGACCGCCGAGGCCGAGGCGGCGCTGCTGGACATGTACCCCGAGATTCTGGAACCCCTGCATCTGGCGCGTCTCGACCGGATGCTTTGGGACGATGCCGAATCCGCCGCCCGCCGCATGATGGCCCGCCTCAACGACCCCGACCAGAGCGCGCTGGCCGAGGCGCGGCTGATGCTGCGCAACGGGCGGGCCGGGGGTCTGGCCGCCGCCAGCGCTCTGCCCGCTGCCCTGCAGAACGAACCGGGGCTGGCGTTCGAGCGGTTCCGCCTTGCCCATGCCCAGGACCGCGACGCCGAGGCGACCGAGATCGTGCTGCGCCACAGCGCCGATCCCGCGCTTCTGGGCCGCCCCGAGATCTGGGCTAATCGTCGCCGCGCCCTGACCCGCACGCTGATGCGCGCCGGCGAGCATGAAGACGCCTATGCCGTCGCCTCGTCGCACCGGCTGGACGACGAGAGCACGGGATATGACTATTCCGATCTCGAATGGCTGTCGGGCTATCTGTCGCTGCGGTTCCTCGACGATCCGGCCCGCGCCCTGACCCATTTCCAGAAGTTCCGCCAATCCGTCGATACTCCGATCAGCCTGGGGCGCGCCGGATACTGGGAGGGGCGCGCCCACGAGGCCCTGGGCGATGCCGAGGCGGCAGCCATCGCCTATGCCTTCGGCGCCGAGTACCAGACCAGTTTCTATGGCCTGCTGGCCGCCGAACGGGGCGGCATCGCGATGGACCCGGGCCTGACCGGCACCCAGGTCTATCCGCCCCTTGCCGCCGCCTCCTTCGCCCGGTCCGACGTTCTGGAAGCCACGCTCCTGCTGCAGGCGGCGGGCGCGCGCACTCTGGCCAAGCGGTTCTTCGTGCACATCGCCGAAACCCTGGACGAAGCGGAAATCGGCACCCTGGGCGATCTGGCTCTCGCCTTGGGTGAACCGCATATCGCCGTGCTGATCGGCAAGCAGGCCGCCGAGCAGGGCATCACCCTGCCGCGCCCCTATTATCCGGTGGTGGAACTGGGGCTGGACAGCCTGCCCGTGCCCCTGGAACTGGCGTTGGCCATCGCCCGCCGCGAGAGCGAGTTCAACCCCGGTGTCGCCAGCGGGGTGGGCGCGCGTGGCCTGATGCAACTGATGCCGGGCACGGCACAGGAAATGGCGGGCAAGCTGGGTCTGCCGTTCTCGCGCGAACGGCTGTTCACCGACCCAACCTATAACGCCACCCTCGGCACCGCCTATCTGGCCGAATTGATCGGCCGGTTCGGCCCCAACGTCGTGCTGGTGTCGGCGGGGTACAACGCCGGGCCGTCGCGGCCGATCGGGTGGCAGTCGGAACTGGGCGATCCACGCGATCCGGATGTCGATGTGATCGATTGGATCGAAATGATCCCGTTCGACGAAACCCGCAACTATATCATGCGCGTGGCCGAATCCCTGCCGGTCTATCGCGCCCGGATCACCGGGCAAGTCGCCCCGATCCGCCTGACCGACGAGTTGAAGGCGCGCTGAAGGATTTCAAGGCTTCTGTTACAGGTTTGTCGCCAATACCCTGAAAGCTCAGATCTTCGTAAGACAAGCGGGGCAGGTCATCGGCGGTTCAGGTTTTGGCTGAAACGCCATGGAACAGCCGATCCAATGCGGCCAGCAAGGCGGCCGGATCGTCCAGCCGCAACCGCACCGGCAGGGTCAGTACCCTGGGCCGCCAGGCGGCAGGCAGGCGCACCGCATCCTTCTCGGTCGTGACCAGTTGCGCGCCCAGGCCCTGCGCCTCGCGCTCCAGCCTCGTCAGCAACGCGGTGGTCAGCGGCTGGTGATCGTCCAGCGCCTGAGCGCGCACCACCTCGGCCCCCTCAGCGGCCAGTGTGGCAAAGAACTTGGCCGGATGGCCGATGCCCGCAAAGGCCAGCACCCGCATCCCGGCCCAGTCCATCCCCATGGCAAGGGGTGCCAGATGCCCGGCAATCCGCTGCACTGGCACCGTCGCGCCCCAGGTTTCGGCAAACCGCCCCTGTGCCGCGGCATCCCCGATGGGCAGCAGCAGGTCGGCCCGGGCCAGCCCCGTCGCCACGGGTTCGCGCAGCGGCCCCGCCGGAATGACCCGCCCGTTGCCGAAACCGAGGGCGGCATCCACCACGACGATCGACAGATCCTTCACCACCCCGGGGTTCTGAAACCCGTCGTCCAGCAAAACAACCCCAGCCCCCGCCGCCTGCGCCGCCTCCACCCCCGCCGCACGGTCCCGCGCAACCCAGGTCGGGGCGAAAGCCGACAGCAACAATGGCTCGTCCCCGACATCCGCCGCGCCGTGCGCCCGCTCGTCCACCCGCAGAGGCCCCGCCAGCCGCCCGCCATGGCCGCGCGACACCACATGGGGTGCGTGGTCGCGCAGCAGGTCGAGCAGGGCAATCACCGTGGGTGTCTTGCCCGTGCCCCCGACGTTCAGGTTGCCGACGCAGATCAACGGCACCCCGGCGCGCATCCCGGTCTGGCGCAGCCGCCGCGCCGTGCCCGCGGCATAGAGCGCGCCGAGGGGCGCCAGAAGCTGCGCCTGCCATCCCGGGCGACCGGGCGGGTTCTGCCAGAAACCTGGGGGGCGCATCAGCCCGTGCGCCTGTTCAGCGCCTCGTTCAGCAGGTGCAGCGCGCGGTCCGTCGCTTCGGCGCCTGCCGTCATCACCTCCCACGCGGCATTTGCCAGATCGGCGGCCTTGTCGGGCGCCTGCAATCGTTCCACCACCCGCCCCAACTCGCCCCCCGAGGCGACGCAGCACTGGGCCGACACCCGGCGGAACCGGGCATAGGCGGCGCTGTGCGCGCCCGTGTGCGGGCCATGCACGACGACCGACCCAAGCGCCGCAGGCTCCATGGGCGAGCGTCCGGGGCCGGCCCCGCTCAGCGTCTGGGCAAGATAGGTGATCGGGGCAAGACGATACCACAAGCCCAATTCTCCAACAGTATCAGCGATATAGATCTGCGTGTCCTCGCCCGGCCGTTCGTCGTTCGACCGCAGGGCCGTTTGCCAGCCGTCGGCATCCAGCCGCGCGCGCAAGACGGGGCCGTCGGCCGGTTTGGCGGGCAACCAGATCAGGACCAGCCGGTGCGACAGGCGGCTGGCCAGGCGATGGGCCTCGGTCACGGCGGAATATTCCGCGTCGGGCACCTCGGCGGCCAGCCAGAGGGGGCGGGCTTCAAAGGCTGCGGCGAGGGTCGCCCATTCGGCGTCGTCGCAGGGCAAAGCGCCCGCCGAGGCTTCGAGCCAGCCACAGCTTTCCACCTTTTCGGCTGCGGCGCCGAGGGCGATCAGGCGGCTGGCGTCGCCCTGGCTGCCGGTCAGGATGCGGTCGAAGGCGGACAGTTCGGCCCGGGCCAAGGCCGCGTTCCAGCGCCGGTTCCGGGCATGGGTATCGTCGATCCGGGCATCGGCGCATAGGGTGGGGATGGAGTTTTTTCGTGTTTGATTCAAAAGGGTTGGCGCCCAGTTCGCACCCAGCCAGAGACAGACGTCGGGGGCCCAGTGCGACAGGAAACCCCGGGCCGCCTCGTCGGTGTCGGCGCAGGGCAGTTGGGCGATGGTGTCGGGCAGGTCGGGGGGTGTTTCGCAGGTGAGCAGGACCGAGATCTGGGCGCGGTCGTCGCGCAGGCGGGACAGGAGCAGCGAGAGGGCGGCGGGGGTGGCCTGGGGGGCGAGGTGAACCCAGAGGAGGGGGCCCGCGGGACGCGGAATCGTGGGGCGGCCGAGGCGTTGCAAGGCCGTTTCACGGAGGGCCGGATCGTCGAAATTATCCTTTTGGCGCAACAGGTTGGCCGCGTCGGTGCGGGCCTTGAACCGGTGGCGCCAGAGGGCGAACATCAGCCAGGTTCTTTGGTTTCGGAGGCCGGTTCTTCGGCGTCGCGCAGGCGGTGCAGGTGGGCGATGTAATAGCGGGTGTGGGCATTGTCGACGGTGCGCTGCGCGGCCGATTTCCAGGCGTCGAAGGCGGCGGCATAGTTAGGAAATATACCAATTATATCAAGGTCTTCGACGTTTCTGAACACGTCCTTCGTGGGGTCGACCAGTTCGCCCCCGAAAACCAGATGCAGGCGTTGTGACATGGGGCGCGGACCTTTCAGGGCGGGATTGGCCGCACCCTAGCGGCGGTGCGGTGCGGCTTCAACATGGGAGTTGGAGCGCGGCAAAACTGCAAGGAATGTACAGTTTCGGGGGGAAAATGAAATTCTACGGCCCCGCCGCGCGGCTCGTGTCGATTTCGGCCTGAATGGCAGCGGTCATGTTCAGATATTGCCCGGCCCGGGCCTGTTCAAACACCGCGCGGGCATTGTCCAGATGCACCTGCGCCCGGTCGAGATGGGCGGCATCGCCGGTCTTGTCGAAGAACGCCAGTTCGACACTGGTAAGGTTGAAGTGGGTAATTGCCCAGTCCAGCGGCACACGGTCGCGGGTGCGTTCTTGCAATGCGTTGTTATAGGCGGTGACGGCCGGTTCCAGACGCGCGGTGCCGGGTTCGCGTTGTCCGAGGGTGCTGAGCGCAGTGCCGAGGTTGTTCTGTGTCATGGCCCAGTTCAGCGGCACACGGTCGCGGGTGCGTTCCTGCAACGCGTCGGTATAGGCGGTGACGGCCTGTTCCAGACGCGCGGTGCCGGGTTCACGTTCGCCGAGGGTTTTGAGCGCATTGCCGAGGTTGTTCTGTGTCGCGGCCCAGTCCAGCGGCACACGGTCGCGGGTGCGTTCCTGCAACGCGTTGGTATAGGCGGTGACGGCCTGTTCCAGACGCGCGGTGCCGGGTTCGCGTTGCCCGAGGGTTTTGAGCGCATTGCCGAGGTTGTTCTGTGTCGCGGCCCAGTCCAGCGGCACACGGTCGCGGGTGCGTTCCTGCAACGCGTCGGTATAGGCGTTGACGGCCTGTTCCAGACGCGCGGTGCCGGGTTCGCGTTGCCCGAGGATGCTGAGCGCATTGCCGAGGTTGTTCTGTGTCATGGCCCAGTCCAGCGGCACACGGTCGCGGGTGCGTTCCTGCAACGCGTCGGTAAAGGCGATGACGGCCTGTTCCAGACGCGCGGTACCGGGTTCACGTTCGCCGAGGGTGCGCAGCGCATTGCCAAGGTTGTTCTGTGTCATGGCCCAGTCCAGCGGCACACGGTCGCGGGTGAGTTCCTGCAACGCGTCGGTATAGGCGGTGACGGCCTGTTCCAGACGCGCGGTGCCGGGTTCACGTTCGCCGAGGGTGCCGAGCGCAGTGCCGAGATCGTTCAGGACATAGCCCCGTTCCTCGGCTGTGCTGGTGCGGGGCAGGTTGAGATGGTCAAGGGCGATGGCCACCTCAAGATCGAAGTTCAGGCCCTTGTCGCGGCCCCGATCCCTCCATTCGATGGCAAGACTGCGCAGGGCTGGCAGATCGGCGCGCCCGCCCGCCCGGGTATCGGCCTTGCGCACAAGGCGGGCGGCGGTGGCGGCGGGATCACGGGCGAGGATTGCAAGTTCGACCTGGCTGTCGAGCAGGCGCAGTTTGCGGGCTTGTGATTCGGCCTCTTCGCGCGACAGGGCCTGTTCGATTTCGTCGGCGGCATCGGCATAGTCACCGTTGCGGGCCAGTTCGGCGACGCGGCGCAGCACCTCATCGACGAAATCGCCATGATTCGAGGTGATCCTGCCCTCGGCCTGTACGCGCACGGCGATTTCGACGGCGCGGGTGAGTTCGATCAATGCGGTGCCCATGTCTTCCACATCCTCGGCAATGGGACGCACAAGATTGATGAGCGCAGTTTCCGAGATGCCGCTTTCCCGAGCCTGTTGGGCTTGCGGTATCTGAGTAAGGTGTTTGCTGAGCGCCGCCATCTTTCCGGCATCTGGATCTTTAGTGGAGGCACGCAGTGTTTCAACATCATCGGCCTTGATATCCAATGCCTTGGTGTAGCGGCGCACGGTTTTGTGCTGTGGACGGTCAATATGACCGTTCTCGAGTCGTGAAATTTCGGTTTCATTGCTTTTTGCACGCGGATCGGCACGGTCGGAAAAAACGAATTCAGCCAGATCGCCGATGGTCCAATCTTTTTCATTGCGCCTCGCGTGGACCAAAAGGCCGAATGCGGCGCCGAAACTGATCTGTTCTGCCAACTTTGCCAACCTTTGCCAGCCCCTGCTGTGGAGATTTTCGGTTTCCGATCCGGCAGATTTGACCTGCGCAATGACTGTAACCGAGATCAGGCCTGACTCAACCATCAAGGATCAAAAAGATGATTGAGTATCTGAAAGTATTGAATAAGTGGGTTCGGTGTGCGGTAGGCGTGCTGACATGCCATCGTGCGCTTTACCTGGGGTTGAGCGGGTGCCACGGCATGGGATGCTGGATCACCGGCAAGCCAGAGTTGTATGGGCCAATGGCGTTGCTCTATGGGGTTATGGCTTGGAAGGGCTAGGCTGTCTTGCCGGGGAGGTGGGTTGCACCCACCCTGCGTTGATCGTGAGGGCGGGGGGCGTGGCGGTGGCGAGGCAGCCGCCGGTCTGGACGGAGGGGGTGTTGAAGTGCCGTCGTGACCGCAGCCGCACAGGACCGCGAAGAGGGCGTCGATTGCCCGGCAGGGCATGGTTGCATGCCCGGGAGGGGCCGGTGGTTCGTTTCACCGGGCATCGGGTCGGGCGACCTTCGTTCTTGGGGTGGCCGATCATCGGCACCGACATCGGCGCGCAATGGCTGAGCGAGCGGGCCACGCCCAGCCTCGCCGCGTCGCATGGGATGGCGTGCAGGAACTGGCTGCTGTGCAGGCTGCCCTTCATCCGTGCAGCCAGATCGCCCGCACCTGCGGCCATTGCGGCCATCATGACCGTATCCTCCGGCCCGTCGGCAGGCACGATCCGGCGGCCGGAAAGATCAAGTTGCGCGTCCTTGGCGATGCGGTTCAACCTGCCCTTCGGGCCACAGAGCACCGGCACGATCAGCCCCGCCGCCCCGGCAGCAACCGCCCCCCGCCAGCGCATCGGCGCTGCACGGATAGACAACGCCGGTCAGCATGGGGTCGATCGGCTTGCAGCGGTCAAGCAAACTGCCAGCCGATGCTTGGCGATTTCGCAGGTCTGGCGGGTGACGGGGGCGGGAACATCGAGGCTGGCCGCTGCAAGTTCGTCGAAGGTCTTGTCGACCAGTTGCGCCATCACGCCGACCCCGAGGCGGACACGCAGTTGCGGCTTGGCTTTGTCGGGCACGTCGAAGTTTGAACCGGCATCGGGCTGTCCCTTGATGATCGGTTTCGCCGCAAGACACCGCTGCCGGGCAAGGCGCGTACCGATGTGCATCGGTGCAAGCCCCGATAACCCCATGATCGGCGGCTTTTTCGCAGAAGGTCAGGCCTGATCGGTGCGCAGCGCGTCAAAACCGGCTGTGACGTCAAACAACTCTTCGTCGATGCCCGCCTGGCGCAGGCGGTGGAAACTGCCGTTCAGGGTTTCCAGAAGATCGTCGATGTTCCTGTCGGCCCTCTGCATGGCGGCCAGACGGCTGGCATTCTCGCTTGCCAGAGATTCCGCACAGGCGCGGAACAGCGACACGAACAGGTATTCGCGGATCAGTGCCTTGAGCGTCTGAACCGTATCGCCCAACACTTCGGGCAGCGCAACAGTTGGCCATTTCAGCGCCAGAACCCCCTTTTGCCAGCTTGCATCCAGCGGCAGCAGGCGTTGGGTGACCGGCGCATAGCGCGCACCCGAGGCGGGGCGGTTATAGTAGAGATGGAGTTCGCCAATCGCCTTGCCTGCCGGGCGGCTTTCGGCCTTGACAAGGATGCGCCCGACCAGTGGGGCGATGGCGCTGACGGAACTTGGCACGGCGAACTGGCCCGCAATGGGAAACCCCGCATCGCCCAGGTGGTTTTGCACACGTTCGCCCACCGCCCAGA
>Ga0105053_10012205_pt1 | contig 10377 bp, 10 predicted proteins | sample BON01_FD_78093 | JGI IMG/M metagenome (GOLD analysis project Ga0105053, IMG submission 78093) | Freshwater microbial communities from Lake Bonney liftoff mats and glacier meltwater in Antarctica - BON-01 | ecosystem: Environmental > Aquatic > Freshwater > Ice > Glacier meltwater | place: Lake...
GTGATGGCCGAAACGTTCTTGAGCCGTTCAACCCGTTCCTGGAAATCGGCCTTGGCCTCGGGCTGCATGAACGGCCCGAACACGATCAGCGCCGGAATCTCGGGCGCCATCGGCGATTCATAGGCCTTGAGCACCCAGTCGACGAGCGCCTCGCCGTCGCCGCCGCCGCCGGTGGTGACCAGGACGAAGGGTTTGCTCATGCCGTCGGGCAGGGGTGCTGCCGGCGGCATCGGCGGCACGGTGCGCTCCAGATAGCCGGTGTAGACCATCTTGCGGCGGACCGACTGGGGCATGTCGATCTCGGCCAGCGGGTCGTGCACCTGGGGCAGACCATAGACCCAGATCTCGTCGTAGAGGTCGCGCAGGGCCGGAACGACCTTCTTGCGCCGCCATTCGGGCTTGAGCAGGACGGGATCGTCCATGACGTCGCGCAGGCCCAGGATGATGCGGGTGCCGCGGGCTTTCAGCATCTCGATCGTCTCGCGCACCTCGCCGCGCAGGCCCAGCGGCTCCTTGTCGATCAGGAAGATGTCGGGATCGAAGATGTCGGCGGTGTGCTGGATGATCGAGGCGCGCATCGCCATCGTCTGATCGGTGTCGAGCAGCAGGTTGAGCGAGGTGTATTCGCCGTTGCGCAGCTTAATGACGCCGGGAACGCGCACGAAATCGACACGCGCGCGGAAATCGAAGCTGCCGATGATGGGCGAGCCCGAAAGGATCAGCACGGTCAGATTATCGACGGCGCCGACCATGGCGTGCGCGATCGCACGACAGCGCCTGAGATGACCCAGACCGAAGCTGTCGTGGCTGTAGATCAGCACACGCGGTCGCTGCGTGACCGTGGCCATCCAGGCTCCCTTCCCCAACGGGTAGCGAACTATGCCACAGCGTCCGGACCGACAAAAGGTGGCTGGCAAGATGCTTCGTTTACGGACTTCAGGGCAATGGCCTAGACTACCGCCTGCTAGAGGCTACGGGGGAACGGTCGTTCGGCATGGAACGGACCATTTACAACTTCGTCTTCAAGTTTTCGAAACGGGAGCAGGTGTTCATCCTGCTCTTCACCGTATTCTCGCTGCCGTTCTATTACGTCTCGCTCGATATACCCAAGCTGATCGTCAACAACGTGCTCAACGAGGTCGCGCCCGAACTGAGCGCGACGACGAGCGATACCGGCCTGGATGCAACCGTGCAGGCTGGCGCACTCGATCTGGCGCCCCGCTCCTTCGTGCTGCTGGGCTACGATATCATCGACATGCACCGGCTCTGGCTGCTGGCCGTCTACAGTGGCCTGTTCCTGCTGCTGGTGCTGATCAACGGCGGCTTCAAATACTACATCAACGTCTACAAGGGCCGCCTGGGCGAACGCATGCTGCGGCGCCTGCGGTACCAGCTCTACAGCCGCATCCTGCGTTTTCCCCTGCCCCATTTCCGGCGGGTCAGCGCGGGTGAGCTGATTCCGATGATCACCCAGGAGGTCGAACCTCTGGGCGGTTTCATCGGCGATGCGCTGGCCCTGCCGATGTACCAGGGCGGTCTGCTGATCACCGCACTGATCTTCATCTTCATGCAGGATTTCTGGATGGGGCTGGCCTCGATCTCGCTCTATCCCGTGCAGGGCTGGATCATCCCGAAGCTGCAGAAACGCGTGAACCTGCTGGGCAAGGCGCGCGTGCGCGAGGTCCGCAAGCTCTCCGAACGGATCGCCGAGACCGTGCATTCGGCCGAGGAGATGCATGCCAACGGCATGGCGCGCTGGGAACTGGCCGAGTTCACCCAGCGCATGGGGCGAATCTTCGAAATCCGCTTCGACATCTACAACAAGAAGTTCTTCATCAAGTTCCTCAACAGCATTCTGGCGCAGATGACGCCGTTCTTCTTCTACGCGATCGGCGGCTATTTCGTGATCACGGGCGATCTCTCGCTGGGCGGACTGGTCGCCGTGCTGGCGGCCTACAAGGACCTGCCGCCGCCCTGGAAGGAACTGCTCAACCACTACCAGATCCAGGCGGACGCCGGGATCAAGTACGACCAGGTGGCCGCCCAGTTCGCCACCCCGGGCATGCGCGACGACGAGGTTGTCTTCGGCGACGCCGAGAGGCCCAGCCTCGAAGGCAAGCTTGCCGCGGTCAACCTGAAGTACGAGGAGGACGGCGACGTCCTGATCGAGGGTCTTTCGACCGAGGTGCCGCTCGACAGCCATGTCGCCATCGTCGGTGACGCCAGCAGCGGCAAGGTTCATCTGGCGCTGGTCCTGGCGCGCCTGCTCGATACCAGCGGCGGCTCGCTGCGTTTCGGCGAGCGCGAGGCCGGCCAGCTCGGCGAGGCCGCCACCGGCCGGGCGATCGGCTATGTCGGGGCGACATCGCACCTGTTTTCGGCCCGGCTGATCGACAACCTGCTCTACGGCATCCGCCAGAAACCGCAGGTTTCGCAGGACACCGACGATGATCGCAAGCGGGCGCTGAGCCGTTATCTCGACGAGTCCGAAAAAACCGGCAACAGCCTGGACGATCCCGATGCCGACTGGGTCGACATGGAAGCCCTGGGCGTGGCCGACCGCGAGGCCCTGATCGAAGCGGTACGCCATGCTCTGGGCGTGGCCGACATGGAAAACGACGTCTATCTGCTGGGCCTGCGCGGCACGCTCGACCCGGAGGAACGCCCCGATGCGGCCCGGCGCCTGCTCGAGGCGCGCCACATGCTGCAGGAGCGGCTGAGCGAAAAGGCCTACAGCGGGCTGGTCGAATCCTTCGACCGCAGCGCCTACAACCTCAACGCCACGGTCGGCGAGAACCTGCTGTTCGGCACGCCGGTGGGCGATGCCTTCGATCTCGAGCGCCTGCCCCAGAACACCTACGTGATGGAGACGCTGGCCAAGGCCGGCCTGGTCGAGGACCTGCTGAAGATGGGTCACGAGGTCGCCCAGACCATGATCGAGCTGTTCGCCGGCCTGCCGCCCGACCATGAATACTTCGCCCAGTTCTCCTTCATCGGCCTGGACGACCTGCCCGACTATCAGGCGATCCTGCGCAAGGTCGAACGCGACGGCCTGGACACGCTCGACGAGACCGACCGCATGATGCTGCTGTCGCTGCCGTTCAAGCTGTCGCCCGTGCGCCATCGCCTGGGCCTGATCGACGAAGCCTTCCAGGTGCGCATCCTGGAAGCGCGCAAGTTGTTCGCCGAAAACCTGCCGGCCGGGCTGCGCAAATCCGTCGAGTTCTTCGATGTCGACAGCTACAACGCCGCCTCATCGCTGCAGGACAACATCCTGTTCGGCAAGCTGGTCTATGGCCGCGCCCAGGCCCAGAGCAAGGTCGGCGAGCTGATGTCGGAAGTCATCGAGGCGCTGCGCCTGCGCTCGACCGTGGTCGAGGTCGGCCTCGACTTCGAAGTCGGCATCGGCGGCGCCCGCCTGTCGCCGGCCCAGCGCCAGAAGGCTTCGATTGCGCGCGCCGTGCTCAAGCGCCCCGCGATCCTGATTCTCTCGGAAGCCACCGCATCGCTGGACGGCGCCGCGCAGAGCACCATATTGAGCAATGTGCGCGAGGAATTCCGCGGTCGCGCACTGATCTGGGTCATGCACCGGCCGAGCCAGGCGCGCGATTTCGACCGTGTCCTGGTGATGTCCTCGGGTCATCTGGCCGAACGCGGCACCTATGACGAGCTGGTCGAAAAAGGCTCGCTTCTGAGCGAGCTGATCGCGGCAGAATAAGCCGCAACCAAGGAGTACCCGCGATGAGCCTGCAGCAGGATGTCGATCTTCTCCGCAACATCCCGCTCTTTGCCAAGATCGAACCCAGCAAGCTCAAGCTGCTCGCCTTCACGGCGCAGCGCCTGAGTTTCGGCGAGGGCGATGTGGTCTGCGAGCAGGGCGACGAAGGCGATTCGGCCTATATCATCATCGAGGGCGAGGCCGACGTCATCGTGGCGACGGCCAACGGCCCGGTCACGGTCGCAACCCTGAAGAAAAACGATTTCCTGGGCGAGACCGCGATCCTGTGCGACGTGCCACGCACGGCCACGGTCAAGGCCAGGACCGATCTGGAGACCCTGATGATCTCCAAGGATCTCTTTTTCCAGCTCGTCTCCCAGTTCCCCTCGATGTCGATCGAGATCATGCGTGAACTGGCGCGCCGCGTGGAGCGCACCACCGTCCAGCTTCGCGAGGCCGTCTCGCATGGCGGTTCCCCGATCCAGCCGCGCGGGCAATGAGCAGGCTCGACAGCGTCATCCGTCGCCTGACCGCGCAGCGCGCCTGCCTTGGCCTTGCCGCCAGCCTGATCGAGGATCGGGACGGCCACGTCCTGGAACTGGGCCTGGGCAATGGCCGCACCTTCGACCACCTGCGTGAGATCCTGCCCGGTCGCGAGATCTTCTGCTTCGACCGTCAGGTCGCGGCCCATCCCGACTGCATCCCCGACGGGGAACATCTCTTCCTGGGGGAACTGGAAACCACCCTGACGCAGGCCGTCGCCCGGCTGGGCGCCAAAGCGATTCTGGTCCATGTCGACATCGGCAGCGGCGACGAGGACGCCAGCCGGCGGCTGGGCGCCTGGCTGGCGGGCCAACTGCCGGCCCTTCTTGCGCCCCGGGCCGTGCTGATCTCCGACCAGCCGCTGCCCCATCCCGGCTGGCGCACGCTCGACCTGCCCGAGGGGGTCAAGAGCGGTCGCTACTTCCTCTACCGCGCCTGAACAAGCCGCAGCGGCGCAGGGGGACTTTCCCAACGCGGCCCGCCCGTCCATCATGGTTGTGGGAATCAGGAAAGACGCAGCTATCATGACAGAGGATTCTGTGACGGCTATTGATCAAGACGCGCTCAAGGCGCTCGAAGCGGTGCTGGGCAGCGAGCGTACAAGCGGCTTCATCGGGGAATACATCGTCGCGGCGCAGCGCCTGCACGGCGATCTCTGCCAGGCCTGGGCCGTGCGCGACTGGGATGGCGCCTACCGTCCGGCGCACAACCTGGTCTCGAATGCCGGAAACTTCGGCGCCCAGAAGGTCGCGGCCCTGGCCGACCGCGTACAGAAGGCCCTGCGCCAGCATGATGCAGAGACAGTCGAGACGGCGCTTGAACCGCTGGAAGCCGCCCTTGCCGAGGCGGCCGCCGAACTCCGCCGCCTCTATCCCCAGACCGAACCCGGGTCCTAGAAGCCAGTCCGGTCTAGCGCGCCGCCAGGCGCCGGTCGATGGCGTCCCAGAGGGTCGCCTCCAGCTTGACGCCGTCGAAGCGGTTGATCTCCTGAAGGCCGGTCGGCGAGGTGACGTTGATCTCGGTGAGGAATCCACCGATGACGTCGATGCCGACCAGGATCATGCCGCGGCGGGCCAGTTCCGGCCCGATCGTGTCGCAGATCTCGCGCTCGCGCGCGGTAAGGGTCGAGGCCACCGGCCTGCCGCCGACATGCATGTTGGAACGTGATTCGCCCGCGGCCGGAATGCGGTTGATCGCGCCCACCGGCTTGCCGTCGATCAGGATGATGCGCTTGTCGCCCTCGCGCACGGCCGGCACGTATTTCTGCACGATCACCGGTTCGCGGAACATCTGGGTGAACATCTCCATCAGCGCGCCCAGATTTTCGTCGCCCGGCGCGATGTGAAAGACGCCGGCGCCGCCGTTGCCGTAGAGCGGCTTGACGATGATGTCCTGGTGTTCCTCGCGGAAATCCCGGATCGCCTGGGAGGACGAGGCGATCAGCGTGGGCGGCATGACACCTTCGAAATCGGTGACGAAGATCTTCTCGGGCGCATTGCGCACCTGGGCGGGATCGTTCACCACCAGGGTCCTGGGGTGGATCTTCTCCAGCAGGTGCGTGGCGGTGATATAGGCCATGTCGAAGGGCGGGTCCTGGCGCATCAGGACGACATCCATTTCCTGAAGGTCCATCAGTGCTGGATTGCCTAAGGTGACGTGGTCGCCCTTCTTGCGCCGCAGGAACATCGGGCGGGCATAGGCCAGCACCTTGCCCTCGCGAAAGATCAGATCGCGCGGCGTGTAGTAATAGACCGCATGGCCGCGCTCCTGCGCCTCCAGCGACATGACGAAGGTGGTGTCGGCATCGATGTCGATGCCCTGCACCGGGTCCATCTGGACCGCGACCGATAGCGCCATACGGCAAGTCCTCTCAGACGAAAGGCGGTGCCGTCGCGTGTGCGGCGCCGCAGCGGAACCCTGCTTAGCACGGCGGCGAAAGCATCAGCCAGAGCTCCCCTTCACGCGGACATGGCTGATCACCTGCTTGACCCCGGAAATCGTGCGCGCGTGGTCGATCACACGCTCCATCTCGGCCTGGCTCTGCGCGATGCCGGTGAGATAGACGATCTGGCCGACCGTATCGACGTTGTAGTTGATCGCCTGGATCTTGCTGTCGAACAGCAGGTCGGCGCGCAATTCGTTGGAGATGCGCACATCGCTCATGTAACTCCCGACGCCGCCCTTGTCGGTCACCTGGATCTCGTTGATGACCTCCTTGACGCCTTCGGCCTGCCAGGCCAGGCGCACCGCCTCGACCCTGTCCTGGGGATCGGCGACCTTGCCGGTGAGCAGGACGCGGCCTTCGGTGACATCGATCGAGACGTCCTGGAACAGCTTCTCGTCGTAGCTGAACAGGCTCTCGCTGACCGCGATGTTGATCGTGGCGTCGTCGACCTGGGTGCCGACCGTGCGCTCCTCGGCGACGGCGATGCCGCCGGTCGCGGCGGCGCCGACAAACAGTCCGACACAGCCGGTGGAGCCCAGGCCGATGGCGCACAGGGCTAGGATCGTGACGAGGCGCGGGAGCGTCATCGCGGGGTATCCCCTTGTTGCTGATCGCTTCGAGTATAGGTTCGAGGGTATCATTGGCACACCAGAAGCCGACATTTTTGCGGCGCACGGGCCTTCACGGCCGCCAGACGTCGCGATGATGGCGCGGCAGACGGCCCGCGACGATCTCGATCAGGTCGAAACGCCGCTCGCAGTCCATGAGTTGCCGATGGTGCGCGACATGGCCGTCGAGCGCCGCGGCGATGCGTTGCCACTGGCGCGGGGCGACCAGCTCGCTCTCGCCCCGGCGGCGCGCCTTGACCTCGCAGGCGACCAGCAGGCGACCGCGCCGGGCCAGGATGTCGATCTCGCCGCCTGGCCCGCGCACGCGGCGCGCCAGGATACGGAAACCCTGGCAGAGCAGAAGCAGCGCCGCCAGGGTTTCGGCCCGGCGGCCGTAACGTTCAGCTTCGCGCCTGCGGGGATCGGGAAGGCGACCCATGCGTTAGGCCAGCATGTGCATCAGCCAGATCACCGCGATGGCCGCCGCGCCGGCGAAGGCGACCGCGATGGCCAGACCGATCACGACACGCCGCCCGACCGAAGGCTTCGGGCGTGCCGGCCCACTGCCGAGCATGCCCGCGAGGATCACCGCCAGCACGACCGCGCCACCCAGCGCCAGGGTCGTCGTCCAGATGTCCATGGCGTACGATGCTCCCGTCTTCTCATTTCCGCCCGCTTCACCAAAGATGATAACAGAGGCGCCCACGCCACGGAGACAGCAGTGATGATTGATCGCGCAGGCAACAGGATACCCGCGGCCGCGGCATGGTTCGCGCCCGTGCTGGTGCTTGGCCTGCTGCTGGCCGGCTGCAAGTCGAGGGAACCGGCCTTCGAATCCGCGCCCCAGCCCGAGGTGGTCGAGGCGCCCGCAACCCCGGTCGAACCCGCCTTCACCGAAGCGCCCGGGATTGAAGGTGCGCCGCTGTCGGGCACGGCGGCAGCCGACTATGGGCAGGCCTCGCCGCTGACCCGGCGCATCGCACTGGTGCTGCCGCTGACCGGCCAGTACGGCGGCATCGGTGCCGACCTGCTCGATGCCGCGACGCTGGCGCTGTTCGACATCGGCGGCCAGCGCATGGAACTGGTCGTTGCCGACACCCAGGGCACGCCCGAAGGCGCGGCAACCGCCGTCCGTCAGGTGCTGGCCGGAAATCCCGACCTGATCGTGGGGCCGCTGTTTGCTCAGGAAGTTTCCGCCGCGGCGCCGGTTGCCGAACAGGCCGGCATCCCGATGATCGCGCTGTCCTCGGATCTCACGGTCGCCGAACCCGGCGTCTATCTGCTCGGCATCGCGCCCGAGCTGCAGATCGACCGAGTCATTGCCCACGCAGCCCAGCAGGGTTTCCTGCGTTTTGCCGTGCTCGCGCCCCAGAACGCCTTCGGCCGGCGCATGGCGGGCGCCATGGAGCAGGCGGTGGCCCGCAGCGGCGGCCAGGTGGTGCAACGCGCATTCTACAATCCCGACGGCCTGGGCATCGAGGAGACGGTGCGCGAGCTGACCCGCTACAAGGCGCGCCAGGCCGACCTGGAGGCCCAGATCGCCGAACTGCGCCTGCGCGGCGACGAGGTCTCGATGGCCGCCATCGCCCGCCTGGAGGAGATGGAACAGGCCGGCACGGTGTCCTTCGACGCACTGCTCATTCCCGAGTCGGGCTCGCTGCTGCGCGAGCTGTCGGCTTGGCTGGGGTATTACGACGTCAATCCCACCCAGGTCCGCCTGATGGGCCTGGCCAACTGGAACGACCCCAGCCTGCTGCGCGAACCCTTGCTGCGCGGCGCCTGGTTCGCCATGACGCCCCAGGACCGCACCGCATGGTTCAACGGCCGTTTCGAGGCCGCCTACGGCAGCACGCCGCCGCCGGTCGCAGCGCTGGCCTATGACGCCATGGCGCTGGCCGCGGGCCTGTCGAAGGCCGGCGGCAGCGGCGATTTCAGCGAAGCGGCCGTCACCGACTGGCGTGGCTTCTCCGGCATCGAAGGCATCTTCCGCTTCAACGGCGACGGCACCCCCGAACGCGGTCTGGTGGTCATGGAAATTCGGCCCGGCGGCGTGATCGTGGCCGCTCCCGCACCGACTTCGTTCCGTCCCGCCGCGGTGTCCATGCTGGTGCCGTAATGCGTATCGCCGTCGTCGTCATGCTGGCCGGGGTGGCGCTGGCAGCCCCCGCGATGGCAGAACCGATCCCCGGCCCTGTGCTGGACCTCGTGAACCAGGGCTGTCTGAGCACGATCGCAGACGCGGCCCTTGGCGAGGCTTACTGTGGCTGCATTGTCGCCGAGATGGCCGCGAACATGGACCTGGCCGAGTTCGAGATCGCCGCTGCGCGCATGGCCCAGGCCCACGACAACGGATTGTCTCAGGCCGAGTCCGTGCTCGCCCAGCAGAAGCTGGCCGACATCGATGAACGCTGCACCAGCAAGGTCCAGGGCAACCCGTAGGCGCGCCTAATCGACCAGCCGTTCCAGCACCGCATTGAGGACCTGCCTGCCCGCAGGAGTTGCTAGAATGCGATCGTCGGAGACCTCCAGCAGGCCGGCCGCGACCATCGGCGCGCGCCTTGCGGGCGGCACGAGAGCGTCGATGGTCAGCCCCGTGGTGCGGTGCACATCGGCCGCCGAAAGACCCCGCGCCAGGCGCAGCCCCATCATCAGCACCTCAGTATGACGTTCGCTGCCGGCGATCTCCAGGGTTTCGGCGGTGGCATGGCCGTGGGCCTCGACCCCGGTGAGCCAGGTCTCGGGCGCCTTGGCCTGGCGCCGCGCGATGCTGAGGCCGCCGGGTGCGTTGAGCCGGCCGTGGGCGCCGGGGCCGACGCCGGCCCATTCGCCCGAACGCCAGTAGAGGGTGTTGTGGCGGCTTTCCTGGCCCGGACGCGCGTGGTTGGACACCTCGTAGGCGGGCAGGCCGGCAGCGCCGGTCATCACCTGGGTCGCCTCGTACATCGTCGCCTGGTCGTCCTCGCAGGGGATGACCAGTTCGCCGCGCCGGTGGAGCGTGTGGAAGGCGGTGCCCGGCTCGATGGTGAGCTGGTAGAGCGAGAGGTGATCGGTGCCGAAGGCGAGCGCCCGGGTGAGTTCCTCTTCCCATGCCGCCGGGCTCTGGCCGGGGCGGGCATAGATCAGGTCGAAGGACATACGCGGGAAATGTTCGCGCGCAATGGCGATGGCGGCCAGCGCCTCGTCCCGATCGTGGCGGCGGCCCAGCGCCTTCAGCGCGGTATCGTCGAGCGCCTGGACGCCGAGCGACACACGCCCGACCCCGGCGGCGCGGTAACCTGCGAAACGGCCCGCCTCGACGCTGCCGGGATTGGCTTCCAGCGTCACCTCGACATCATCGGCGAGCGGCCAGGCCGCGGCGATGGCATCAAGTGCTGCGCCGACCGTGGCCGGGGCCATCAGCGAGGGCGTGCCGCCGCCAAAGAAGATGCTGCGGACGGTGCGGCCCGGCGCCACCTGACCCATGTGGGCGATCTCGGCGACCAGGGCCGCACGCCAGCGCACCTCGTCGATGGTTTCGCGGACATGGCTGTTGAAATCGCAATAGGGGCATTTGGACTGGCAGA
>Ga0105053_10012206_pt1 | contig 10377 bp, 6 predicted proteins | sample BON01_FD_78093 | JGI IMG/M metagenome (GOLD analysis project Ga0105053, IMG submission 78093) | Freshwater microbial communities from Lake Bonney liftoff mats and glacier meltwater in Antarctica - BON-01 | ecosystem: Environmental > Aquatic > Freshwater > Ice > Glacier meltwater | place: Lake...
AGCCATGGAAGTGCTAAAAGATTAACTAACGCTGTTTAAAGCAATCCACATTACTCCAAAAGTAGAGATCAACACCCTAAATCAGGAAAATATTCTACTAAAATTGCTTTTCGAGTAGGGTCTTACTAGAAGCGGGCACGATCTCGTTCATTTGAGGATCGTCGCTCAGGTCGAGGTCGGGGAACTCATGGGGAGGATCGCTAATGTTGTTGCTGGGCAAGAAGGAAAGCAGTTTTGCGGTTAGCTCCATCGCGTGGGCATCATCATCGGCCACGAGGTGGATATTGCCCGAGATACTGGCGTGTGCGGCCGCCGAGGCGAATTGCTCCAACTGTGCAATTTCACCCGTAGCCGCCTTAATCACGTCGGGACCACAGATGAACATGTTGGCGTTTTCCTTAGTCATGATGAGGAAGTCAGCCAGTGCCGGCGAATATGCGGCACCACCAGCACAAGGGCCAGCGATCACTGCGATTTGCGGCACCACACCAGAGAGAAGCACGTTCTTAAAGAACACTTGACCGTAACCACTGAGCGAATCAACGCCCTCTTGGATACGTGCGCCTCCTGAATCATTCACACCGACCACCGGCATACCGGCTTCATGTGCGAAGTCCATTAGGTCACAAATCTTCTTAGCGTGAATACGACCGAGCGAACCACCGCTCACGGTAAAGTCCTGTGCGTAGGCAGCGACGGCGCGCCCATCAACAAGCCCAGAACCACACACGACACCGTCGTAAGATAGTTCCTTCTTTTCCATGCCAAAACGATGGCAGGAATGCTGCGCGTGCATGCCGAATTCTTGAAAGGTACCGGCCTCAAAAAACATTTCAAGACGCTCGCGAGCCCCCATCAGTCCTTTTTCTTTGCGCTTTGCTAGCTTATCCGCCCCACCTGCGTTGCGGGCAGTCTCGCGGCGTTTTCTGAGATCTTCGAGGAGTTTTGGATCAATTGCCATAATGTGTCTTTATTATAATTAATGTAAAATGTGGATTTCTGAGTCCTATTTGGATTGGCAGAATTCAGTTAAGACGCCATGAGTTGACTTCGGGTGAAGAAAAGCTACCAACTTATTGGCCGCACCATCAATCGGAACCTCATGAATCAAGCGAACTCCCGCATCAGATGCCTTTTTTAACTGCCCTTCAATTCCATTTGTCGCAAATGCCACGTGGTGGATGCCCTCGCCGTTCTTTTCGAGGAACTTGGCGATCGGGCTGTCGGGCGAAGTCGGCTCCAGCAATTCAATATGCACGTCGCCCGCTTCAAAAAATGCAGTCTTCACTTTTTGCGACTCTACTTCCTCTCGCCCGTGGCAATGCAGTCCAAGCGCTTCTTCGTAGTATTTGATGGATTCTTCGAGGTTGTTAACCGCAATTCCGAGGTGGTCGATATTTGTAATCATAAGCTTTTTATAGGTGAATGATGCCTGTTTTGTAGATTAGCGTAACTTACGTCAACTACTTTCTATATTAAATTTCCTTATTGACATAGTTTCACTAATTCCATTGCGTGCCAGTATCACATTTATTAATTAACATGAAAACGGATAAAACAGCCAAACAACCGCTCCTGTCGGAGTTCCCTGCCACCAGTCCTGAAGAATGGCGCGAAGCCGCTGAACAGCTTCTTAAGGGCAAGCCTTTCGACAAGGTCATGACCCGCCAGACGCCCGAAGGCATTCGCCTTGAGCCGATTTTCCGTAAGGAAGTGCTGGACGGCCTCACCGCCGCTGGAACACTACCTGGTTTCGACGGTTATTTACGCGGCACCTCCGCAATCGGTTACCGAAACGAGCCCTGGGAAATCGCCCAAGAGCTCCCCTATGGCACACCAGCCGAGTTTAACGCCGCTGCCCGCGCCGATCTCATGCGCGGCCAAAACGCGCTCAACGTCCTCCTCGACATCGCCACTCTCAAAGGCATCGATCCGGACTCGGCCAAATCTGGCGAAGTCGGCGCTTGCGGCCTCTCGCTCGCCTGCCTCAAGGATATTGAAGCCGCCTTTAACGAGATCATGCCCGAAGCTGTTAGCTTCCACATCCGCACGGGCTGCGCAGGCCTCACCGTTGGCGCACTCTTCTTCGCATGGCTGAATAAGCAAGGCGTCGACCTAAAGAAGGTCAAAGGCAGCCTCGGGATGGACCCGATCGCAGTCAAAGCCGCCGCAGGCCAACTCCCCGCCAAAATGGAAGAGCTGCTGAGTGAGCAAGCCATCATGGCTAACTTTTGTGCGAAAGAAGCCCCTGGCATCCGCGCAGTGGGTGTCTCTTCCCTTCCTTATCACCAAGCGGGCTGCTCCGCAGTCGAAGAGCTCGGCATTTGCCTCGCCACTGGAGCCACCTACCTTAACGAGATGATCGAGCGCGGCCTCTCGGTCGACGACGCCGCACAGCAGATTCGTTTCAGCTTTTGCATTGGACCAAACTTCTTCATGGAGATCGCCAAGCTTCGCGCGGTTCGCGTCCTTTGGGCGCAGGTGGTCAAAGCCTTCGGCGGCAATCCCGAATCGCAGAAGATCGTCATGCACGCACGCACGGGTCTATACAATAAGACGCAGAAAGATCCTTACGTAAATATGCTCCGCACCACCACCGAAGCCCTCAGCGGTGCCATCGGCGGAGTGGACAGCATGTGCGTGGGTAACTTCGACGAAGTCTCCCGCATCCCCGATACCTTCAGTCGCCGCATCTCTCGTAACACGCAGATCATTTTGCAAGAAGAGTGCGAACTGACCGCCGTGGTCGACCCTGCTGGTGGCTCTTGGGCGGTCGAATGGTTGACCAACGAAGTCAGCGAAAAATCTTGGGAACTCTTCAAAGCAATCGAAGCCGAAGGCGGCATGGCTGAAGCACTCAAGAGTGGCTACATTGAAAAAATGATTGGTGCCACTGCCAAGCAAAACGAAGCCTTACTCGGCTCACGTCGCACCAGCCTAGTCGGCACCAACGTTTATCCCAACCTCGAAGAAAAGGAACTCGAAGCACGTCTCCCCGACTACGTGGAAGTGCGCAAGCAGCGCGCCCGCGAAATCGCCGCCGCTCGAATGGAACTCGACGAAGCCTCCGACGCTGCCGTGATGGAAGCCCTCGGTAAGATTGTCGACTCCAGCGGTGAGGATCTCCTTCCCATCTTGATCCAAGCGGTCGAGGCCGGAGCCACCATCGGCGAGATCAGTAAAACGATCCGCGCCACCGTCAATCCCGGTGAAGCAATCACACCGCTGCCGGCCACACGTCTCTCCAGTAAGTATGAAACCTTGCGCCGCGCCTCCGCTCGCTTTGCCGAGAAGACAGGTCGCGCACCCGCGATCTTCCTAACAAACCTTGGGCCACTTCGTCGCCACAAGGCACGCGCCGACTTCATTAAGGGCTTCTTCCAGGCCGGCGGTTTTGAGGTCATCTCGCCCGCAGGATTTGAATCACCCGAAAATGCCGTGGCCGCGCTCACCGAGTCCGAAGCGGGTATCACAGTAGTCTGTGGCACCGACGACGACTACACCGAGAAGTTTGCCGACTACGCCAAGGCGATCAAAGCCGCCCTCCCCGACATGCAAGTGCTGCTCGCTGGCTACCCAGGAGACAACGAGGCCGCCTATAAGGAAGCTGGCATGGATGACTTTATATTCATCAAGTCCGAAAACTACGAACTCAACCGCCGCTACCTCACGGGGCTAGGCGTGCTCTAAGAAACCGATAACTGGTCAACAGATAACCGAACAACTTTTAAAAGATATGAAACCTGATTTCAAAAACATCAGCTACGAAGCACCCAAGCCAGCCGCCACTCGCGAAGAGTGGACAGCTCAAGTGAAAAAAGAAACTGGCAAGTCCGTCAAAGAGCTCGTCACCGAAACGATGGAGCAGATCGACGTCGATCCGCTCTACGGTAAAGACGCCTACAAAAGCATGGAGCACCTCGACTACACAGCCGGTGTGGCGCCCTTCCTGCGTGGCCCCTACGCCACCATGTATGCCTTCCGCCCATGGACGGTTCGGCAATACGCGGGCTTCTCCACAGCCGAAGAGTCCAACGCATTTTACAAGCGTAATATCGCAGCCGGTCAGCAAGGTCTCTCCGTCGCATTCGACCTCGCGACGCACCGTGGCTACGACTCTGATCACCCTCGCGTGACAGGTGATGTCGGTAAGGCCGGTGTGGCCATCGACTCGATCTTGGACATGAACGTGCTCTTCGATCAAATCGATCTGAGCAAGGTCTCCGTCTCCATGACGATGAACGGTGCCGTGCTCCCTGTGCTCGCGTTCTACATCCTCGCTGGCCTCGAACAAGGCAGCAAACTTGAGGAGCTCGCCGGCACCATTCAGAATGACGTCCTGAAAGAGTTCATGGTGCGCAACACCTACATCTATCCGCCCACACCTTCGATGCGAATCATCGGCGACATCTTCGAGTTCACCTCGCAGAAGATGCCCAAGTTTAACTCGATCTCCATCTCTGGTTACCACATGCAAGAAGCCGGCGCCACAGCCGACCTTGAAATTGGTTACACCCTCGCTGACGGCCTCGAATATCTCCGCACCGGCACCAAAGCTGGTCTCGATATCGACGCCTTCGCACCGCGCCTCTCCTTTTTCTGGGGGATCGGTAAAAACTACTTCATGGAAATCGCCAAGATGCGCGCGGCGCGTTGCCTCTGGGCAAAACTCGTCCAACAGTTCGATCCGAAGAATCCAAAGTCGCTCGCACTGCGCACGCACTCGCAAACTTCAGGCTGGTCACTCACCGAGCAAGATCCGTTTAACAACGTGACTCGCACCTGTATTGAAGCCATGGCCGCCGCTTGCGGACACACCCAATCGCTGCATACCAATGCGCTCGACGAAGCCATCGCCCTGCCGACCGACTTCTCCGCCCGCATCGCACGTAACACTCAACTCTTCCTGCAAGAAGAGACTGGCATGACCAGCTTCATCGACCCGTGGGGCGGCAGCTACTACGTCGAAGCCCTGACCAAAGAGCTGATGGAAAAAGCCTGGGCACACATTCAGGAGTGCGAACAGTACGGCGGCATGACTAAAGCGATTGAAGAAGGCATCCCCAAGCTGCGCATCGAAGAAGCAGCCGCTCGTCGCCAAGCCCGGATCGACTCCGGCAAAGAGACCATCGTCGGGCTCAACAAATATCGCCTCGAAAAAGAAGATCCCCTCGAGATCCTCGACATCGACAACACCGCCGTGCGCGGCTCGCAAATCGAGCGTTTAAAAAAGCTCAAGGCCGAACGCGACAACGACGCCTGCCAAGCCGCCCTCAAAGCGATCACGCACAGCATGGAAACGGGCGAAGGCAACCTGCTCGAACTCGCCGTCGAAGCAGCACGCTGCCGTGCCTCACTCGGCGAAATCTCCGACGCCGTCGAAAAAGTCGTCGGTCGTTACAAAGCCAAGATCCGCTCGATCAGCGGCGTCTATGCGAAAGAATTCGGAAGCACACCTATTATGGACGAAGTTAAAGAACTTATCGAAAAGTTTGAAACCGAAGAAGGCCGCCGCCCTCGCATCATGATTGCGAAGATGGGACAAGACGGCCACGACCGCGGTGCCAAAGTGGTTGCCACCGGTTACGCCGACCTCGGCTTCGATGTCGATATTGGCCCTCTCTTCCAAACACCCGAAGAGACCGCCCGCCAAGCCGTAGAAAACGATTGCCACATCGTCGCCATGTCCTCGCTCGCAGCCGGCCACAAGACCCTCCTGCCCGAGCTCATCGCCGAGCTCAAAAAGCTCGGTCGTGGAGACATCATGGTCGTCTGCGGCGGGGTCATTCCCGCACAGGATTACGACTTCCTCTACGCCAACGGCGCCAAAGCCATCTTCGGCCCCGGCACCGTCATTCCCGACTCCGCCAAAAAGATGCTAAAATTATTGATCGCAGAGTAAGCCGAAATAGAACGAACTTCAAAGCCCCCGACAAAAGTCGGGGGCTTTTTCGTAGAAGCGACACTCTTGTCGCTTTACAGGCGCTCAAAAACAAGAAAACGCCCAAAATTCAAAAAATACCAACCGAACCCTCCTGCTCTCAAAACCAAAACACACCAGTCCAAAAAAACAGAACTTGCCCACCCCATCTACGCCCTTCAATCTATTCGTAAATCCCCACCCCCAATAAAGCGACAAGAGTGTCGCTTCTACGATTCACAATCCGCCCCATGCTTCAGCCCGGCAAAGACTTCGATTACTTCAACCCGTACGCCGAAGTCGAAGCCACCCGTGCCAACTTACCACACTGGCAGCAGCCCCGCGTCCTTTACTTCGTTACCTTTCGGCAAGCCGATTCCATCCCTGCCGAGAAGCTTAAAAATTGGCGCATCGACTATAACAACTGGCTGTGCGCCAACCCGAAACCGTGGAAGCTCGCTCAAGCCGAAGAATACGAAAAGCACTTCGCCCGAAAGATCGAAAAATGGCTCGACGCCTCCAGCGGCACCTGTTCCCTCGCCGACAAAGCCTGCCAGAAAATCGTCGCGGATTGCCTAGAATACGCCGACGGCACAGACTATCGCTTAGATACTTACACACTCGCAACCAACCACGTGCACGCCCTCTTAGTAGTCGAACCCGACCAAGTGCTATCTGAGATACTCAAAAAGTGGAAAGGCATCACAGCCCGAAGAATCAACCAGCACCTCGATACCAGCGGCCAGTTTTGGCAAAAAGAGTCCTACGACCACATCGTCCGCAACGAAACCGCGCTCAACAGGATTCGAAAATATATCCAAGCCCACAAAAAGTAGAAGCGACACTCTCCTGGCCTGAGCTTGTCGAAGGCTGTCGCTTTATAGGCGCTGAAAAACAAGAAAGCCGATCAAAGTCTAACCCCTCAGCTTGCCAACCAAGTCCCCGACTGCTTCTCCAACGTAGAAGCGACACTCTCCTGGCCTGAGCTTGCCGAAGGCTTTCGCTTTACAGGCGCTCAAAAACAAGAAAACGCCCAAAATTCAAAAAATACCAACCGAACCCTCCTGCTCTCAAAACCAAAACACACCAGTCCAAAAAAAACAGAACTTGCCCACCCCATCTACGCCCTTCAATCTATTCGTAAATCCCCACCCCCAATAAAGCGACAAGAGTGTCGCTTCTACGTCATGCACAGATCCTCTCTTGCCCTAGCATTAGCTCCGCTAATTTGCCCTTTAATCGCTCCTCAAATCGCAAGGTTTGACACATTTTCGTCGTGCAGTGTTTTTTTCATTTGCTAGCAACGTTTACTATACCTAGTGCTAAATGCACAAAAAAACCACTAAATCTAGTAAATCACGCCATAAAACCATGAAAAAAGAAATCGCCAATACCCCACATAACTACCTCACTATCAACCGCACATTCTCCTCGGAGACCGTCCATCCTTACGACGAAATAACTTGGTCTTACCGCACGGCCGAGATCACCGACGAGAAGGGCAAGTCCATGTTCAAGCAGGACAATGTCGAAGTCCCCGAAGCCTTCTCCGATCTCGCCGCCAAAATTCTTTCTTCCAAATATTTCTATGGCGACATCGACAACGGCAACGATCCCCACGACAACGGTCGCGAATGTTCCTTCAAGCAGGTGATCGACCGTGTCGCGGGCACTATCACCGAATGGGGCAAAACCGATGGCTATTTCGCTGACGACGCCCAGGCCAAAGTCTTTGACGACGAGCTAAAATGGCTACTCGCCAATCAATACGGCGCCTTCAACTCCCCCGTCTGGTTTAACCTTGGCCTCTACCAAGCCTACGGCGTCGGTAAAGACTCCGGTAAGGGCAACTTTTACTGGGATCAAGAACACGAGGTTGTGATGCGCGCCAACAGCCAATACGAGTTCCCACAGTGCTCCGCCTGCTTCATCCAGCACGTCGAGGATGATATGGACTCGATCATGGATCTGGCCAAAGCCGAAGCCATGCTCTTCAAATTCGGCTCCGGCTCCGGCACCGACCTTTCCAGTATCCGCTCTACCCGTGAGAAACTTTCCGGCGGTGGTAAGCCCTCTGGCCCCCTCTCCTTTCTTTCGGTTTACGATGCCGTGGCCGGCGTCGTCAAAAGTGGTGGCAAAACCCGCCGCGCCGCCAAGATGAACGTGCTCAAAGACTGGCACCCCGACATAGAAGAGTTCATCCACGCCAAGCAGCTGGAAGAGCGCAAAGCCTGGGCCCTCATCGAAGAAGGCTACGACCCTTCCTTTAACGGCGAGGCTTACGCCTCGATCAAATATCAAAACGAAAACCTCTCCATCCGCGCCTCTGACGAGTTCATGCAGTCCGCGATCGACGGTAATAAGTTCTTCACCCGCCGCGTAACTGACGGACAGCCCTGCGAGGAAAAGGACGCCTCCTACCTGCTCGATAAGATCGCCGAAGGCACCCATATCTGCGGCGACCCCGGCATGCAGTTCGACGACACCATCCATAAATGGCACACCTGCAAAGGTTCTGGTCGCCAAAACTGCACCAACCCCTGCAGCGAATACCTCTTCCTCGACAACTCCGCGTGTAATCTCGCCTCGCTCAACTTAATGAAGTTCCGCACGCCCGAGGGCCTCGACGTCGAGCGCTTCGCCGCCGCCGCCAAGATCTTTATCATCGCGCAAGAGATCGTCGTCGACCGCTCCTCCTATCCGACCGAAGGCATCACCTACAATAGCCACTGGTTCCGCACCCTTGGCCTCGGCTACGCCAATCTCGGCGCCCTACTCATGTCATACGGCTATGCCTACGCATCCGACGAAGGTCTCGGCCTGGCCAAGGCGATCACCGCCTCCATGACAGGTGTCGCTTACAAAACTTCCGCCGAACTGGCTGCGCTTAAAGGCCCCTTCTCTGGCTATAACGAAGCCGCGCACTACGGCATCCCCAATCCACCGGAGAAGGACAATGTCGCCTCCATGCAGGCCGTCATCGACCTCCACAAGAGCCACGCGGATGCACTCGACCATAACTCCCCTAAGCGCTTAGTCGACTTCGCCACCAAGACATGGAAAGAAGCCTCCGACCTCGGCAAACGCTACGGCTATCGTAACGCTCAAGTCACCGTGCTCGCGCCCACCGGAACGATCGGCTTCCTGATGGATTGCGACACCACCGGTGTCGAGCCAGCCATCGGCCTCGTCGCCTACAAGACTCTCGCGGGCGGTGGCCACATGACCATCCCCATCAAGTCGATTCCCCTCGCAATGAAAACAATGGGCTACGACCCAGCGTCGATCAAGCAAGTCTGCAAGCACGTTGAAGACTACGGCACCGTCGAAAATATTGAAGTATCCAATAAGTCGATACAGTCCGGCCTCAAAGACGAACATATCGAAGTCTTCGATTCCGCCTTCCGCTCCGGCCTCGGCAAGCGTTACCTCCACTTCACCGCGCACATCGACATGATGTCCGCCGTGCAGCCATTCCTCTCCGGTGCGATTTCCAAAACGGTCAACATGCCACAAGAAGCCACCGTCAAAGAGATCCGCGAAACCTACATCCACGCTTGGAAGAAGGGCATCAAAGGCATCGCCATCTACCGCGACGGCTCCAAGCGCTCCGCCCCGATTAAGACCACCAAAGAAAAGGCCGAAAAAAGAAAAGTCGAAGTGCAAGTCATCACCGAGCCTTACCGCCGCAGACTGGCCGATACTCGCGAGTCAATCACTCACAAGTTCAGCATCGCTGGATCGGAAGGCTACATCACCATCGGCAAGTTTGATGACGGCCAGCCGGGCGAAGTCTTTATCCAAATGGCCAAGGCGGGGTCCACCATTAACGGCCTAATGGACACCGTCGGGACGCTAGTTTCGCTCTGCCTCCAATACGGCGTGCCACTCGAAACTTTGGTCAAGAAATTCAGCCACGTCCGCTTCGAGCCAGAGGGCATGACCAAGAACCCGCACATCCCGTTTGCGAAATCGGTCATCGACTACGTCGCCCGTGAGCTAGGCATGGAATTCATCCCCGGCTACAAAGAGAAGATGAGCCCCGCCGTGCAAGACGACGACGCCTTCGAGGACCGCAACCCCAGCAGCACCGTCATCCCCAAAGAAGACGCTAAAATTGACACCGCACAGTTGGAGTTCCTGACGCAAAGCGAAGGCAATCTAACCTGCCCGGAATGTGGTTCGGGCAAGGTGAAAGTCACCGGCACCTGCGCCTGCTGCTTGAACTGCGGCACTTCATTAGGTTGTAGTTAGTAACTACTCAGGTCTTTTTTAAGAAGACTGTATAAAATTGAGTTAGAGCTTGTACTTTTAAATCTTCAGGTTTCTCTAAAGGCTGTGAATTCAAATGAACGCGAAGAACTGCGCAAAACTCTACTGGAGCGGACTCGAACCGACCCTGAGGGCGTCGTGGACTTGGTTCTAAGTTTAATGGATCGGGTTGAAGAGCTAACAAA
>Ga0105053_10012209_pt1 | contig 10374 bp, 4 predicted proteins | sample BON01_FD_78093 | JGI IMG/M metagenome (GOLD analysis project Ga0105053, IMG submission 78093) | Freshwater microbial communities from Lake Bonney liftoff mats and glacier meltwater in Antarctica - BON-01 | ecosystem: Environmental > Aquatic > Freshwater > Ice > Glacier meltwater | place: Lake...
CGGCTCGCCCTCAAGAGGCGGCTCCACCTCGGCGCCGCAGAAGCCCGTGTTCTCGAACTGGTTCTGATTCGGCGCGGGAAGCACGTAGGGGTCGAGCACCTCCAGGCCCTGGTCGTCCTCGACGATAGGGCCGCACGCCTGCTGCACGACGGCGTAGCCCGCGCCGCTGAAGCACTCGATCTTCATGGACAGGGTGGCCGTGCTCGGGTCGTAGCGGCAAGTGGCGGCGGGCCCGCCCTCAAAGACGGGCGTGCACGTCGGGTCGCCGCCGCCCGCCGGCGTCTCGAGCACGAAGGACGCCGAGTTGCGCTCCCAAGAGGCGTTGCCGCCGAAGTTGCAGTTGCGCTCGAGGGACGAGCAGCAGGGCTTGTCGGGCTTGTCGTGCTTGCGTTTGCCACGGCGCGCGTGGGCGCCGGTGGCGGAGGAAAGGAGGAGCGCGAGGAAGAGGAGGGGCAGCGCGATCGCGCCGCACAGGCCTGAGAGGGCGGCAGCGGACGAGCAGCGACTAGAAGCGTTTGGCATCGTTTTCGTGTTTAATATTTTCGTGAGCTGCGGGCACTCTCTCGCCGTTTGAGTTGCGACGCGCGCGTCCGGGATGGACTTGACGGGTCCGGTGGCGGTGATTGGATTGGGGGCGGCGTTGCGAGTGGCTCGAAGTCGTCACCCCACGTGATCCAAGGAAGGAAGTGAGAGTTTGGTCAAAGTGTCTTCCAGTCCTTTTTTGTTGCGTGGGTGGGTCAAATCGCGGGGTCTCTCCGATGATGGTCTCGACGGTGGTCGACTAGTTCGCGAGCAGGAAAGTGGGGTGTCGGGACTGGGCGGGGGGGAGAGACACGGAGAGCGCCATCGGAAGAGGCAGACACAAAAAGATGCCCAACGCGCAGTGACTCATTCTTGCCGCGCCCCGTCCCCGCGCCCCTCCCGCCCGCCGCCCCCCACTCCCTCAACTTTCTCTCTTCTCCTTTTGCACAAGCGAGGCATCATGGAAGCCGTAATCAACGTCACCGCCGCGACGCAAACCCCTTGCTCGGCCCCTTGTCCGGCTTGTCGCCCCCCCCGCCGCCCGACAGCGGCTTCTCCCGCTTGCGCCGCACCATGCCGCCCGCCACGGGCGCCTGCGCCTGCCGGAGCATGTCGCGCATCGCGCGCTGCTGCTCCTCGGGCGAGGCGCCCGCGCCGCTCATGCGCATCATGCGCCCCATGCCCTGGACCTGCACGCGCATGGCCGCGAACTGGGACAGCATGTCGGACACCTCCTCCTCGGTGCGCCCGCTGCCCTCGGCCACGCGCCGCCGGCGCGACGGCGACTTGATGAGGAGCTCGGGCGCCTCGCGCTCGTCGGCCGTCATCGACCCGATCATCGCTTCAAACCCCTTCATGCGCCGCTCGGCCTCGTACAGCTGCTTCTCGGACACGGCGCCCATCCCGGGCAGCAGCTTCATCACCTGCAGGCCGCCCATGCTGTTGACCTTCTTCCACTGCGCCAGAAAGTCGTTGAAGTCAAACTTGTTGGCTTTCAGGCGCTCGGCGAAGGCCTGCGCCTCGTCCTCCCGGATCGCCTCGGTGGCCTTTTCGTAGAGGGTAAGCACGTCGCCCATCCCTAGGATGCGCTGGGCCATGCGCTCGGGGTAAAAGGGCTCGAGGGCGTCCATCTTCTCGCCCGTGCCCACGAACTTGACCGGCTTGCCCGAGACCTCGCGCACGGAGAGGGCCGCGCCGCCGCGGCTGTCGCCGTCCATCTTAGTCAGGACGGCGCCGGTGAGCGCCACCTCGTCGTCAAACGCTTTTACCAGGGCGGCCGCCTCTTGGCCCGTCATCGCGTCGACGACCAGCAGGACGTCCGTCGGCTCGACGCGCTCCTTGGTCTCGCGCAGCTCGGCCATCATGGCCGCGTCGACGGTCAGGCGCCCGGCCGTGTCGACGACGACGGCGTCAAAGCCCTCGGCGCGGGCGCGCGCGACGCCCGCGGCGGCAATGTCGGCCGGCCGCGCGTCGCGCCCCTGCTCGTGCACGGGGACGCCGACGCGCTCGCCCAGGCGCAGCAGCTGCTCGATAGCGGCGGGCCGGTAGACGTCCGTGGCCACGAGCAGGACCTTCTTGCCGCGCCGCTTGAGCAGGGCGGCCAGCTTGCCCGCCGCCGTCGTCTTGCCGACGCCCTGCAAGCCCGCCAGCAGCACCACCTGCATGCCGCCCTTTTGCCTGGGGGGGAGCAGGTCGACCGCGCCGCCGACGCCCGTCGCGCCGCCGAGGCCCGTCGCGCCGCCGCCCGCGCCCGCCGCCGCCGCCCCGACGGCCGCGTCGCCGCCCATCAGGCGCACGAGCTCGTCGTTGACGCACTTGACGAACTGCGTCTGCGGCGACACGCCGGCCGAGACGGCCGTGCCGAGCGCGGCGGCCTCGACGCGCGCCACAAAGCGTCGCACGACGGGCAGCGAGACGTCGGCCTCGAGCAGGGCGCGGCGCACGTCGCGCAGCGGGGCCTTGATGTTGTCCGGGGTGAGGCGGCCGTCGGCGCCGATGGACTGCCACGCGCTCTGCAGCGAGGCGGAGAGCGTGTCGAACATTGCTTTTGGGGGGGGCAGGAGGGCGCGGTGGTGGTGGTGCCGGCGGCCGCGCCCGCCGAGCAAGAGAGGAAGGGACGGCGGCGACGGCGACAGAGCCGACGCCGCCGACGCCGCCGACGCGGCGGGTCCAAAGCCGACGACGGCCTTGCGGGCCGTCGTCGTCGTCGAACCGCCGATCGGCGACGCCGCGGCCTTGGCAATGGTCGCGGCAGGGGCCCTAGTGATGGGGCGCGCGCACGGCGACGACGACGACGGACGGAGAGGGAGAGCGAGGGGCAGGCGATGGTGAGGTGCCGACGAGGATGACGGGCGCGCCGCCGTGAGACGCGCGCCCGCCGCCGCCGGGCGGCCCACTTGAAGATTCATGGGGGTGCCTTCCGGGCGGCGGATCGAGCGCGGTCCTGGAAGGATCAGGGAGGGCGCCAAGGGCGAAATGGGGGGAAAAGCCCCTGTATTCCTGGGACTGGGTGGTGATGTGGCGCTCTTCAGGACGAGAGTTTCGCGACGAGACGCGGTGGTTCTTGGTCAATGACTATGTGTGGACTTGAGGTGTGCTGAAGTGACCGCGGCGCCGCGAGTACGAGCGCACGTATTTGTCCTGGCGGCGACGAGCAGCGCGGCGCGGTTGGCGCACGAGCGGACCGCCGACGCGCGCGCTCGTCGCCGCTCGGCAACGATCAACACATACTCGAGCGCGCGCCCCTTTTGTCCTGCATCGAGGCCAGCTCACCCATCCCGCGACCGCAACCATCACCACCCAGTCCTGCCTGTTGGATTTGTCCTGACCCCGCCGCGCGCAACCCATTCATTCGCCCCCCGCTCTTACCCATCACCACAAAACGAAAAGCACAATGCTCGCCGCCCGTCGATCCCCCGGCGTGTCGCGCACGTCCTCCGTCCGCGTAGAGGCCATGAAGGTGGCCGTTACCGGCGCCGGAGGGCGCACGGGCCGCCTCGTGATCAAGCGCCTCTTGGACATCCAGGACCGCCAGCCGAAACTCGTCTCTGGCGTCGTCGCCACGGTGCGCAGCGGCGACGCGCTCCTGAAGATCAAGTCGGACCTGCCCGAGCTCGCCGTGCTGGCCAACAGCGTGGCGGTCGTCGACGTGGCCGCGGCGGGCCGGGCGGCCGAGCGCGGCGAGGCCCCAGACCCCGACCTGGCCGCCGCCCTCAAGGGGTGCGACGCCCTCGTGATCGCGACCAGCGGCGTGCCGGAGATCAAAAAGCGCTCGATCGCCTGGATGATGATCGCCAAGGCCATCGGCAAGAAGGGCGTGCGCCCCTCGTTCCGGTGGAAGGCGGGGCAGGAGCCGCGCCTGGTCGACTGGTTCGGCCAGAAGGCGCAGATCGACGCGGCGCTGGCGTCCGGCACGATCAAGCGGGTCGTCATCGTCTCGTCCATGGGAGGGACCGACACGGAAAACATGCTCAACAAGATCGCCGGCGGCCAGATCCTGCAGTGGAAGCGGCGGGCGGAGCAGTACCTGGTCGAGAAGAGCGCGGGCGGCAAAGTCGAGTTCACGATCCTGCATCCGGGCGGCCTGGTCGACACCAAAGGCGAGCAGCGGCCGCTGGCCTTTGGCGTCGACGACGCCCTCCTCAAGCGGACCAAGCGGTCGATCCCGCGGGACGACGTGGCGCGCGTGGCGGTGGCGGCGGCGGGGGGGAACGGGGAGGCGCTGGCGTCCGCGTTCAAGAACAAGAGCCTCGACCTGGTGTGCGACGCGCTGGCCGAGGGCGAGGAGGGCGCCGAGGGGGAGGAGGCGCGCGCGCGGGCCGCGGCCGCCGCCCAGGACCTGGGCGCGCTGGCCGCGGCGCTGGCGCCCTACGATTACGGCATCAACGACTGCTCGGCGTTTGGCGGCTAAGCAAGGGGAGATAGAGCCGGTTGTGGGGACCGAGGGCGGACATTTTTCGAGCGCTATCAGTCGGTCGGGCGGTTGTCAGGCTTTCGCGCTCGCGGAGCAGTGAGCGGAGAGACGATATATCTAGTTCGTGGCTTTTCGACGTATAGTTTCTTGCAGTAGGAATCTCCCTAATTAACGTAAAACACAATAATACAAAAAAAACCGCCAAAGCACGGGCGCGCGACAGACAGGCAGCGGCGAGGGAGGTGTGAGTTTTTCTCGACGGGGTCGGAACAAGGGGAAAACATGGGGGCGACGGATCTCGTGGTGGGAGTGGGGCGTCCGCACAATACCATACTTCTGGGGGGCAAGGGAAAACGGGCGGGCTCCAGAGTGAAAACAGTGTTAGAAAAGTGGCGGCGGGAAGGGGGCATGCTTCATCCGAAAGGAGCAAATAAGACGAGGCAAGCCGGGCATGGAGAGGGGCCGGGCGAGTGGGCGGGAAGGGGGGCAAGCGGCGCAGACGCCTGGGGGTGAGACGGTGAGACGGGCGGGGGGGGTGGCGCAAAATATGGGGTGCGAGGGGTGAAATATACATGTGAAAAAGTTGCGCGCGCGGGCGGGACAGCGGGCAGTAGCGACAGGTGGGGCAGGACCCCCCCCCCTCCACCCCTGTTTTGTTTGCTGTCGTCCGCGCGGGAGAAGGCGAGCGCTCACAAGGAGGGACGAGTAGGGAGCGCGCGTGACGACTCGGGGCTCGGGGGGGCTCACGTCGACGTCAACGCCAGGGGGCCGGCGGCGTCGCCGCCAGCGCTCCCGTTGCCGCCGCTGCCCCCGCCCCCGCCGCCGCCGCCGCCGCCGACGACGCGCCGGCGGCCCGCGGCGTCGTGCTGCACGAGCACCTCGGACATGGCCGCCACGCTCGGGTAGAGCGGCCACGTGGCCACGAACACGTGCGCCGCGTCCAGCACGCCCTGGTTGGCGGCCGCGCCGTGCCCAAACTCCCACTGCGCGTTGGAAAAGGCGCGCTGCAGCGCCTCGATGCGCGCCAAGGCCGCGAGCGCGCCGGCGCGGTCGCCGGCGACGAGCGCGGCGCCAAGCGCGGCGTTGGCGCCCGCGCGCACCTCGCGCAGGCCGCGCAGGGTGGCGTTGAGCCGCGGGAGGGCGACGCCGACGGCGGTGAGGATGGCGCTGTTCTGCACCGAGGGGAGCGTGCGGAGCACCTGGCCCGCCGGGCGCTGCAGGTACCGCTCGACGTCGCGCGCCGAGGCGTCGAGCGCGGCGAGCGCGGCCGCGTCGTCCTCGCCGTCTTCTACGGCGGCCGCGTCGTCGCCGTCCTCGCCCTGGGAGGGGGACGCCTGCTGCTGCCAGGGCTCCTGGAGCTGCTCGGGCCGCCGCCACGTGTGCGCGCAGTCGACCACGCTCTGCGGCCCGCCGCCGCCGCCGCCGCCGCCGCTGCCCTCGCCGCGGGCCTCGTCCCCGCCCTCCTCCTCTGCGCCGGCGCCCGCGCCCCCCGCCGCCGCGCCCGGTTCCTGCGGCCCGCGCGACCGCAGCCCCCCCCTCGGCCCGCCTTGGTGCCAGATCGGCGCGAGCGTCTCGAGGTTGGTCGTCTTGACGCGCCACATGCGCTCGGGGAAGTGCAGCGACAGCAGAAAGTCGGCGCGGACGACGCGCGTGACGTCCGCGGCCAGGCGGCGCTCGGCCTCGGCGCGCGTGATGGCGCCCCAGCACTGGCGCGGCGGCGGCGGCGCCCCCTCGGGCCCGCGCGCCGCCGCCGCGTCTTCTGCCGCCGCTGCCTCACCCGCCGCCGCCGGCTCCTCCGCCTCGGCGAGCTTGCGCAGCACGAGCGCGCTGTTCTCGGCGAGCCGCCGGACCATCCCGCAGAAGATCGGGAACGTGATCCGCTCGGCCTCGGCGCGGCGCGGGAGCCCGCCGGGGCCACGCCAGACGAGCTGGAGCAGCGGGGTGGCGCCGCCGTCGCCGACCGAGGCGGCGGCGGCGGCGGCGGCGGGGTCGGCGGCGGCGGCGGGGTGGGGCGCGCCACGGGCAGCGGCGGCGGCGGCGGTGGCCTGGCCGGGCAGGGCGGGCGGCGGCAGCGAGAGGCCGGCGATCCCGGCGGCGGCGGCCGCGGCCGCCAAGCACGACGCGCGCGTCTGGTGGCCGCCGGCGCCGGCGCCGCCGCCGCCGTCGCCGTCGCCGTCGCCGCCCGATAACTGCGGGAGCGGCGGCGGCGGCGGCGAGCCGGCCGGCGTGCGCGGGTCCTCCCGCGGCGCGGGCGGCGGCGGCGTGCGCTGGCGGCCGCCGCCGCCCAAGCCAGCAATGTCAGCGGCCCCCTCGGGGTGCTGCTGGTGCTGGGCGTGCTGCTGCTGATGCTGCTGCTGCTGCTGTTGCTCGGCGCTGCCGGCGGCCTGCTGCTGCTCCCCCTGCTGCTGCTGCTGCCCCTGCTGCTGCTGCAGCACCTGCTGCTGCTGCCGGCTCTGTGCGCCGTCGTTCTCCTCGCAAATGGCGGCGACGCGCGCGCGCAAGAACACGTCCAGCGAGGTCAGGACGACCTCGCGCACGCGGAGCGCGCAGTTGCGCGCGGCGTGCCTCGCGCACTCGGCGGCGATGGCGTCCGCGCGCAGCCTCAGGATCTCGACCTCCTTGCGGCGCCGGGCGTCCCACCGGAGCTTGCCGCCGCCACCGGCGTCGCCGCCGGCGCCGCCGCCCGGCCCGCCGCCGGCGCCGGCGCTGCCGTAGGCGGGCGCCTCGTCCTTGCGCCTGCGGCCGCGGCGCGCGCGCGGCGGGGGCACGGCGGCGCCCAGCCCGCCGGCCGACGCGATGAGGGCGGCCTCGGCGTCCGTCTCGCGCTTGAGGTCGAGCGCACCGATCATCTCTAGGTCGTCGGTCAAGAGAGAGTCCGCCTGGCCCCCGCCTCCCCCTGCCGCGGCGCCCGCCCCAAGGCCCGGCAAAACGCCGCAGGAGTCCATGTTTCGCGTCCGCGCGCGCTTGGCCCGGGGCGCGGTGAGGCAGGTGGGCCTTTGGACGCCTCGGAAACAAGAAAAGGAAGGGGGAGGGGTCAAGTTCTATGTGAGCGCATGCGAGGCGGGCGCGCAAGGGGGGTGGTCAAATGAGCGTGGGTGCCCATGCTAATGGAAGAAAAAAGGCGATGCGTGTGGTGGCGGGCGCGTGAAGTCGGCGGCGGCCGAGTATTGAAGGGCGGGAGCAGCGGGGGCGCCGCGGTCGTGGACGCGAGGCTGCCGACGGGGCGCTGACGAACCCCGACACGGACGGCGGCGGCGGCCCACCGGAGCGCAGTGACTCACCCCGGGTGAGCGCGGAGGGGCGGACAAGGACAAGGCAATCGTCAAAACCTCGCTCGCTTAATTTCAGAAGCGCAGGGTCCAAGCAGCAAAGATAGCAGCAACTCGGGAAGAAGAAGAAGAAATACAAAGCGCCCGTCGGCCCCGCAACCGCCCCCGCCCGTCTACCTCTCCCTCAGCCGGCGGCGTCCCGCGCGTCGTCCCCCGGCCGCCGCCGCTGCTGCTGCTGCTGCTGCTGCTGCTCCCCAAACGCGTTGCGGATGCGGCGCTCGCTCGCCGCGCGCACGGCGCCGCCGCCCTGCACGCTGGCCGCCGCCGCGAGGTACGCCGCGACGGACGCGCACACGACCAGGCGCCACGGCTCGGCCTGCGGCGGCGCCTCGAGCGCCAGCGCCGCCAGCGCCGCCGCCATGGCGAGCGCCAGAGCGCGGCGCGCGGGCGACGCCGCCTCGCGCTCGGCGGCGCTCGACACCAGGCGCTGGCGCGCGATGGCGACGGCGACGGCCGAGCGCGGGTCGGCGCCGCGCGCGGGCACGGGCGCGAGGAGGAGGGGGGCGAGGGCGCCGCCGCCGTCTGTGAACGCAGAGGTGGTGGAGGAGGAGGAGGAGGGCGGGCCGCCGCTGTTGCCGCTTCCGCCGCCTCCGCCGCCGCTCGCCCCGCCCCCGCCCCCACCCCCGCCCCCACCCCCACCCCCACCCCCGCGCGCCCTCTCCTCCGCCTCGGCCTTGCGCCGCCGCACCTCCTCCTTGAACGCCTCGCGCTTGCGCTTGCTCAGGGGCCCCTCGTGCAGCGACCCGAAGAAGAGCCCCTTGCTGCGCGCCGCCGCCGCGCCCTCCTCCCACCGCTCCTGCTCCTCCTTCTCCCGCGCCCTGTCCGCCTTCATCTTCTCCACCTGCGCCTCGAGCTCGTCCAACTGCGCGTTGGCCGTCTCCAGCTCGGCCCCGCCCTCCAGCTCCGCGCGGAACTTCTCCAGCCGCAGCGCCTCGTCCAGCTCGCGCTCGAGCTCGGCGCCCAGCGCGCGCAGGCGCTCGGCGCCCTCGCGCGCCTCCTGGCGCACGTCGTCGCGCGCGGCCTGCGTGCGCATCTGGCCCCGGAGGCGGGCCAGCAGGGCCGAGTCGCGCTCCTGCTGCTCCGAGGGCGGCGGGGCGCTGGCGGGCCAGAAGTCGGGGAGGGCGGGCGCCGCCGCATTGCTGCTGCTGGGGCCGGGGGCGGCAAAGGCGGCGGCGTCGGCGGCGTCGGCAGTGGCGGCAGCCGGGGGCTCCGGGTCGGGAAGGCCCGCGCGCCGGCGCTTGATGCGGTCGACGGCCTCGCGCAGCAGCGCCTCGAGCTCCGGGTCGGCGTCGAGGAAGGAGGAGGACGAGGACGAGGACGGGTCTGCGTCGTCGGCGCCGGCGTTGTCGGCGTTGGATGCGTCGGCGTCGTCAGCGAGGGCGTCGCGGCGCGCACGTCGGCGGTCCGTCCTTGCTGTCCTCGTCATCGTCGACAGCGGTGGCCGCGAGTGGGTGGCTGGTCGGACGGTTGGTCTGGTGAGCGGCCGCGCGCGCCAAGGCGCCGCGCGCGCCAGGGGGTGGTGCATGGGAACAGAAGAGGGGGGCGTTTCGGAGAGGGAGAGGAGAGGGGTGATTGATGTCAGTTTTTTTTGAAAAGAGAGGGCAAGAGGGCAAGCGCAAGTCAACGCGACCGCAACAAGGTGTTTGTGTGTGTATTTTCGGGTGTTCGACGACTTCGATGCGGCGTGAGGGGAAGTTGAGAGGAGGAGAAGAGAGAAAAGAGCGTCCGGGAAGCTCCAAATCCACAAAAAGGTGTGTCGTGTGGAGACAGTTGTTCGACTGCGTCAACCACGGCGGTACGCCTTCCTAAACGGCCTGCCAACTCCCACCGCTATAATCGTCGCAAATTGTTCTTCCAAGCCAACATCGTCCCCTGTTGCTTGTCGAGACACTGCACGGATCGATTTTTGTTTTCTGACACAGAAGTGTCTCGCCCGATCACAGCCGATCATGCACCTCTCCCACGCCGGCGCGCCAGCCACCCTCGTCATCGGCAGCAGCGCCACTCGCCGCGCGTCCGCCGCGCCGCGCCCGCTCTCGGCCATGACGACGACGGCGGCGCGCCCCGCCGTCGCCGGCGCCGCGCAGCGCGGGGCACGCCGTGTGGCCGCCGCGGCCTCGGCGTCCGCCGAAAACTTTGAAGGCGCGATGCTCGAGCCCTCCGTCGCCAACAAGCTGCCCGTCCGCGCCGCCGCGATCACCGCGTCGGTCGCCGCCGCGGCGTACTTCGGCTCCCCCGCGCTGCAGCCGGCGGCGGTCGCGTTCGCGCACCTGCTCGCTGTCGCTGTTTTCCTCGGCACCAACTTCTACACGACGTTCTTCGCCGGCATCCTCATGTTCAAAAACCTGCCGAGGTGCGTTTTTCTTGTTGTGTTTCGGCTGTCTTGGAATTGTCTGTCGTGTGTTCCGCGTGTCTGTTTCTTCTTTCTGCAGCGGGTGCAACGCAGACGCGCGGTGCCTATTTCCCCCCAGTTTTACGCTTCCGGGCGCCGTGCCCTCACGGCGCTCACAACAAACGCGCCCCCCCCCCCCCCCCCCCCCCCCCCCCCCCCCCCCCCCCCCCCCCCCCCCCCCCACACCACCCCCGCCTCCCGCCGCGCCCGCCACCCCC
>Ga0105053_10012215_pt1 | contig 10369 bp, 7 predicted proteins | sample BON01_FD_78093 | JGI IMG/M metagenome (GOLD analysis project Ga0105053, IMG submission 78093) | Freshwater microbial communities from Lake Bonney liftoff mats and glacier meltwater in Antarctica - BON-01 | ecosystem: Environmental > Aquatic > Freshwater > Ice > Glacier meltwater | place: Lake...
ATGTCGCGTGACAAGTCGCGTGATATGTCGCGTTGCGTAGACCACGTGTGCCAGGAGCGTATCAAACGGCAGCAGCGCATTAAACAGCAGGGGCCGGCGGCTCCAAGCTGCTTTCTTGCGTGAGCTCGTTGTAGTAGGAGTGCGACAGACCCGGGTAGGCCTCGTCGCACGCCGCTGCGCCCACCGAGGTTCGCACAGGTGGGCGCTTCTTGATGACCCAGCCCTGCACAGGAGGAGGCTCCCACACCTTGTTCTTGGATCGCCGGTTGAAATAGAACCACTTGTGTTTGTTCTTGCTCCAGAAGAGCATCCACACCTTGCCTCCTCCCTGGCCTTGTTCGTCAGAGGGCTGCCTTGAAGCACCACTATGTTGCTGAGCACGCGTGGCAGCAAGAGCGGTGTGACCATGGGTGGAGGCAGCAAGCCAGGACGAGGCCGTCTCGCCAAGAGCAAAGTCGTCGACCTCTGCATGAAGCGCTTGACGGCTCTCCTCTTGTGCCGCTCCGTCTACCGCTTGTCCCTTCACATCGTCTTTGTGCAGTTGATGTGGTGTATGTGGTGGGGCATGGATCAAGAGCTCCAGCTCTTGCAGCAGCATCGCTCCTTGCCTCAACATCTCACTGTCTCCTCCATGCCTCGTCATCTCACAGTCTCCCCCCTGCCTCAACATCTCACAGTCTCCTGGTTGCCACAAGACATGTCTGTCGTCTGCGCGCTCTGAAGCGGTCGTGTTCTGAGTAAGCGGCTGTGATGTATCTCGCAGCTGTGATGTATGCAAGGGGTGTAATGTCTGTGATGATTGCATGACCTCTGATGTCTCGGACGTATCCATGCGCTCTGATGTCTCTGTGCCCCACGCCTGCTCCAGTCCAGACGGAAAGAGGAGGAGAGAGGCAACCCAGAAGGCGGTATTGATGAGTCGCATGAGCCACTCGCCGCGTCTGCTCCACCTGCCTGCCGCGCCCACATTAGATTCATCGCTGCCAGCTGATGCTGCACCTACCATGCGGCCCTCCAGTCGGCAGCCGACCTGTGGCTTATCGTCCAAAAAGGCAGCCCACTGCTCAGTGCCGACTTGGAGCACTGTAAAGCCACGGCGACGCAGGAGGCGCATCCTCTCTTGCCACACCCCACCAGGCTTGAAGGGCACACCAAGGTGGCTTGGCAAATGGAGGCAGTCTCTTCGCGCATCATACACCTCGATCACTACCTGGCAGTTGACGCCAGCGACTGCCAGCCGCCCTGCACCCGTAGCCGCGGCCAATTGCTCGAGGTCCATACTGTTGGAGAGGGACCGGCACAAGTCGCTGTGCACTTTGGTGCCAGAGCACACTACACGTGGGCTAGGCATACATGAAGTACGTGTGCCCATCTCGGTGCTGGCCGAGTAGGAGGCCGAGTAAGACAACGAGGGCGACGCGTCCAGGTGTCCATCAACCTGCCTGTCCAGCTGTGCGTCATCTTGGCACGATGCATCAGCGACAGGGAGCATCAAGGCAACCAGACAGCCTCCGTCACCCAGTTCGACTGCCCGGCGCGCTCCTGCATGCATGCCTTGCAGCACCTGGTACATATCGTCGAGCATGGTGGCGTGTCGTGAAAGGCGCACCGCATCGGCATTGCGTGCCAGCTGCTTGACATGCTTGCTAAATGCGTCGAGTTGCTGGTGCTGGAGAGCAGCGCTGTCTGCACCCAGCACCACCTGCACTAGCATCTGCGCATGCACACGGTGCAACACCTGTTGCACCACGCCAACGACTGGAGGCTCTGAGGCACCAACGCCGACACCCGTCTCAGGTCGCAGAGTCATGGCGTGAGAGGTCGAAGATGCGTTGGAAGTCAAAGGCGCGTCTGGGGCGCTGGGTGCAAAGTTGAGCACGCCGGCACACCACCGCTTTGCCAGCATCAGCAGTAAGTGCGCCTGCAAGGCAACAACCTGTGCATTCAGTGCTGGTGGAAGATGCGCGTGATGGTAGACTCTCTGCACCACACAGACACTCCACAGCACCTCAACGATGAGGTGCGCAGACGCAAAGCGCTGCAGAAACTCGTCTTGACGCTTGGCAGCAAGCAGCGCTGCTTCAAGCATACCCCACATAACAGGGGCACTAGACAAGGAGTCATCCGACGCCGCCAACGTGAAGCCCAGCAGCACGTCACACCACTGCTGAATGCTCAAAGAGCCCACTTGGCTTGCCTCGCTTGTAGCCCACGGCGCATCATGAGCTCCTTGAACAGCCGAGGCATCCATCCAGCCACCATCACCACGAGCCATTTTGTGCTCGCACGCCAGGTGCTGGGCAAGGCAGCGCGACATAGCCACGCCCATCGCTTCCAGACCCTGTGGCCACCGCAGAGTGTGAGTGGATTGTTCGCTCTCGCCGCCAATTATCGACGCCCTGCCTTTCTGTGTGCTGGTGTGTGTAGCACACACCTAAGTGGGGCTACCAACCAAAACCACTCACGCACACGTGCAACACGCATATATGCAACAGCATGCATTTATGCAACAGCATGCATTTATGCAACAGCAGATTGGGGGAGAGAGGGCGGAGAAAAGACCTGCCAATGACAGACATGTATTCTGGCTATACGAGCGAACACAGCAACAGGAAGCTGCTCGATGTTCTTGGCGTGCGCCACACGGTCGACGAGGGTGCGGAAGAGGCGCAAAGCATTCGCGCCATCCGCTGACTTGATGTGATGCGCTGCTTCCTGCACCACTGCGCCTTGTTGTGCAGGCAGATAGGGGTAGCCACACAGCAGCTCGACGAGCTGGATGCTACTCAAGCCGTCAAGCAAATCACCCCTGAGCGCCTTTTGCACCAGCGCTCCCACCACTCCCGCCACCTCTGCGTGCTGCTCGGGTGCGAGCCGGGACGCACAGCTGAGCACCCCCCACACATGCACACCGTCAAGGGCTGCCACATAATCCAACATCTGCGCACGGTATTCTGATGCTTGCACCTCTTGTGATGCTTGCACCTCTTGTTCCTTCTGTGCCCACCCCAATGCCCACACGTACACATACACAAACGGACACGGACACGGACACTAAGCAAAAATGGAAGGGGAGAAAGCGAGGAAAAGGTCGCTGCAAGCAGCACTACACACAAGGTGCGCCGGCAGGCTTTTGGCACAGACAAGGCTCTCATGTGGCGCACGCCTCGAAAAGCACGCGCCTCACATACCATCTGTCACCTCCGCCACTACCTGCTTCTACACGACCACCACACAGCGGCATGTGACATAGATCAAGACCCAAAGAAAGGTAGACCACTGAAGCAAATAGAGACGTGTCGTCGGGTTGGTCATCGAGACGTCTCCACTGGAGACGCTTTCGTCTACTGAATCAACCTTCTCGATGCAGTGTATTCGTTTCGAGTGAGAGAGCCTTGATTCAGAGCAACCGCCTCTGGTTGTAGATTGCCTCCAATCTATACCCCTGTCCCTTTGCATACTACCTCGACCCTCGCGCATGGTGCAACATGAGAAAAGGAATGGGGCGCGTGTTGCAGTTGGGGAAGGGGCGGCGGCAACCAGAGAAACAAACGGGAAAGTGAGCACAGTGCGCACGTCGGCCTGCACCAACTGCCCGCCTCGTGCCATGCTGCCCACCACTGCAATACACAAACACACACACATACCCACACACACACACTTAGACACAGACATAGATTGACACATTGACATGGGTGCGCACTTGTATATGCAGACAGACGCACAAGTACACAACAGCAGCAGCATTGAATCATGTAGACATAGGCCCAGAAACAAAGCAAAACAAGAAACACAGCATAACAAGAAACACAGCATCACAAGCACCACCATCATTTAAAGAGCACAACATCTTGGCCTGTCTGCAGATGAAGCAACAACATTTGGAAGAGTGAAAGAGAAACGTTGCATGCAGAAACGTTGCTCGTGGGTGCTGGCATGCGGCGCGCGGCGGCGAAGGCCCGTGCGCCACGACCAAACCAGGCTGGCTTTGTCTTTTTATTTTAATTTCCCAGTTGCGGCGCGCCGCAACTCCAGCAAAACGCGAGTTGCGACGTAGTTGTCGCACGCCCAGCACCCAGGAGCAAGGTTGATATAGAAATAGGAAAACGCTGCCACACGTATGCCCTCGACATAGATTGAGACGCAGCGGAGATAATACGAAACAGGCAACAAGACAGGAGGTAGAGGGAGGGCACACCCAGTACTGACTCGTGCATGGTCAGGGGCGTGACTTGATGCGCCGTCTCGCAAGGCTCAAGTGTGTGGACTTGAGTGGGAGCTGTGGTCTTGACTTGAGTTGGAGCTTGATTGTCGACTTGTGTCTCGACTCTCTGAGTCTTGAGCATTCCCGTCACAACACAGCCTGAACCGTCAATGCTTGCATTCGCAAGCAGCTCCTCCTGATGGGCGTGCTGCAGCGACAAGGTGCTTTCGAAATGACTGCCAATGTTTTCACGGCGTGTGTCCTTTGTGTGTGTGTGTGGCGAAGAGTGGAGCGAGGCAGGCAGAGGAGAAGAGCGAGAGTTGGAATGAGAAGGCATGCGCACGAGGACAGGAGGTTGGCGACGTGCCAACAAGAGCACAAGCCACTGCGCCATGCCATGCATAGCGTGTTGCAAGCGGCGCAGCTCGTCTGTCACATTGTGTTGCACGCCGAGCATCTTTTCTCTATTAGCATGCTCAGACTGACTCGATGAAATAGGTAGGGGTATCGACTGGGAGCATACGATTGGCCGCACACCATACACTATCGGTGGCATCTCTTGCCTCTCGTGCCGCTCACCATACACCATCAAACTGTCAGCCATCACACCCGTCATCTGCAACACGTGAATGACATCTGCTGTACACAAGTCGACATGCGCATAAAGCGCAGAGTGCCAGTGATGCGCACACCCACCTTCCAGGTGCGCCGTCATGCATGCGCGCATGCTGTCGAGCGCCTCAAGACACACACCACACACATCATCAGCTAATTGCCACGTGGCGTCCGCACTTCGCAGCACCACTGCACCCGCGAAAACGTGAGCTATGCCTGCAAATGTCTTGCGCACAAGTGCGCCATCCAACAGCACCGTGTGCGCCCCGCTGCTGTCTGGTGTGCTGCTGTGTGCAATAGCTCCTGTAGTACCAATAGCGTGAGATGAAGCAAAACTAAACGGAGCTCGAAAAGACGAGTCATTGAAAGACGAGTCATTCCGGTCTTTGCCATTTTTGTCTTTGTCATTCCTGTATTTGTCAGATTTGTCCTTTTTGCCGCACCATTCCGTCTTGTGTGTGCTGGGAGATTGGTACGCTTGGCTGCAAGCATTAGCGGCAAAACTCTGTGCACTGTTGGAGAGAGTTAGAAAGTGCTTTGCTAGAAGCGGCACAAGCCGCAACGTTTGCTGCAGCACCCCCAGACGCTCTGGCAGCTTCAAGGGCGAGTGCAGCAATGCAAACGACGAAGCAAACGTCGAATGTTCAACAAGCTGCAATAGGGGGGAGAGGTCAATTGCTGCATGAGGCAGCAGCACAGCACTAAAGCGCGCAAGACACCACACCACATCGTCGAGGGACAAAGAATGAAGCCTTTCAACCCGAGCATTGTCCAACCAGTCCACCACCTCTTGCACCGACACCGACGGGGACATTATATCCGGCTTTATTCCACATGCATTATTGTCAAGAATTTGAGCCGCCTGTCCCAAGCATTCACGCCTAGAGTCTACGCGTTGTGAGCTGTGCCGCACAGCCCCCCTCGTTTCTCGAAACGTAAGGCCCCTGCACAAGGGCGTGAGGCCTGCATTGTGATGAGAGGCATCTTGAGAGGCAGCCCTCACAAGAGACGCACCAATAGATGCACCAATACATCCTCCACTCACACTTGATGCTATCCACTCCTTACCACCTCCACAACCTGCGCCTGCAGAGACCTGATGCTGTGATCCTGAAACATTCCTGTCCTGCGTCAAGAATGGGGCGCAATACTTGCGGGATTCGTGGTTCCTGTGGCGCGCGTTGGCACTGGTGTCACGTGAGTGATGTGATGCATGCGCACGAGTTTTCCCAGAATCACCTGCAGTGAGATTATTCAACATCAACTCAGATCCAGCGCAATGTGAATGTGGTAGGCGATGTGTCGCATCGCCTAACTTCCAATTCGAAGAATCATTACAAGAAAAGGACCTGCGCACATCTCGGCCGTTGCCATTGTTGTCGGTGCCGTTTCTGCTGTCCCTACCCCCCATATATTGCCGCTCATGCCTCGCATCGTGCTCATGCCTTGCATCGCGCTCATCCCTTGCATCCCTATCGTACCCTCCACGCCCTCCATTGTCTCTGTGCTGCGACCGATCAGGAGCAAAGGCGGAAGAGGGCCTGGCAGCCTCGGGCGCCGAACCTTGAATTTTGGCCGAGTCGATTCTGATGGTGCAACCCTGGATGCGCACATCCCGACACGCTATCGCTGCCTCTTTGCCACCTCGTGTGCCAAATGACACGTAGGCAAACTTCTTACCTGTCGGAACGAAGACCTGGAGCACCTCGCCATATGCACGCATGGCATCCGAGATGGCTGCCTTATTTAGCCACCCCGTGCCTCCAGTGAGGCCAGTTAAAAAGATGCGATGCTCGTTCAAACTTACATCATTTCGCGGGTCATTTCGCGGGTCATTACGAGGGTCATTACGCGCCTCATAACGTGCCACACTGCCTGCCGCCACCGGCCACGCACCAGGTCTACCTGGTGCTCCTCCTCCTGGACCAAAAGCAGGCGGCGGGGACCTAGTGCGGGCATGCCAGGCGGGCAGTGGCGCAGCATGGTCGGAATACGACGCTCCGCTGCTGCGAGGCGGTGATAGACGCCGCGGTGGAGAGCGTGAGGTAGGTTGAGGTGCTTGACGCATCTCCTGCGGAGGAGCTTGACGCATCTCCTCAAGAGGAGCCTGACGCATATCGCGCTGACGCATGTCGTCCCTATCACCCATGTCCCTGCCACCGTCGCCTGCTGCGGCGTTGTGATGGCGCCTATCAAGAAATGCAGCGTCTCGAAAGCCTGCGTCTCCATCAGACACGCGATCGTGGCTCCTGTCAAAAGGCCCAGCTTCATGCCTATGGTCTTTGGGGCTTGCAGCCACGCCTCCTCCCCCAGCACCACCCAGCCCGTCATCTCGTGCTTCACGGGCAGGATACATCGACGCCTCTGTCTTACCATTCGGCCTGTCAGTGTGCAGCTGGCGAGAAGGAGGCCTGGGAGGATCTCGCGCGTCCTGCCTGCCAGCATGCAAAGGCGAGAGGTCTCCACTACGCCGAGCATCCGACACCTCGCCATTCTGCCGCGCATCTACAGGACGAAAAGGCATCTCGTTGCCTTTGGTCCAATTGCCTCTGTCGCCCCTGTCAACTCGCGCGGCATCTTGGTCTGCATATGCTTCATTCCCCCGATCCCGTGCTGGGTCCTTGGGTGGCGGGAGGGCAGCAGGCAGCTCGTGTGCAACCACCCTCGAATCAAGACGGGGGCGCTTGTGCAGGTTTTTGAGATCGTCATCCGCTCCATCGCCTGCTCCCTTTTGGCCTGTTGAAGTCGCAGAATGGGATGCTGATGTCTCATTGCGCCCATCGGCATTGTTGCTGCCAGTAGCAACGGGCTTGGCCGCCGGGATGCGCTCGAGCCGCACTTTGATGGTCTTCCTGTCGCGCTCGAAGATGAGATCCACCCACGACCCCACGGGACCGACGACATGTTGTTTGATGACATCGCGCGTGAGGCCGACGCAAGACGTGTCCTTGACGCGCAACAGCCTATCGGCCACCTTGACCTTGCCACACAAGTCAAGCGACCCGCCGACTTTTATGGCGCCCACCACGCAGCAGTTGTTGGTGGAGTTGGAGGCGTTTTCGAGCGTCATGCCAATGCCACAGTGTGGTGCCGCAATGCTCGTGGCACTCGGTGGTCTCACATCTTGCGCTGTGGCGTCACAGGGCACCATACAAGCATCATGGCGCGTTTCCATGCCCTCGGAAGGACGGGAGCGTTTCCCCAACATGTCTCGCTCTTGAGACACGGGCATGTGATTTACGCGGGGCGCCGAGCGGTCCGCAGCTGGGGGAGAGCGAGTAGGAGGCGGCAGCAGCGCTACTGCTCCGCGCTGTGCCAGTGCGCCTGGTGTTCCCTGCTCTCCTCCGTCTGCCTGTATGTACACGTAAATATATTGAGATACACTGGACAAAACTGTTGGCTGGTCAGCTGGGCAGACGCAGACAATGAGACAGAGGACGGCGGCAAGTGTCTAGACGGCAAGTATCTCACTCCCCCCCCCTGCACATCAGGGGACAACGGCAAGTGTCTCATTTCCCCCCTTTGAACATGCTGCCGCATTATGCCCACGAGTGCAGGTTACTTCTCTTGTCCTGGCTGCTGCGCTCGCAACGATGTTACTGTCTTTCTTTGCTGCTCTGCTGTTGCTCTTAGCACTGCAGGGGCGCGCGGCGCACGAGCAGCACTGCAGGGGCGCGCGGAGTGCCGTGCGCCCCCGACCAAAGCATGGCAGTGTGGCAGTCGCTGCCACACTGCAATGCTTTTCCGATGCCAACAGTCCTCTGATGTGTGTGCGTGTTCTGGTGTGTGTGTGTGTGTGTGTGTGTGCGTGTTTACCCTTGGCGGAGGAGGCAAGGCAGCGGGAAGGGCAGGGGCAGCAGCAGCACGCGGTGAAGGCCGATCCTGCCAATCGTTGCGTGCTGCAGGGCGCTTGTCTTTGTTCTCAGCGCGGACGAGGCGTACACGGCAGCCCTCGATTTCCATTTCCTTCATGCTCAACACTTTGTGCATCACCTCAGGGTCTTCGTATGCCACATATGCCATCTGCCCGCACACGCCACACCCATGTTTTGTCAGCTATGAACTTGACTCGAGATTGCTCCACTCACGCGTGTTTTTTTCGGTGGTTCCCTCTGCCGCCGCGGGAAAAGCGCGAGCAATGCAACACACCCACACCACTGCAGAGCCGCACCTTTTTCGACTTCGGCAGGAACACATCCAAGACTATGCCGTGCTTTGAGAAAACGCTTTTGAGCACCTTGTTGTCGAGCCAGTAATCACCCCCCACGATTCCCGTCAAGAATATGCGATGCTGCCACCTGCCACGCCACGTTACACTCGTTTTGCCTCAGCTCAATGAAAACTCTCAGGCGATGCATGACTGGAGATGGGTGGGCACAAACTCACCCGCGCTGTTCAAGGGGATCGACGGTCCTCGAGCCGCCATCTTGGCGCACATTAGCCCCGACGTCTTCACGTGGGGGGCCATCCCAGTTGCTCTCGCGCCCCCTTTGTCGCTCTCTGCCCCCACGATCCCTGTCCCGCTCTCGGTCCCAACCGCGGTCGCGGTCCCGCTGCGGCTCCCTCTGCGAGCCGTTCCTGTCGCCTCCCTCCCTACCCCTTGCATCGTCGCGCCGCTCTTCACGCCTCACAGGCTGCGCCTCTGCGGCAGCGTCATCTGCTGGGCGCAACACGGGGCTGTCGCCGAGATAGGCGTCCTTCTTGCCCTTGGCACTGACGACGCTCAGTAGTCCCGACGGACCCTCGGCCTCCTCGTCTTCTTCGCTCCCGCCCAGGATTTCGTCGAGCACTGCGCAAAGGGGGAGGCGTCAGAGGGACGGGGTGTGCATGCAGCACAAGTGGGGCGTGCACATATGCTATCGGTCCACACACCCCGTGCATGGGTGCTACAAAGCAGCAGACAGCACCGCAAGACAAAGCAGCAGCATCGTTGCGAGGAGAGCAGCCGAGACGACAGGAAGAAGATGCAGCCCAGCTGCAGTAGTGGGTAGAACATCGCAGAATGAGAGCAGCGCGTGCAAGGGGGGGAGCGAGACAGTTGCCGCCGCCCTCTGCATCATCGTCCGCGTCCATGGCTTGATGCGATCCCTCTGCCTTTCGAGCCTTGAAACGCCGTTCTTTAGAAAGGCTTTCACAAGGTTCGTGACAAAATTTGAACCGGCATCGGTTTCGTGTGGAGGGAAGAGGGGACAGGGACGTTGGGCGAACCCCCGTTTGTGCAAGGCAGCAGGGACGATGGGCGATTTCGTTTCTGAAAGAAGAGATGGTCCAATCATCATCGAGGAAGGAGGGATGATCTGAAAGCATAGCGCGCTGGCCAGAGAAGTCTCTCCCTGGCAAATGTGGCCTCGTCGCCCATGCAGACGGGAAGGTGTACTGCCGTCACAGGCGCGGCTGTCCATGTGTTGTGGAGTCGAGACTGTCCACAGACTGATCTTTTCGGTCGCGGTTGCCATTGCGGTGAGCGGGTGCGGGGCGGGCGAGCTGCGCTACGGATACAATGACAATGGTGTGGCGCTGCACTGGAACGAAATCAGCGCGATACCGGCC
>Ga0105053_10012219_pt1 | contig 10366 bp, 15 predicted proteins | sample BON01_FD_78093 | JGI IMG/M metagenome (GOLD analysis project Ga0105053, IMG submission 78093) | Freshwater microbial communities from Lake Bonney liftoff mats and glacier meltwater in Antarctica - BON-01 | ecosystem: Environmental > Aquatic > Freshwater > Ice > Glacier meltwater | place: Lake...
AGGTGCCCGAGCTTTTGAAATCAGCGCCGCGGGCGCGCAGGTCGTCCTCGAACTCGCTACCAGCTCGTGGGGTTGGAAGTCCATGAACGCACTGCTTGCTGCACTGCCCTGCAGCAGCAGGCCGGGCGCCGCAGCCATGTTGGTGGCCGGGAGGCCGGCCAGGCACGGGGACGCCAGAGACAGAGACGTCGAGATACAGAGACATGAAAGCTAGCAGCTACGCGCGACAAAGGAACCGGAGGGGGGCAGCCCCCAAACACCGCGGGGGGAAACACCACTAGGGGGGAAACCACCCACAGGGGAACCCCACCCGCCAACACGAGTGCTAGCAGCGCCCCCTACATCCACACGGACTCGCAAGCCTCGCACTCGCATCTCCACCCCGATGCCGCGCGCCGCCTCCACTGCCGCCCCTAACCCCTCCTGCTGTCAAACCTGCGCCCCACACAGGCGAGCCACCAGCCATTGCCCCGCCCGTCGTCTCCGGTGCCCCAGCCCCGGCCCTCTCCGCCCGCCACGTGAGCTTCGGCCCGCTCCCCGCCCATCCAGCCCTATCCGCCGCCCCATCCCGCGGCGGATGCGGTGGCGCTGGGGGAAGGGGCTACCGCGCTGGGGGACGTGCATCCACCCACTCCGGCACACGCCACGCTCCACCCCCCGCCGCCACTTGGGCCAGTTTCACAGGTATACAACCGACCATAGTCAATCCAGAGGCCATCCAGCCCCTCCGCCGCCCCGACTCCACAACCACCGACGGCACACCTGTCCTCTTCTCGGGCAGGCAGGCACGCACCCAGGCCACCCGCACTCCGTGCTCAAGCTCAAGCCGTACCCCCACTACATGCACCCCGATGTCTTCTTCAGCATCACCTCACGCGCGTCGCCGCTGCTGCACTCGTCTCGCTCACCACCCACCACCCTCGCGCCCGGGTCGGAGCCTGCCATACACCTCCTCGCCGCGCTCGTCTCCTACGCCATCTATCTCTGGTCTGCGTGTACCCGCTGCACCTCGTTCGCCACCGCCACCCTACGCCCCCCGCCCCGTCGCTCGCGTCTCTCGTTTGGTGCGCCTTCTCCCTCACATCTCCCACCTCGCCAACGGCCTCTTCGCCGTGCCCGCATCTCTCTTCTACGCAGCCGCCACCATGAAACGCACACACATGCCGCCTACTCCTCCCTCACTTTCCCCTCCATCCACCTCGCACACAACGATGGCCATCGCTATGCACCCGGCGACGCAAACGCCTCCGCCTTCTCCGCCCGCTTCCCGCCCTCCTCCAAAACGGCCCGCCTCCGCATCTCCGCCCTCTGACAGAGGCTACTCCCCCTCCTCGCGGTGGAACAGAGACACACAGGACTACTCCTCCTGGCCCTGGTCACCACCCCATGAAGCCACGTCACCACCCACCACTCCTCCAGCAGGACCAGCACCGCCGACACAAGACGTGCCCAGCGCCACACCTGCCGCCCTCCCCCCGCCACACTCGGACGGCACGCCGCTTGATACTCCTACTGCCGCCGCCGGTCCATCCGTCTCCCACGCGGCATCCGCAGCCGCCACACCGACGGGCGTCCCCCCACCCGCCCCCACGGCCATCCACACGCTTTCCGCCACGGTGACGGTGGCCATCACCGCCCCGGAACCGCAGCCGACCCTGGGTTCTCTAACCGCAGCTACCCTCCAACATCCCGCCGGGGCGTTCTTCTGCCATGGAAAACTGTGGTTCCCGGCGGGGGACTCACCACCCTCGCCCCGGCCCGCTGAGACCGCGGGAGGGCCATCCCTTCCCTATCACATGCGTCCTCGCCCCCCAGCACGCAGCCCCGCCGAGCGCCCACGCCAATGGCACTCCGCCGAGACTTACATGGGAGACCTGCCCCTAACGGGACCCCATGCACCCTTGCCCACGCAAGCCACCCTCGCCGGTCATATCTGGCCCGCCTCCTGCCTCTCCGCGTACCGATCCACCCCCCACCACCCCGCCTCCGTCCCTCCCCTCCTCCCCCAGCCACAGCCGCGCCGGAGCGTCACCCGCCGGCGGCCCCTCCACACCCTCGCCGCACCTCCATCACCTACAACAGAACGGCACCGCCCTCAGCATGACAAGCATCTGCCTACTCTGCAACACTCGCGCTGCCAACGAAGCCTGCTCTTGCCCCACCCCTCCCCCATCTCCCCCCGGCTCTCCGCGTGCGAGTGGGCGCCCCCACCTCCCCGCCGCCGCCGCCACGCCGCCATCTGCCTCGAGCCGCCACGTCGGCTCCGGCACACATGCACACCGCGCCGCTCAAGCAAGCCTGAATGCACGCGTCAGCCCACGCCCCCCCCCACCCCCATCACGCCTCCACGCCACATTGCCGTATGCCCCCCCTCTCGTCCCGCCCTTCTCCGCTCCTTCTCCTCCCCAAGCCCCCCACGCCCTCGCGCCGCCCGCCGTCTCCGCAGATACGCCGCCCGCCGCCAGTCCATCCTCCGACCTCGCACACACCCCCAACGCCCTTGCGCCGCCCGCCGTCTCCACCAACACGCCGCCCGCCGCCCATCCGTCCCCCAGCCTCCCACACGTCCCCTACGTCCTCGCGCCGCCCACCGTCACCGTCTCCGCAGACATGCCGCCTGCCGCCCGCCAATCTCCCGAGCTCGTACATGACCACTCTGCCAACACGCCGCCGCCCACCAGCCTCAACAGCCTCATGCTGCCCACAGCTACAACCATCGGCCTACCTGACACCGCTTCCTCCGCTTTTCCCATGTCGCCCGCAGCCCATACGACCACTCCTCTCGCCCTCCCCGACAATCCTGAGCCGCCGTCCATCCCTTCATTCACCAACATCAAGCCACCACCCACCGTCATCCGCGAGCACGACCCATCCGCCTCCACCTTTCCCCTTCCCCCCGCACATCCTCCTACCGCTTCAAATGCAGCCGCCAGCACCTCGTACACTCTCTCCCCCCAGTCGCCACCAATCACCTTCGACCGTTGCATCATCAACAACTGCGGCCACATGGCCCGCCTCCTGGGTGCCGGCTACGCCAACTTATGCTGCAGCCTTCGCCATCTTCGCCTGTACAAAGCACTATCTGACCCGCCATGCTGCAGCCTCGCCAACTGCGACCTGCCAGTCCAAATTGCGGCCATCACCAGCACCGTCCACGAGTTCTGCGGCCACCCGCACGCCTACCTCGCCCTCGAGCGCAACGAGGTGGCCCTCAATGACAATCAAGATCGCCCAATCGCCCTCCCTGAAGCAGTTGCGTGCATCTTCCCCGGACGGATGCAACCGGGCGCCCCTCGACTACAACGTCCACTGCGGCCCAGTTCACGCCCACAGCCCTACCACCGCCACCAAGCCACCAACGCGCCTTCTCCTGCAAACCAGTCCCAGGAGCCGACCACACTCCCTCAGCCCACTGCGCAGCCGGCCGCCAGCCCACAGCCCTTCCTCCCATCATAGCCAGCCTCATGGCCGACGCCGCCGGCCCGGCCGCAGCCACCGAAGACCACGCCGCCCACGCCCATCCCACCGTCGCTGGCGCCAACACCACCACCAAAGTCGCCAACACCGCCATCAACCAACGGACCGATGCTGCCTGGGAGGCCTCACGACAAGAACGCCTTGTCCTCACTAAAGGCATCCGCATAACCGGTTTCAAGGGCGTCTATGTCAATCCCAATAACAGCGGCAATCTACCCTTCTCTGCCGTTGTCAACCTTGGCGACGCAGGCCCCCTGTTCCTCGGCAATTTTCAGACTGCAGCGGAAGGCGCACTCGCATACGCCAGATACATATGTGAGCGGAACACCACACACACGCAGAACTCGGGCGCTGGCCCACCGGCAGACCTCCCATCCGCCCCACCGGCAAACCCCCCGACCGCAGCTGGCCCGCCGCTCGCTACACCTACTATGGCCGCCGGCCCCTCCGCACCCTCGCGCCGCCCGCCGTGCCTTCATGCATGCCGCCCGCCGCACCCCCTCCTCCGTACTTGCCGCCCGCCACCTCTGCCTCTACATACCCCTCGCCTTATGCAACCAACGCGCCGCCCACCGTGCCTTCCTGCATGCCACCCGCCGCCTCCCCTCATCATGGCCTTGCACCCCCCGCGACCAACACTCCATCCGTGGTCTCCCCATCCATTACCCCCCCAACACATCCCAGGCGACGTCCTTCGCCAGCGCTGCCTCTACATTATTGACTCACACATCATCACCCGTCGACCCGGAACGTTGCTCATCGCCATCCAGACTGCAGCTCGGCTCGCCGCTGCCGCCGCCGCACGCACCATCGCCGCCGCTGCGTACGCCTCCACCTCTGCGCGTATATCTGCCTCTGTCACTCCCACCGAACAAGCCACCACCACTTTCTCGACCATCGACCATCGACTCATTGATCGTTATCGTGACCGCTCAACATATCGCATCTACTCTCGCCACTCTGGCGCCGCAACCCATCGCCCACTCGGAGAATATCGCATCCGCCCTCGCCATGTCGGCTCCTCAACCCGCCATCCACCCTGGGAATGCAGTGCAGCCTCCCTCCGCTGCTCTCGAGCCTTCGCCATCGAAACACCCGCGACCTCCACCATCCTCGTCTCTCCTTCCCCCTGACGGACGCCGCCAACGCCTCGTTACACCTCAAAACCAGACAGCCCCACTGGCGCCTCTCCTCTACACACCCAACCTGATCTACGCTCTACGCGTAGACAGCATCCGTCGCAACCCTCATCAACGCAGCCAACGTCGTCGAGGCACTCACAACTCAAGCCGGAGACCCCAAGCTGCGCACATTTATCAGCACTGCGCACTGCGCTCCGCAACATGGCCCAACGCCTTAGCGCGGGCGCGAATGCAACCGAACAAACACATCTCCGGCATCCTCTATCTGTGCCGCCCTCCGCCCCCCTTTTGCCCCCCTGTTCTCCCTATCCTCGCCGAGACGAAGCCAATGCCATTACCTCACTCCTTTCCACCATCCCCATGCCACTCCCAGTTTCCCTCCCCCACGCACCACCCCTCGCCGCCGCACTACTCGACGCCGTCCACCCCGTCACGCCCACCACTCCCGCGCCGCCCCCCATGACCCACGCCATGCCGCCCGCCGCATTCACATTCCCTGCAGCCGTTCACGCCAACCACGACCTCAAGCTCGGGGTCAACGATGCAACTCCCGAGAATACCGACCCCTTCACCTCCATCCGCTCCTTCTTCTCGTGGCCCGCGGTCGCCCTCCCCCACGCACCGCCCCTCGCCGCCGCACTACTCAACGCCGTCCACCTCGCCACGCCTACCACTCCCGCGCCGCCCGCCATGACCCACGTCATGCCGCCCGCCGCGTTCACATTCCCTGCAGCCGTTTACGCCAACCATGACCTCGAGCTCAGGGTCAACAATGCGACTCCCGAGAACACCGACCCCTTCACCTCCATCCGCTCCTTCTTTTCGTGGCCCGCGGTCGCAACCGTCCAAATCATATCTAATGTATGGTACATCTCACACGCCGCGTGGAACAAGTTGCAGCACTCCATCCACTGTAATGGTATGCACGCACCCTCTGCAGATGGCACACGACCGTCACTCCCGTCCAACGATCACCGCTCCGCCAATCCGCGCCGCCCTCGCACGCCAACACCAGTGGCCCCCACATGTCCGGACATTCATCCTATGCAGCTGTCATACCCCACCACCCGCGCGGACGCCAACATCACCGCAGCCCCTCCTCTTCTGGTGCTGGTGCGCGCTGCATCTCGATCAGCACAAGCCACCGACCGACTTGAACGCAGCATTGCCATCATCCTCAGCGGTGGTGCCGCCGCGGGTCCTGCGGAACAAACCCTGCCGCATAACGCATAACACAACGCCCACCATCCGCAGAGGCCGCGCACACATTCACCCACCGCTCTGCCACCCGCCGCTTCCGTACACTTCACGCGGATGCATCCATTGCAATGGCAGACACCGAGACAGGCACTGCCTGCTTCTGCGAGACCTACCTCTGGATTGCTCTACACAAACACCTCGCGCTTGCCACCCATCCGGCCATCCACAATGCCCGGCCAACTCAACCCACCTCTGATTGCCTGGGCTACGGCGGTGCCAGCTGCCCACGTCGCGTACAATACACGGATCAACCACGAAGCTGCCAACTCCGTAGCTCCTCCTCTGCCTGGGCCCCACAGCGCCGGCGACGCATCACCTTCCCGCAGCGACGACCACTGGCTCATCACGGCGGTCGGCGATCGCAGTGACACAGCGGCCCGCATCGGTATCGAGATCATCCGGGACCGCCTCGACCTCGAAGAGCTCCATCTCGACTAACTCGACAGTGCCATCAACCAGCACTATCAAATGGTGCAGGCACGCGAACAACGTGACAGCCTAGCTCAAGACTTCGACGGCATGTGAACCTCCACCCCCGACTACCGCCGAGCCGCCACAGCCGGCCCCCGTACCACATTCACCTCCTCTCCTGACTCCTCTTCTCCGGCTAAACCCCAAGCCACCCTCGCTCCACAACGCCGTCGCACCTCCTCCCCCGATTCCCCCCCCCATGGCCGTCACATCCCGCTGTCCGCATCCATTCCCTGCGTCGACTAGACCCATCCGGCCGTCCAACGACCCCGTTGCTGTTATACAACAGTTCAAACAGGTGACTCCAATATTTTCTACTTTCCAAAGTTGAGCGGTTTATTGCCCACCCCGGTGCACGTGATACCCCCCCACCCCGCGAATATGTACATATTAGAATCACTTAGTCTATCTCTTGTTTATTAGCAACAGGATGCATTCTCGTAAACCCTGATGGCCTTGCGCCCAAACTCGGTTCACGGCACCCTCTTGCTTATGCACAACAACTCATACATGAGACCTCACTCATGTATATGTACTCGCCTTCTCAACTCGAGTCTTTATCTAATTGAACGTCTGTCGCCCACCTACCTACAATAAGTATTCAATAAGGCAAGTACTAACCATTAACAACCGAGTTTCCGAAACTGCTTATTAGTGTTTAAAAACTGGTTAGTTGTTAATGGTTTGAGTTTTCCGGCTGGCTGTTAGTTAGTTATTAATAGATCTCGGCCCGGCTATTAACAAGTTGTTTTTCAACATTCGCAACATGCAATTAACTTTTCTATGTAACTGTCACAGCACAAAGAATCCAAGAATCCGTAGATATCGCACGGATACTGGATCTGGATTCTTGGATACTCATTACTCAGTCGTACGAATCTTCCCACGCTTGGAGCAATTCCTCGCGACCATAATGCATCGAGTTTGTCTCGTAGTCTTCCGTTAGGTCCACCAGGTTCGGCAGCTCGTCAACGAAAAACATCGGGTCCTTCAGGCTCAGGCGCAGGCTCACCCAGCGCTTCTGTATGGCCCCAATATCGCGCACATCATCTGCAAACGTGCTATTGACCAAGCAAGTAGCTAGTTAGCTAGTGACCGCATCCTCTTCGACTAGCATATTAGCATATTGCGGTGCTGGTGAATAGACATGGTCGTCACGTCGCAATTCGGGTTAACTCGAGCTGCAGCTGCAGGAAAAAGTTTGCCCTCGAACCACCATCTCCATCTCCTATAGGCTAGCTAGACAAACGAACACGAGGCAAAAGGGCGCCGCAGGCACAAAATTGTTTTTTTGGGGGGGGCCTATGAATAGGATAAAACTAGTTATTAATAGCTAAAACTAGTTTTAAAACAGATGCTTGATAGTTATTAGTAGTTTTATGTCTGCCTATTAATACCTTTTAATACTATTATTAGGTAGTTAACAGGCTGAAGTTAGTACTAGCCTTGCCTACCTACTACGCGCGATCCCCTCCCCCGCCCTGCGAATATATGATTATTCATAACGACATGAGATGACAATCAGACAATCAGGTATTACTCGCCTATCCGGCTCGAGTCTGTATTTAATTTAGCGTCTATCGCCCACCTCGGTGCGCGCAACCCCCCCCCCCCCCCCATGCAAATGCACTTCGTTTGACTTGCCCTCTGCGAATACCGGATCTATCCATCTTGGTTCAGTCCGATTTTTCTTCATTTGAAGCTTTACACTTCGAACTGGGGGCTGGGGGCTGTCCAAGATAGAAGTACTCCCTACTCAATATCCGCCATCAGTAGTGAGTACCCCAAGCGGTATTCCCAGAGATACCAGCCGGTACACCGGAGGTCACTCTTCGACCTCATTCCACGAGCAACGTGCACACATCTCTCAAGCACGCTGCAGAAGGCCTGCCCTTCGAACTTCGAGTCGAGATTCATCCTGAGGTCAGCTCTCGATGAATCTCCATGTTAGTTCATGTGAAGTGAGCCTCAGAGGCACTCTTTTGTAGTCGTAGGTTTGACAATCTATCTCCAGAATCTCAGCTCGCACTTGCGTCCGACGAGCAGCCAGCTGCAGAGGCCCACGCGCCACGGCATGCACCCCACAAAGACAGAGAACACGCCGAGACTGGCTGGTGAGGAGGCGTGTCCCTGGGGCTACTGCGCTACCGACACCTCCACCTCAATGCCTCAGTCCGCACCGCCAGGCAAAGGGAAAGTTCCATCAACTGTAATTTCTAAATAGATAGCCACTGCCACGACACACCTGCTGTGGGTGCGCTGCCGTAACTGCCGCAGACCCTCCCGTCGCCTCTTCTGCTGCTGTCCGCTGTGTGCCACAGCTTCTGGTGCCGTGCCACTCGCACGTCGCCGATGATGCCAGTGAAGCAGAGCAGCCGTCACAGGCGCCGCAGACTGCACACACCACCACGTCTGATGCTGAGAGAAGCGCGCCGCTGCCGCTGCCGCAGCAGGTGAGCTGCTACCGGCGCCAGTGCCGCCCACGCCGCCGCTACCCGCACGCGCCTCCATTGCCACCGCTGCCGGCGCCGCCGCCGTGCGCCACCGCCGCCCGCGCTGCAATCGCACAAGCTTCCGTCGCGTGCCGCCGCCAGCAGCTCGCGTCTGAGAAGCAGGGCACGGAGACGGAGGCGCACGGGGTGAGTGTGTGTGTGTACAACACAGCAGGGCTGAGCGCTAGTCCGTCTGGGCATGGGCGTGACCGTTAGCAGGGCGTGGGCGTTGAGCGCACCAAAATAACAACACTGAGGCGGCCCTTACTGGTCCGAGCTGCGGCGGCCTGCCGCTCTAGAGCTGTGCCTGCTCCTGCATGCCGTCGGCTGTCGCGCTGAGCGAGGTGTAACGACGCCAGCGACGCAGCAAGGGCTCCATAAAGGAGCGCGACTAGTGCCGTGCCAGCAGCACCCCCATTATAGAAGACGCCCGGTTGCCAGAAGAACCAGCAAGATGCGGCAGCACACAAAGATACCGCTGCCCTCGTCCCGTCTCCCTCGTTGCTGGCCGTCGCTGGCGCGTGCTACTGGCAGCTGTTCTAAAAGGAGCCAACCTGCCCACAGGCAAACCGGTGTGTGTGTGTGTGGGTGGCGGGTGGCAGAGCGCCCCACGAGCGCGGGCCATCGCGCAGTGCGGGAGCAGATTTGCGCCGCAATTTGCGCCGCATAGGACCTCCCACCCCAACCCCGACACTGTTATTTCAAAGCAGCAGCTGAGGCGGTGGGATTTGCTGCGGTCAGCAGACGAGCCTTCACCTGCCTCTCCCTCTCCACAGAGATATACATGACACCTCAGAACTCGCGCAGGTTCTCCTTGACGAGAACGAGAAGAACGAATAAATTCCTGCCCAGAGGGAGGAGGATAGGGTGAACGGGCGTTTGCGTAAAGAAACCTAGAGTTTATTTACATAATAAAGCAGAGTCAGCAAATAATGGCAGCGCTGCATTTACCTGCAAATCCTTGCGCCGCGCTGGCTGGCGCGGTGGGGATGCGCATGCATGCGATATGCGATTCGGGCCGACCCTCATTAAAGCTGGTTGGCTCCTCAAAACCGTGTGTTGCCATCCGCGCGCGCCAGCAGAGGCTGAGTGTGCTGGTGTTCCAGTCAGTCCGCGCGGAGCCAACCAGCTTTTCCGGACGAAGAGGTCCCCGCCGGCACGTTCCCAAGCGCACGAACCACCATCTCCAAGTTGCTCGGCAACCCTCGCCCCACTCTGGAGACTGGATGCTGGATGCGCAGATACAACAAAATTAAATATAAAAAAATGAAACTATAGCATAGCTCAGCAGAAGCAGAAGCTGGCCTTGAAGCAGTCGGCGCTGACGTGGCTTTGGGAGAGTAGACAGCGGACCACATCCGCTGCCGCAGAGCCCTTCATTCAGCCGCTGGCGAAGTCTTGCGCTGGCGCTGGATTTTGTTTTTAGCCAGATTAAGGGGGTGTAAAGCCAACCGCACGCAAAAGGGGGCACCGCGTACGTCCAAATTGGGTCACGCTGGCAAGCCGTGAGGGGGGGGGGGGGGG
>Ga0105053_10012220_pt1 | contig 10366 bp, 10 predicted proteins | sample BON01_FD_78093 | JGI IMG/M metagenome (GOLD analysis project Ga0105053, IMG submission 78093) | Freshwater microbial communities from Lake Bonney liftoff mats and glacier meltwater in Antarctica - BON-01 | ecosystem: Environmental > Aquatic > Freshwater > Ice > Glacier meltwater | place: Lake...
GCAATATCAAATTGGTGAAGAAGTAATCCACCACGGCAGCAATCGAAGGAAAACTGAAATGCAACGAGTGATTGTTCCCTTTGTCGTCTTATGGTGCGTCTTGCTTCTCGGAGTGACTCACGCCGAAGTCATCACCATCGACGGCACCATTAAGTCAGTCGATGCCAACAAACGCACGATCACTGTGGAGACCAGTGATGGAGCCAAGACGCTGGACGTGAGCAGTAAAGTGAAGGTCAGTGTTGAGGGAAAAGATGCTGGTCTCGATGCACTGAAAGAGGGTCAGAAAGTAAAGCTGTCCTACCACGATGAATTGGAAATCGTGCTGAAGATTGAGGTGGGAAATCACGGGAAACAAGACGAATTGAACGGAGAATGGATTTTTGTAGAAGGAGTTGCCGCAGGAAATCCAATTGACGGCCCGCTGGCTGACAAACGGCGTATCGTCATTAAGGAAAATAAATACACATTATTTTTCGGGGACAAGAAAATACTGGGCGAACTAAAGTTGGACCGAACTGAATCCCCGAAACATCTCGACTGGATTCCAAAAACAGGAGGATCGCAAGAATTCGCAGGAAAGTTGCAACGTGGAATTTATGAACTGAACAAGGACGGAACGATACTTCGCTTTTGCGTCGGAAAGCCTGAAGATGAACGACCAACTGAATACGATGGTACACCGAAGGGATGGTCGGTACAGACGTACGAGAAAAGGAGCAAAGTACCGGGGCCATCCAAAGTTCCGATGCTGGTTGAATTGACGGAACTCAACTTTGGAAATTACACGGGCGATCCCTGGTTGTCGCAGGATGGTCTCAACATCTACTGGGTTAGTGAAGATGAATGGATCTGGACTGCCAGCCGGAGAGAAAGCCGTTCTCTGTTCCAGAACAAGGAACGCATCGTGAAAGGCACGATGCCGACCGTTTCTTCCGACGGATTGGAATTGATCTTTGCCGGGCCTTCGATTGACGGACAACGTGGCGGTTCGCTCTACGTGGCACGACGACAATCCGCAGACTCGCTGTTCGGACGCCCGGAGCCGATTCGTGAAGCGAACCAGATCGATTTCCCAAGAAACCCATGTTTATCCGATGACGGGCTAGTCCTCTATCTTAGTATGGCCCGTGACGCCTCTATCATTCAGCAAAAGGACTCTTCGAGTCGAGACCGAGAAAACAACTGGATCTTCGGAACACTCACACGCAAGGACCGAGGCTCCGCATGGTCGCCCGCAAAGCCGCTCAAGGTCGAAAAGGAAGGTATCGACGGCAAGCTGACTTGGCTTTATTTGTCTTCGGACGCTTTGGCGATGCTCTGTGCGAGGGAAGGACGAAGCGAGCAGCGGGAACTCGAAGAAGGGATGATCATGCTTTGGACACGTGAATCAGTAAAAGAGCCATTTTCAAGATCAAAACATATCAGGATCGATGGACTGCCCACTCTCGTGGGCCGCAGCCCTCGATACTGTGCGGTCACTCAACAACTGGTATTCGCCCGTGCTATGGGCAACAACAAGCTTGCCCTTTGGACGATCACAAATCTGAGTTTGCCGGAGTTCTCGGCTGGCAAATAAGCACACATCAAACGACTTGATGTGAAGTGTCCCGCCTAAACTTTCGACGAATGGTTCAACATCTGTAATGAGGAAATGAATGATGTTTCGTGGCACGCTATTCTTCTGTTTGCCGATTCTGTTGCTCGCAACCAACCTTCACGCAGAAGTCATCACCATTGACGGCACGATCAAATCCGTCGATGCCGCCAAACGGACAATCACTGTGGAGACTGAAGGTAAAGAGAAGATGCTGGATGTGAGCAGTAAGGTGAAGATCCAGTTGGAAGGAAAAGACGATGTTCTCGACTCACTCAAGACCGGACAAAAAGTGAAGCTGTCGTACCACGATGAATTGGAGATCGTGCTGAAGATTGAAACGACGGCAGGCAATCCGGACGTGAGAGAAGCAGAACTTGTGCAAATCTCGGAACTAACAATCACACCGTCTTATACATCCCATTCGCTTTCCACCGATGGAACGACAATTTACTGGGACGGAAATGATGGCCACATTTGGACAGCCAAACGCAAAACCGCTGAAGACCGATTTTCGGATTTCGAAAACCTGCATATCACAGGTAGGCACCCGACTATCTCGTCAGACGAATTGGAAATCGTTTTCGTTACTGCAAGAAGTGACGGAAAAAAAGGCGAATCACTTCACGTTGCAAAACGCAAGCGAAAGGACGAGCCGTTTAATCGACCAACCGAAATTTCAGAATTTGCGGACAAACATGGAAAGGCTACGAACAAGAATCCTTATTTATCGTCCGATGGCTTGTCGCTGTATTTTAATTTGTATGCCGACGACAAAATGAAGCCTGCCTATTATTCAACAAGAGAGACAAGAATAGATCGCTGGTCAAAACCAAAGCCGCTCCTTTATTCGCAAAAGGACACATATCCCAACTGGCCAGTCGTTAGCCGTGATGGATATTTCATGTTGGCATTCGAGGTTGACGCTGCTCAGAAGAGCAAGCTCGCCGTTTGGCAACGAAAATCAACTAGTGAGCCGTTTACATTGCAACAAGTCGTCATGCTTTCAGACGGCGAACCTATTTCAGGTCGCTGCGCACACTACGTTCCAGAAACGAATGAATTATTCTTTTCAGGGAACATCGGCACGGAAACTGGTGTTCGAATGTTTTGCATCAAGAACTTCTCTGGATTGGTGCCATCATGCCACGAGGCATTTTCCAAGTGACACCACGCTCGTCGGCAAAATGGTATATTCGCCAGCTCCAACTGAACTTAATTTGTGCAACGGACTATTCATGAATCGTCCGTTGTTTTTGATCTGCATGTTTTTTTCCGGTTGCTTCAGGAGTTCGGCAATATGAAAGTACTTCTCTGTCTTGTGGTGGCCTTTGCTGTCCATACCGTTCCGCAATTGACCAAGGACAGCTTTGACCAGTGGTATGACTTCATCGGACCTTCCGAACAGGAGCTTGCATACCTCAAGATCAACTGGAAGATCTCCATTCAAGAAGGCTTGCTGGAAGCCAAGAGAGTCAAGAAGCCCATCATGTTTTGGGCAATGAATGGTCGTCCGATACGGGGATGCACCTGAGGCAACGGAGTGACTGCCAGGCAGTTCGTCTGGTCCGATCCGAAAGTTCAATCGCTAGCCGAGCAGTTCGTCGTCGTGGCGGACGACGGAGAACGCTTGGGGAACGCCACAGATGCAGAAAGCCTATTCTTTCAGAAGATTTGGGCCGCAGGTTCCAAGGGACATACCCAAGGGACGTACTTCTTTACGCCAAGCGGCGTCCTGCTGGTCAGAATCGGGGACTCGGTAAATCCAAGAACCACCGTGGATGCCATGCATGAAGCACTCCGCAAATGGAACGACCTTTCAGAACCAGTGCGGATGGGCAAAGGTGATGCGGATATGGTCTTACGTGAAAAGGCCAGCGTTCCTCGAAACCAGGAGCATTATCCGAAAGGCGGCTTGATACTGCGGTGTAGCTGCCGTGATCTGCCACGCACCGGACGATACCCAATGGCAGATCGCTGGAACGAAGATTTCGCCTGGTTCAGAAAGGAAGAAGCCCGTCAGTTTCTGCCAACCGCTCCGAGGGTTGGTGACACGCACGATATTCCGTCACCGCTGGTAAAACGATTGGCCCGCTTTCATTTGGTGGATCAAGTGCGAGGTCAAGTGGCACCGTTCTCCGATGAGAACGTGAAAAACGCTCGCATCACGGTCCATATTACGAAGGTGCGAGGAAGTGTCGTCTCCGTAGAATTGAAAGGCGAAACGCTGACCAGTGCTGAGGGGCGGTGGGGTATTGACGGCCCACAAAATCCAACTTGGCAGAAACGAGGTTACGATGCCCAACTGCTCGGACAGGCAACATACGATCTCCGGAAGCAAGAGTTCGTTACGTTCAAAATGGTCGCTGTCGGGTCACGCTGGGGTGGAACGGAATACAACCTCCGCAGCGACGACCTAGAGTCGGCACCGATGGGCGTTGCATTCACGCTTGCTGAAAAAGGGCGTCTCCAGCGATTTCAACCTGGCCTGATATGGGCTTACGATCATTAGGCACTGTCTTTGCCACTTTATCACGCCGATCAGGTTCAATCAAAAGGACTTCGATGCACCAAACTTTGATCATCACGGCGTGTGCTGCGTTCACGCTTTTTCAAGCAGCGGCCTGTCACGCCGAAGTCATCACCATCGAGGGCACCGTGAAGTCGGTCGATGCCAAGAAACGCACGATCACAGTCGAGACGAAAAACGAGTCGAAAACCCTGGATGTCAGCAGCAAAGCAAAAATTATCATGGGTGGAAATGAGTCAGCCCTCGACTCACTCAAACCCAGACAAAAAGTGAAACTGTCCTACCACGATGAGTTGGAGATCGTGCTGAAGATTGAAACGATGGCAGGCAAAGAAGACAAGGATGGTTTTGTCCCACTTTTCAATGGGAAAGATCTGACTGGCTGGCAGGGCAAAGTCGATGACCCTCCGAAAATTGCCGGGATGTCATCATCACAACTCAAAGCAGCCCAGCGTAAAGCCAATGAGTCGGCAAAGCGGCATTGGAAAATCAAGAACGGCGTTCTCACCTACGATGGCGGAGGAACGTCGTTGATTACGGCGAAGAACTATCAGAATTTTGAATTGATGATGGACTGGAAAATTCAGGTTGATGGTGATAGTGGGGTTTATCTTCGGGGATGTCCACAGGTTCAAATCTGGGATTCCGAAAAACAATCGGCAAATGGAGTTGGGTCGGGTGGCTTGTACAACAACAAGCGGAATCCCTCACAACCTTCCACGAGAGCCGACCATCCTGTCGGTGAATGGAATACCTTTCGGATTCGAATGATCGGTCAAAAGGTTTCTGTATGGTTGAATGATGAACTGGTCGTGGATGAGGTGACCATGGAGAACTATTGGTATCCCGAGCAGCCCGTCTTTCCCGATGGCCCGATTGAGTTGCAGCATTACGGTGGATTGCTGGAGTTTAGAAACATCCTGATCAAGGAGTTTAACTAGCCTTTCAATTCGTCGCTCGCTTCCTTCACTGGACGTGTACGACAGTGATTAAAAATAAGTGGTTTCATTCGGCATCAGCCAGACCGTCATCGAACGGACACATGGAACTTGGTCGTTGCAATTGCATCTGAAAGGGCTGGAGAACTTCAAAGTTTCCAATGACAAAGTTACACCGCACTCTGCGGTGTCGAGTCAGGATGGCAATGTACGGCTCTGGAAGGACGGCAAGGAAGACTCTCCATTGGATTCAAAGAGTCCATACTGGCTGGAGATTCGCAGGTTCGACCATGATGGGAAACAGGCAGCAACCATTCCACTGAAGGACGGCTACTTCGAGTTCCAGTTGCCCACAGCCCTGTTTGAAGACAATCCGAAGTCAATCACGGTAAACTGGATCGACTTTTACCGATGAACAAGGATCTGCAATGAAGCTGGTTGTTGATGTGATTTCAGATGTGATCTGCCCTTGGTGCTACATCGGAAAGCGGCGGCTGGAGAAGGCTATTGCTGCACTTGATAGTCAGCACGAAGTTCAGGTTCATTGGCATCCTTTTCAATTGAACCCAGCAATGCCCAAGGAAGGCATCAGTCGGAAAGAATATCGCACCAGAAAATTTGGCAGCTGGGAGCGATCAATGGAACTGGATGCGAAAGTCATTGCTGTCGGTAAGTCAGAGGGAATCAACTTCGCCTTTGACAAGACTATACGCACGCCAAACACTGTTGATGCTCACCGACTGATCTGGCTTGCTGATCAACATCGTTGTCAGGATGCGGTTGTTGAAGCACTATTCCGAGCCTACTTCACTGATGGCTGGAATATCAGCGATCGTGAGACAATCATTGACGTTGGTGCTGAAGTCGGTCTGGATCAACAAGCCGTAGAAACCATGTTGAACAGTGATCAGGGAATGGATGTGATTGCAGAGGCGGGGGAATTGTCTCAGCGGCATGGCGTCACTGGGGTTCCGTTCTTCATCATCAACAATTCGCTCACTTTGTCCGGTGCTCAGGAGCCGGATACATTTCTTGATGCGTTCAGACAGGCGGTTGGCAAAGATTCGACTTCCCGCTAATGACCTCAATCGAGGTTGAAGAAGGAATGAAGAAAGCTCATGAACCACCTCGTCGTGATGATCGAATCATGAGTAACAATTCCATTTTCCTCCGTCGTTTTCAATCATGACGATTTTGCCCAATCCTTCGCATTTCTTGCGAGCGTTGAGAGTCTTGATCAAATTCAGCACTGGACCACGAGTCTCGTCTTTAACCGGATTCACCATCAGCAATGCGATCTCTACCTTTCCAGTGAGTACGTCCAGATCGCCGAATTGACCCGCAAAGTGCTTCTTCAATCGGGCACGTTGACTGGGCGTCGAGAGTTCCACGGCGTATGTCATTGCCTGAATCAATGCGAAGAAGGCATTCTTGTCTTTGCCGACTTTAACTTCACCCACTGTCGGAAATCCTGTTTCGTGCGATTTGAGAAGAACGTCGATTCCCCCAGCACCACTACTTGTTGCAGGTTGCTTATTGGAATAGAAGCCGGATGTCGTGCGTCTTGGATTTATCTCACGCTCTACGAAGGTGTAGCCTGTATCGGTGCTGAAAGAATTGTCATCTTGACGAATGAATTCAGTGAATTGATTCGTTGACGAAATATCCTTAACACTATTGGAAGCTGCTGGTAAGTCCTTGGTCGTTTGTCGCCCCCAACCATCTTCGTTGTGGTACGCAAGGAAAGCTTCTCGGGAAAGCCTCCAGAGTCGTTCAAGCGAGGTTGGAGCAGTGCTGTAGAATTGTGCGAAATTCACCCATGTTGCTGTCTCCAGCAAGTTCAGTGTCTCGTAGAACTGCCGCAGATAGGTAATCGGTACAATTACAGGACTGCTTTGTGTGGCTCCCGCAGAGTCTTTATTGACAGGAGCGACTCCAGCTTCAAGCTTCTGCAGAATCGTTGTCCACACCTCGACGTTGTCTAGGTTGTATCGTTCGGCTGGAACCAATTTTTTGCACAACGCCAACGGAACGAACTCCTCAATTTCGACTCCATCAGTGTTCAGTTCAAAAATCGTTCCCTCCGAGAACCTTCGAAGCTTTATGACGGCGTCTTGCTGAGAGAAATGACACCAAACTGTTCCTGTACTTGTGATGACTTTTGCTGCACCAGTTTTCTTTTCAGCCACTTCTAAACCTCCCACCATTCGTGATCGTTTCGTAGTTCAACATTTGACGACAGCCGTCCAAAACCGTCCCGATCTTCCAAATGAATCGGAACAATTTTTGAAGCCGGAATCGCTTCCACAAACTGCCGCAACTCATCGACCGTCGCATGTCCCGATGTATGAACGTGGAAGCGTTCTATTCCCTGAGCTTCCATCTGGTCGAGTATTCTTTGACTACGATGAACGTAGCCTGACCAAAGTGAACTTACCAGAGACGCTCCATCCAGACAATCTGCCCTCTGAAGGTCTCTCAGCATACTGGGACGAAAGATCATCACCGAACGAGACGCTGCTTCTGCCAAGGCTTCTGGATAAATCCGGTGTGGATAGTATTGCTTCGGGATATGAAACGCCTGCTCCCGCTTTATTTTCTGCTTTTGGCTGTATGGCAGAAAGACTGACACGCCGTCCTTGCCGGGCTTTGGAAGTGCATCGTCGTTGGCAGCACGAATGATCTCTGCGGTGTACAAGTCAAGAATCAGTTGTCGGCCTGATCGTTTACACGCATCCGTGACCGAAACGATCCGATCAATGTTCTGGCTGGAACACCACACAAGGCACATACCCTTCGTTGCCTTGAACAGTTCAGTCATTTTATTCGCAACGGAATGTTCGTCTTGATAAGCAAAATCAGGATCACGACCGATCTGAGTGCCTTCACAAATCAATACGTCGATGTTTTGCGGCGGGTTGCTGAGAATCGCATCATACAAGTGGGCATTTCTGCCATGACCACGAATGTCGCCGGAATAGAACAGCCGTTTCCCTTCAGTTTCGATCAACAGACAATGACTGTCATACGCTGAATGATCGATACGAAATGGCGTGATCGTGAACGGGCCAAGCTGAACGGACTGCTGATCCTTGTAGACTTGAGGCTCGACGTGTCCGAGGGACGGCAGCAGCGTAAAGAATGCACTCACATCAATGATGCTGCGGGAGGCTTCGCCCATGTAGACCGGCACGGGTTCTGTGATTTTCTCCAGAAGACCGTAGTGGTCGGGGTGCGGATGAGAAATAAAAATGCCAAGCAAGCTGTCGTCGGGTAAGGTCAAGCCACTGATGTCAGGCACGCTGGTGGCGTGTCCGTTCTTCAATGGCAAACCAATGTCGAGAACGATTCGCTTTCCATCCGATTCGATCTCGATGCAGTTGCCACCAATCTCGTGACAACCCCGGTGTATCCGACAACGCATTCACATCTCTCTTGTTTGTAGGTCCACTTCAGGTCGTCACGAAATACAGTTCAGGGCCTGCCAATCTGAATCACAGGCAGATCCTTCGTTGCATTAACATCTTCCGTGCAATGTTCTGTTGACTCGACAAATCCTTCGGCCTGAAATTCCCAGCCGATCTTTCCCTCATCGGCCAGTGAATTCAGAAAATCATGGTCCAGCGTTCCGACAGGAAAGTCATCAGCAACCTCGATGACAAAAGCTCGTGATGCTCCGTACGTAACTTGTCCTGTCAGGTTGATCTGTAATCGTTTCACTTGACTCCTTCCGGTTTCACGCAGGCATGTTCTTCATGGACCTACAGAACAACCGCATTGTGTACTGCAAGACGCATCTACATTAAGCCCTATGACTCACTCCTTGATCGGACAAAACTGGCAATCGTTTGGCATCTTGCCTGATAGTCTTCAACAGGTTGATCACTTTCATCAACCAACCTTGGAATCACCATGCCGTCAGTCAGCCACTCGCTAATTGCACTGGCAGGAGGAATACAGGGTGCCCATGCACCCCCTGTGTGGCAATACTTTGACAGAATTTCGAGGGAACTAATGCTGATGGAATCATGGTTCATCGCATGGATGAGATCTCTTGCGATTTGTGCTTCAACGACACCCTCTCGACTGCTTGCGAAGTCGTCCAACAACCGTTCGGCTTTGATCTTGTCTTGATCTGAGACGTTCGAGAGTTCAATTCCGATGAGTAAACTACCATCGTCCAAAATACATACAGGTTTCATTTTTCAGTCCAAAGTTTCAAAGTGATTTAGCTGGGCACGAAGGCTGGAGGAGTGTAAACGCATATCCCGATAACACTACCCAGTCCTCACAATAGAAAGTGGTCCCAGAGAGCAATTGGTTTTTCGACGGCTATTCGGCAGCAGCAGTCGTTTTACGGCATCAAGCCCGACCGTGTTGTCAGCCAACCCCATAGCGGGGCCTGCGTCTCTCTGGGAACCACGATTTGGGCAAACGCCCAGTTCCAGTACCCGCAGGAAGGCTCGGATACTGTGGGTTTGGCCTGTTCTGAGCGGTTTGAGTCAAAGTGTTCGACGTAAGTCCAATAGCGGGCTTTTCAGATTTTGATCACAAGTTGATGGAGCGATTGAGTTTGGAGCGAAAGTCAGCCAGAGGAGAAAAACTTTTCTACTATTTTTAGGAGTCGTCGCTTCACATGCCGGGTTTTTAGGACACCAACGGACAGACGTTCTTGGCTAGTGCAGGCGAACGGCAGAACTGCCTTTGATGCTCCAACATGAGACTGTGGTCTACCCTTAAAATTCTCCCGCCGACCGTTTTCATTAGCACATAAACGCCTTCTGCAAGTTTGCCGTCTTCTCTTTCATGTATTTGCAAAGTCTGCCCAACTTTGGACGAGTGACGGCCAGCTTGTAGATCTCCTCCCAAGTCACCTGCTGAAATCGACTCTTGAAGTCATCAGACACCAAGCCGTGGAATTCTGATGCACTGTCTTTCTCATAGCCGTCACGAACCAGATTGAAGTGATAGGCTTGTGTTGTTTCGTGATCCTGACGAGCCATCCACTCAGCAAACACCATGTTTCTCCAGAGTTGATACTGAATCCGAGACTGCTTCCAAGCCTTGCCCACATCAAGTAGCTCAAGAGACGGATGAGAATAGATACTCAGTAATTCTTCAGCAGTTAAAGACTGCGGTGTCTCTCGACGCCCAAAAACATAGACGCCGTTCGGTGACGTGAACTTCGCTTCAATCAGTGCCAAGTATTTCCCCGGCACATGCAATGCGATATCTGGCTCCGTCAGCGGTCGCTTCACCGGAAGATTGGACTCAAATTGCGAACGAGCTTTGGTAAGCAAA
>Ga0105053_10012222_pt1 | contig 10365 bp, 9 predicted proteins | sample BON01_FD_78093 | JGI IMG/M metagenome (GOLD analysis project Ga0105053, IMG submission 78093) | Freshwater microbial communities from Lake Bonney liftoff mats and glacier meltwater in Antarctica - BON-01 | ecosystem: Environmental > Aquatic > Freshwater > Ice > Glacier meltwater | place: Lake...
CGATTGAAGGTCGATTGTGTTTGTGTCTGTGTTAATTTTGCTGTTGTAAACCCGGTGTGTTCAATCCCTTTATACCGGGGATCCCACTGTTGGCATGACTGTCGAAGTGGGGACTCATATTCCTGAGGATGACGTATGGCATGAGTGGCTGGGAGTCTATCTTCATGTTTGTGATTCCCCCCTGGTTGTTTCTCCGGACCAAATCTCCGGCAATCCATTGGGGCCATTCCATTGTTTGTCTCAGGGTCGATGAGTTTGGGTCATTCCATTGGAAGACTGCTGTTCTTCCAAAATTCAGACAGAGAGAATCTGGACGTGGAAAAAGTAGGTGCATTATTCTTGTCTCGTTGTCCGACCAGGGGGTGGCGATTTGAGGAAAGTCGGCTGCGTCCAGTGCCTCTAGTTCCTGTTCTAACAGAGCGCCTGAGAGAGTGCAGTTCCATTTAGGAACCCGAAGAGTGCCATCTTCCATTCGGAACATGCCTGTTTGGGGCATGTTGAATAAGTTAGCCGAATGGTGAAAGGGGACTACCCAGGAGGGGTTGTCACGTTGTCGTGTGACTGCCCCCCCCCCCGGGAAGTGGTTGCAAATATTCGTGGCCTGGTATGTTTTTTTTCGGGCTTCCTTCGAGTCCTCCTTAAGCCACCGTATCAGGTGCTTGGCTGAGAGGTCCTGTCCAAGCGTGTTAGTTCCGGTTCCCCCCCCCTGTCCTAGCGTGAAGGCTCCCATCGTTCCCAGGCTGTCGAGCTTACCCAGTTTTTCGCGAAGAAAGGATTTGGCTGCCTGCTGACATAGCTGTAGTTGGAGTCCCGCCATGTCGATGCGTTGCAGCTTAAGGAGGTGGGAGTGGGAGAGACGCAGGAGGGTGTCGATTGCGCTTTTGTTTATCGATTGGCACCCGCTAAGGTTAAGATGTACCAGGCTATCTCGGAGGGGTGACTGCGTTGACAAGGAGGGTTGAGTTAATTGTAGGTTGTTGAGCATCTGTGCCTCGGAGGGTCCAACCCCCCTATCGGGAATATATTGCTCTGGCTTCCCCTCAGCCCCTCCACTTTGTCTCCCGTACGCCTTCCGGTTATGGCAGACTAGACGTCCATCTCGTATCAGTCCCAATCTATGGCTGTTCCGTGGCTGGATCCCGCCCTGACAGCAGGAGCTGAAATCGAAGTATTTGATGTCCAAAGAGTCAATGGCCATTTTCCATTGCGTGTTTATCGAGCGCAGCCTGCGTAGAAAGGGGGTCTTCCATTCCATCCTCCTTAAGTACTCGATCATCGTTGCTGTGTTGGGGTGTGGCCATTCATGTCTTACCGTTGTCTGTTCCTGTGTTTTCCCCTCTGTTGCCAGTTTGGGTTCAGTATCCTCTTCTGCAGGTCGGGAGGGGGGGCGGATTAGTGCTGATAGGAGGTTCTCCTCCAGCTGGATCCAGGAAGGGTGGCACGTTTCCATCGTGTTCCACTCCCGAACCATCCAATTCCCTCTCTCCCAATCCAGCTGTACGTGTCCATCGGTGAATTCAATAAGGTGTTTTTCCTTCCCAGATTTGAAAGGAGCAGTTAAATATTTTTTGTGTACAGCTAGGCGTCTTTTCTCGAGGCATTTCACCGCCTCTGGATTGCTTAAAAAGGTTTGTATGGCTTCTGTTTGTTCCTGGAATTCGACTAAGTCGGGTCTAGGATCTGGCAGGTGTGTTGCTCTTCCCCAGCAGCTCAAGACGGCTTTAGCTATGTCGACCTGTGCCCATCCTACATGTCCAATTGGACAGATAAGGCAGTGAGGGTGGTCGAAACTTCGTACCGGCTGATTGTTCTCAGTGCTGAATCCCCACATGTCGCCACTTTTGCGGAGGTTCTATGGGCTGGAGGAGTGGAGATATTGGCTAACCCGGGTCCGAAGGGCTGGTAGAGTGGAGCGTCCATCGGCGAGGTGCGGTATGTATCATCCCGTCGTCGGGTATACCATTCTGCCGCTGCCACTATGGTCTTGCCGGGTTTTTTCCGGTTTTGTTGCTTCCGTTCAGCTTGTTTTGTGTCAAGCATTGGGTGAGTTATTGACGCCTGGCAATGTTGAGAGATCTGGACCATCACTGAGACCTCCATGCTGAAGTATACGTGACTTTCACCTGTTTTCCCTTCTCATTAATGAGGAGGGTGTCCGGTCGCACCTCCCTCATTAGTATCCCCCCCGAGGGATTGGCTAGAAGAGTGCATCCTGAGAGGCATGTTTTTCCCGTGTTGTGACTTCCCGGTGGTGGTGCCACAGGTAGAGCCGTATTGTCGGGTTGGATTTGGTCGAGCTTAAGTTGTTGATATCTATCAGTTTCGTTGAACCAGATTAAGACTAGTAAACTGCCGTCTGGCTGAGTCACAAAGCCGTGTACTACCCAGAAAATAGCTTTCCCCTCCATGGGAGTAATTTTGTCCCCGAGTGCAAACTGCGGTCCTGTCATAGTCCAATTCTCCTTTGCCTCTAATGGATGTATGAAAGCAATTTCCGCTGGGTTCTCCAAGATGCCGTGGGTCGTAAAGTTTACTTTTGCCATGAGGTCGCCATGGGTTGTGCAGTGTGCCGTTATGATTCCTAATTCCCCTTCTATCAGGGCTGGGTGGAGTCTGCATGCTTTCTGTCTTGCGAACCAGGTGCTGCCGATTTGAAATTGTTTAATTACCTCAGCAGGGTCACGGTTCCTGGCCCGTTCTCTGCAGTAGATCTGGGCCTGAGAGTTTTTTAAGGAGCTGAGAATCTCCCCCGTTCTCTGTGTGGCGCAGGTGCAAATAGCCTCAAAACATCGACAGAGGCCCGCTAGGAGCCTACTTCCTAGTGTCACTGCAGCCCAGGCCAGTTGGATGTTGGTTTCGGGATTCTTGATGGCCTGGTCTGTTAGTTGGAGATAAATGTCCCATACGCTATTAAGGGGAACTGTATGATCACAGTACAGGATGATGGACATTGCTCCGAGAAGGAGTCTATGGGGGATGGAGTCGATGCAGTCTTGGGTTTCTCCATTTGCTGGGGTCAAGTTAAAGAGCGACAATTTGTCGTCGATCGGACCCAGGGCGATGGGAAAGGGATTTGGGCCTTCGTTAGCCCATTTCCAGACAATCTGTCCTACGTTGTCTACTATTTGTTGTTGGTTGCAGTGGTTGAAGATCTGTTTAGCTATTTACTGTGAGGTTATAAGAGAGAGATCACGGGCCCACTGCTTCAATAGAGGACGCAGTTCCGGGTTGAGTGAATGTTGGATGTTACCTAATGCATTAGCACTCTTGGGCATTTTGTGGAGGGGGGATTGTCCGTGTGTCTCCAGCCTTTCCGCGGCTCTAATGTGCAGCATTCCTACTTCCTGGTCAGGAGTACGTATACAAATGCGTCCCTCCTGGGAGGGGGTCATGTTCTTCTTGGAGTCCTTATGGCATCTGACGGTTTTTGGTATGCGAGCTAGGGCTACTGCCGTTCCGCCTGAGGTCTGTTCGTGCATCAGACTTCCTTGGTATCGATTCGTGAGGGATTTGAAGAGTGTGGCAGCCAGTGGGTCGTTAATGATGTCTAATCCTGTCACTATTCCCATCGGGCTTCCCTTGGCCACGCTCTGTCCGACTGGAAAAAAAGGGGTGCGATCGGTGTTGCTAGAGTCTCCTGTCGCCCGAGCCGTGACTCGGACTATAGTACAGGCTTCCTCAGGGATGTCCTGCATAGAGGATAGACCTGAAGATGTCGTCTCGTATCTTGTGAGGGGGCAAAAGTGTACCAGGAGCTGTTCTGGTGTATTTGAGCGTATGGCTATCATCAGGGCTATTTGTAATGCCCATAGGGTAACCTGGAAACAGATCAGTGTGTGTACTTCCACCCGATTTCATCTGTCTGTTGAAAAGGAGGATGATCCTAGATTGTGTCCAGTTGATAGAACCTTTGAAAAGGGTGATTTCCACGTCCATGCTATCTAACACGCTCTGTAGCAGATCCGGGGGGAGTCGAGGGCCAAGACAGTATGTGACCAACTCATGGAACCGGCGGAGGAGTTTCGCTTCCGTCGCTGCATGACCATGCCCTATGTCCGGGGTGTCTGCCTGGAGTATAGTCACAATTTAAGAATAAATGGATACGACTAGTGACGGCAGACACTGAGAGATTCTCTCTGTGGGTGCTCTGCTGTAGGAACCGCAGGGAAAGTGTGAGGGGTAATCCCGCTTTTTGTGGCCCCAGGTCCTCCGTGCTGGGCATGAGGCGGTTTCGAGTGCTCATAAGGTCCATGCTGAAGGTAGAGTTTTCGTGGTTCAACATAAGGTTGCTCAGGATGCCTTGTTGTCCCTTTTCTCCGCCGCAATGAACCCCCGTCCTGAGGAATCCAGCTCGCCCCTGTCCTTTGTCAGTGAGTAGATTCGCCATGCAGGTGTCCTTGGCTAGCGTGTGAAGTTCCGCAATTTGCCAGAGTCCCGCGGCTGCCAAGTGAAACATGATGTTGTCCAGGATATCTGTCTCCGCCACGCCCCCTGCTCTATGCATGGCTATGGCGAAATGGAATCCTCTTTTCGCCTCTAGGGAAGAAGGTTCAAGTACGATGCTGTCTTCTTCGATTTCTGCCAACGCATCCAAGCGGTGTAAATGCCATGTGGGTTGGCTGTCCTGTCCTTGGATCTGGAGGGATTTCGTTTTTGTTACGTACAGATCATACAGGGTCTTGTCCGAGGCTTCAGTGCATAGGATGGAGATGGTGGCAGAGCCTGTACCCATCCTGGGGTCGAGATGTCCAGGGGGTCGGAAAGTAATGTCTCTGTGCCAGTGGCCGGTCGTGCCTGGTTGGAAGCCGACTGCGGCCAGGGCCTGTATAAGAGGCCTAGCCGATAGGATGTTGAGGTTAGAGAGGGTGATTGTTTCATTTTGCATGAGCCTGCCCTTTGGAGGCTCTCTAGGCTGGCCACTGGCTCTATGTCCCAACCTGTGTTTCCGCGCCGGAATGATCTTGAATTCTATGTGTCTTGCTATCCCCGCCATATGTTCCTTGAAGGAGTTAGAGAAAGCCTCCCAGTCTCCCTGCAGAATAGGGAAGGGAATGTCGTTCGTTTCTAGGAATTGTTCGAAGTTTTCCAGGAAGGCTTCTTGAACCTGCTGGAATCGTGAGATGTCCGTGTCTTTGTCCTCGTCTCCCTCGTTTAGGGCTTCCGGGATTGCTGTTGTCGCCTGATCTTTTGTTGATTGAGGGCCGTCATCAACATATTCACTGTGGCCAGGTCCTGAGTAAGGGGGTTGCTTATGCGAAGCCGGTCGATCCATTCGTCTATGGAGGCTTGAGTCTCTTGGGAATGGGTTTGTGTCTGTCGAACGGTGGGTGTTGCCGCTGAGCTAGCCAGGGGGGGAGTATCCCCCATCTGCGTACAGGCGCCTCCGAAGAGGCCTCCTGTCATCATCCACACTGTTGTGCCCTTTATGGCTCCCTGCGCTCCCAATGAGCTACAGTCATTTATTGTTTGCCCCTCGTATTGGATACGGAAGGCATGAGCGGGAATGGACAAGAGTTGGCTTAATCCCTCCTTGAGCATGTCTAGGGATGTGGGTGCGGGCATCGTCTGAATGTAGGCCGGTTTCCTTCCTTTCTCGCTCCAGGTGTCAGGAAATCGCACAAATATTTGGTGGCCCGAGAAGGGGGTTTCCAAATGGTTTGTTGTTTTTGCCCCTCTCTTCTGTGGTGGTTCCCGACTTTGGGATGGTGGCTGGGTTTGCTCCTGGAGTTGTTGCTGTGTGGTGTGTGGTGTCTTCTTTTTGACTCCCCGTGCGTCATCGTTCCCCGGTTGCTTACATGTGTTGAACTGATCTACGACGCATTCACATGATTTTGCCCTATCCCTGTCGGGAACAGGAAGAAATACAAAAATGGTGGTGTTTTCCTTTTTAATCCACTCAAGTTTGTCGATGTCAGACAGGGTCAACTCTCTCCCTACTAGTGCATCCATGTCCAAGATCTCTTCTGGTGCTCGTCCCTGGTTCCAGACAAGGTTACGTTGGAATTCCCCCAAGGTATAGTGCAAGGTGTCTGGTGCGGGGACTGTCGACCGGTGAGGGTAACAATCCAGAAGTATGTTGTGCACTGTTGTTCCTATCCTTTCTGTGACTCTGGCTTCGATCAGTACATCTAAGACGTGTCCATTGTACTTCTTGATGCCCGCTGTTCTGACGGATCCTAATCCTGCTCGGATCGGGGCTTGTGTGAATCCCTTGTCTTTGCCGTATTGTATGAGGATCACCATTTGCCATTTAAGTGCAACATCCCCCGACCTCTGGCCGGAGGCCCATACTTTTCGGAGTCTCGGGGAGAGAATCAGTTCGTCACTATTTCTTGCTGTCCCGAGGGCGGCAGGTGTGTTCCTGGACTCTGTTGGTGCTTCGGTCAGGTGTCTTTGTTGAAGGTTGTCGCTGAAAGTCTGGTACATCAGCCTGTAGACGGGCGTGGTATCCCTTTTGTCGAGCAGAAATGGAACTGCCGCAGGGGGATTTCCACTGCTTTGGAGGCCTGTATGTCCTTGGGGGTATGGGATCGTATAGATGATAAGTGTGAACGAGGTGCTTTGTACCAGCTCATTCAGTAGCTCCTGTCTCTGGGAAGTGCCAGTCCGTGTAAGATGCCTGTCGGGGTCTTGGCATGGGTAGGAGTATCTTGAGTGTGTCGGGGTCCCTGGTGTTTGTAGGCCCGTGGCTCGGTTTATAAGATGGCTGATCTTCCTACTTTTTTTTCACCTTCCGTATCCCCATGGTTGAAAAAGTGTGGCGTAAGAGTTGTTCCCTGAGGGGAGTGTTGTTGCAGTGCTACCATCGAATTGTTGCGGAATTCTGTCAGGCTACCTAGGGGATGTTGTTGGAGCAGTATATGTAGGAGGGATTCCATTGTACAGTTGATGGGTGCCCAGCTTTTTATCGCCATGCTGCTCCAGTCGTCCATTTCGCTGGGTTGGAGGGGCTGGCCCTGCATGGTAGTGACTTCGAGTTTCAAAAGGTTTGGGAAGTCCCATTGGCCAGCTCCAGTCAGCTCATGTATCGATCTCGGCATGTCTTCTGTTGCCTCCCTGTCCCGAATCCATCCTCGTGGACACATGATGTCCAGGAGGGAAAGGCTCAAGTAGATTGTATCATCGTTCACTGTGTCGTCTCTACTTATCCGGTACACCGCTTGGGTGTGGCCCTCCAAGACGGCTGCCATAACTAATGAGGCGCTCCTGTCTGTGTCATAGAGTTGGGCACATATGAGATGAGCATGTAAGTCTGGTATCTCGTCTCGTCCTAGCAGGAGCCAAGCATCCTCCTTCTGTTGAGTCGTTAGGTTGGACTCTATCAATATGAGGTGGTGGAGGGTGTGAAGTCCCGTGCTATATCTGCCTCCTTGTCTACCCAGGATGTCTTCGTCGGGTAGGAGTTTCAAGACTAACATCGTTTGGAGGAGCCAGTTCCATGTTGTCTCGATATTCCAACCCGGTCTCGAGGACAATCAGGCCCCATTGCGTAGAGAATCGTCCTCTGGTCTCGGTGTGGTTATGTATTTAATACATTCTAAGACTGCGAATTGAATGTCTTGGGATAGACGCCAGATGTGGTTTTCCCGGTCTGGTTGAACCATTTGCATGAGCCGAGCATTGTCCGCTATATTCAGGAGGGTGTGGGGCCTTGTGCTGAGAATATCGTTGCCGTAGCTGTAATCCTGGCTTAGAAAGCGGAGGGTCTGCATTGCATGTAGGGCATGCACTAGGTCCGAGGATTTCTCTTGTAACATGTGACAGGTAGATTCGACTCGGGCCATAAGTAAGGGAATTACCTTAGCCCTCCTTAAGGTAGGCCAGAGCCGGGTGAATCTGTGTATTGCCTCCTGAAGCCCGTCTATAAGTAGGTCATGTATCTGTCCGATCCGCCCTCCGCTTAGTGTGTGTATGGCTCAACTGATCTCCACTCATACTCGTATATCCTTTGTGTGTGCTTTCAGGCTGAGTGTTAGTAGGAGGTCAGCTGTGCTTGTAACTTTGTTAGGCCCCTCTTCTTGATTATAGAGGAGTGTCTTTTCCAGTACCGCCGATAACAGGCCATCTGAGACCAGCATGGTGATTATGGTTTTCACCCCCGGTCCGTCACAACTCCATCGTTTAACATCCAAAACTCCATGTAAACACTCTCAACTCCCTGCATGCTTGGGATTTTAGCTTCTTCATCCAGTGGGTTGGTGATTGCGTGGGTGAGCGCGGTGAGCAGGTCCCCACAGGCGGATATTGCAAGCATGAAGCCTTTCCAATCATCCTCTGCCGGTGATCCCCGCGCAGAGCCTGACTGGAGAAGCCAGAGTAATGTCAAGCCGACTCTTTGGCTGTCTGTATCTCTCCTTCTTTGGCGCGTTAGACCTGCGTAGGGTGACCCCTTTTCCTCTTCTTCATCCTCGCAGTATCCCTTATTCCTGGCCAACGTCCCTCTCGGGTTGATCCAGATCGCTATCGTATCCGCCCAACCCAGCGCATATGAGGGAGCGTTACTTTTTCGGCCCTGGACCGATATTGTCCAAAAGATGCCCAAAGTATTGCGCATGGAGTGAGTCCGGGAGTGTAGCTTCGGGACTGTTGCGGAGAGACAGAAGTTGAATTAAGAGGGTGCGGCCCACACGACCCATCCTATTTCGGTAGGGTTCTTGGTGGCCTGTCAGGGTTATAATTGGGAGGAGCACATAAAGGTGGGAGATAAGGGATCGGTGGTGTTGTTGTAAATCCCATAGTTCATGGGCTGATAGATGGTTTAGTTCTGTATCGTTTTCAGTGGGATTGCCTATACCGAGGAGTGCCTGGAGGATCTGGAGAATATCGTAACCCCGGCGATGGGCCTCCGTCCTTACTTCGGCCGGCTCTATATGCCCCTGATTAAGAAGGCGGGGTAATATGTCCATGTGTGTTTCTTCCAAGATCTCTGGGGCTATGTCCCAGGGTCCCGTCCTGTTGGAGTGCCAGGGAGTCTGTGCAAGACCGTGTCTGAGCAGACATGCCGTGAGATGTGAGTGGAGTGCGATACGCACATGTGGGAAGGGGTTCGCTTCCCCTACAGCATTTGGTCCCAAGGTCTCCAGGAGGTGATCTTTAGTGTGTGTCAGCATTGAAATTATTGATGCAACCCCTCCCACTAGCGCCCTGCTAAAGCTGAATGCTTCCAAGATCATGCACAGGACTGTAGTGAACTCGATGGTTACTTTGCGCAGTTCCAGATGAGGGGTTTTCTCATCTTTCTGGGTAATGGGTATGGCGCGGCCATATAATGAATTCCACATCTTCCTCACCTCCGTTCTCAGGTTGCGTTGCCATAGATTGTCAGGGCCTGTGTAAGTGCTAATGTGATGCCTCCAGCCCCTGCATACCTGTTTCCAGCCTTGCAGCAGTCGCATATTGTCTTCCGTGGTTGGGATGGTTTCTATAATATTGCTGAGGATTTCAATGGGTTGGTTATGGAAGAGATTTCGGCCTTGGCGGATCGCCTTGTTTGTATTGAATATAAGTCGGCCGCCAAGGGTTCGGGTGACCGCTCCTGGTCCCCAATGGATGCTACCCTGGGAAAATTCTGGTAGACATTGCAGGTCTGTGCGCTCTTTTAACGTGTAAACCGGTGTGCCACTGTCTGTTACTTGGCTTCCGACTTCTAATTTCCCGTGTCTCATGTGGTAGCCGAGAGAGGCTGAGATATATAGATCGAGGTTAGGCGTTAGGATGACTACATTGCTCGGTGGGTCAAGTACAAGATTAAGCACCCTCTTAACGGGTGTTATGCACGTTCGACGCGAAGAAAATGTGTCTCGGCCTAGGTCCGCCGCTTCCCTCCAAACCGGGTTTTTTGGTTGGTGTGTCAAGTGCCACTTTCCCCTCGAGTCTTGACTTAATCGGCCGTGTTTTCGAATATGATGGTGTTTGGTGAGTGTGACTCCCAATCCCGTCGATAAAGTATTCTCTTGTATGATTTTATTTAAGACTGGGTCGTCGTCCTGTGGGATCTCAAGGAACATCACGCAGGTTACTCTAGATAAATAGAAAACAGTGGTCTGCCCTCTAGAACCTAGTCTTTTGGCCAGTACTGTGTCTCCGTATTTCATTTGACCAATGGGTCGAGAAAGGGCTTGGTCAGGGTCATAAGTGTCCTGGTTCAGAGGATTTTGTAGGAGAAGGGTAGTGCCCAGTTCGAAGCAGGCCGCTCCTATCTGGGTTCCGAGCTCCGCTACGTGTTCCCGTGGATCAATGATGATGATGTGTAAGATGTTTATTAATAACAGAAAGTCCTAAAACCCTCCATCACTATAGGTACCAAATTTAGGTCCTCGGCTACATCCCTTATACGGGATTGGCGGTGTTCAGATTTGCGATTTC
>Ga0105053_10012224_pt1 | contig 10365 bp, 8 predicted proteins | sample BON01_FD_78093 | JGI IMG/M metagenome (GOLD analysis project Ga0105053, IMG submission 78093) | Freshwater microbial communities from Lake Bonney liftoff mats and glacier meltwater in Antarctica - BON-01 | ecosystem: Environmental > Aquatic > Freshwater > Ice > Glacier meltwater | place: Lake...
GCTTCTGTACGACGCCAGCCTGGGATTCAGTGAGCGCCCCGGTTTCGCGTCGGGATACGCGCGGCCCTTCCGCCCGTGGATCGTGGGCGAGGAGCGCGCGGCCGACATCGAGCTGGTGCCACTCGCGGTGATGGACACGACCATGCACTCGCACCTGGGCCTCGACGCCGACCAGGCACGCGACACGGCGCTGCGCGTGCTGGACCGCGTGCGCGTGGCGGGCGGTCGGGTGGCGCTGTTGTGGCACAACACGTACCTCGCTGAGGAACGGGCACCGGGGTACGACCGCCTGTGGGGTGAGTTGCTCGACGAGCTGCAGGCGCGTGGAGCGACCATGGGGCCCATCTCCCCACCCGGGCGCCCCACAGGCGCACGCCTCGACGGTCGGCGCATCGTGCACCTGACCAGCGTGCACAGCACGCGTGATGTGCGCATCTTCCACAAGGAGGTGGCGGCCCTCACCGCGGCGGGTGCCGATGCCTGTGTAATGGGCGTCGAGCGTGGTGGTGGTCGGCTTGGGCGGGTCACCCGGGGCTGGGATCTGATGCGCCGCGCGCGCGCCGTCACGGCCGATGCCTACCACGTGCATGACCCGGAACTGCTGCCGGCAGCCGTCTGGCTGCATCGGGTTACCGGCACACCCGTCATCTCTGACGCCCACGAGTATCTGGGGGAGACCACCCGCACCAAGCGCTGGATTCCGGGCCCCCTTCGCCGCCCCGCCGCCGCAATGGCTATGGCCATGGAGCGCGCCGCCGGTCGTCGCCTCTCGGGCGTGGTCACGGCCAACGAAGACCTGGCCGCGCGCTTCGCCGCCGCGGGCTGCCATGCGGTAAGCGTGAGCAACAGCCCATATGCATCTCAGTTCCAAGCGCCCGGTGCGCCCGAGGGTCCCATCGTGCTGTATGTCGGCGGCCTGGGTCCGCTACGCGGGCTACCGCTCATGCTCGAGGCGTTTCCGCAGGTGAACGTGGATGGTGCGCAGCTCATCCTCGCCGGGCCCGGCGAGGTGAATGACCTCCCCGACGGCGTGCAGTATCTGGGCGTGGTGGACCACTCCGAGGTTCCCGGCCTGCTGGCCCGGGCGGCCATCGCCTGGATCCCCCTTCGCCGCCACGGTAACTACGACCGCGCCGTGCCTACCAAGTTGGTGGAGGCCATGGCGATGGGGCGCCCGGTGGTGGCCAGCGATCTGCCGCGCATGGCGGCCATCGTGCGGGCCACCGGCTGCGGCATCGTGGTGCCGCATGACGACCCGGCGGCCCACGCTGCCGCCATCCGCGACCTGCTGCTCAACCCCGAGCGGGCCCGGGCCATGGGCGCCGCCGGGCGTGCGGCATTCCTCAACGGCATGACCTTCGAGAGTGAGGCCGCAACGCTCACATCCTTCTACGACGAGGTACTGCGCTCGTGACCCGCGTGCTCTACGTGTCGCAGTACTTCGTGTCGGCCGATCAGCCCGGTGGCATCCGTCACTGGCAGCACACGCGTGCTCTGGCGCGAGCGGGGTACGACGTTACGGTCGTCACCTCATACGTGCAGCACAAGGAGCGCACGATCCCCGAGGAGTACCGCGGCAAGCGCATCGTGCGATCGCGTGAGGACGGCATTGACGTCATCCGCACGTACGCGACCCCGGGCTATGGCCGCGACATGCGATCGCGCATGAGCAATTACGCCACCTTCGCGCTGTGGTCAGCAGTCGCCCAGTTGCGCATCAAACGACCCGATGTGGTGGTGGCCTCAAGCCCACCCCTCCCAGCGGCGGCGGCGGCGGCGGCCTTCGCGCGAATCCGCGGTTCCCGGTTCCTGCTGGAGGTACGCGACCTCTGGCCCGACTCCATCATCCCCATGGGCGTGGTGAAGGATGGCCGCATCATTGCGGCTGCCCGGAAGATGGAGCACTTCGCGTACCGCCGGGCTGACCACATCGTTGCCGTCACCGAGGGCATTCGCGATGGCATCACGGCGCAGGGCATCCCGGCCGACCGAGTGAGCCTGATCACCAACGGGGTTGACCTCGACATCGCCGGGGGCGCGCACGTACCAGCGACCATTGCCGGCGTACCCGACGATGCCTTCGTCGCCATGTACGTGGGCAATCACGGCACGTACTCGTCGCTGGGTACGGTGCTGCGCGCCGCCAAGCTGCTCGAGGACGACCCGTCCATCCGCGTGGTGCTGGTGGGTGGCGGTGACCAGAAGCCGATGCTGCAGGAGATGGCACGCGATCTGGCTCTGGGTAACACCACGTTCGTTGACTCCGTCCCCAAGCGCGCGGTGCCGTCGTATCTTGAGCGCGCCGATCTTGGGCTCATTCCCTATCAGGACATGCCCCTGTTCGCGGGTGCGCTCCCCAACAAGACATTCGACTACATGGCGGCGGCCCGACCACTGCTTGTCGCCGCACCCGTGGGAGAACTGACGGGCCTCGTGGACCGCGCCGACTGCGGATGGAACGTGCCCCCAGAGGATCCGGCGGCCATGGCAGCCGCCATCCGTGATGTGGCCGCGCACCGTAACGAGGCACGCCGCCGAGGCCTCGCGGGACGCGAATATGCGCTGGCCGAATATGACCGCCGCGTGCTGGCGGCCCGGTTTGTTCGCCTGGTGGATGAGCTGGCGGCATGGCCGGGGCCGCGCGGAAAGCGCAGGCACGCGTGACGTCCGGTGCGCGGTCCGGGGAACCGCTCCGCTACCGTGACGAGCACGTGCCCCAGATCGTTCCCGACACCGAGACCGGCTTCGTGCCCGCGACTCGTCCCGTCGGCGGCGCCGCGAAGCGCGCCCTCGACCTCACGGTCGCGGTGCCCGCAACGATCGCGCTCGCCCCGGTGATGGCGGGAATCGCGCTGTGGGTGCGTGCCGACTCCCGTGGCCCGGCCATATTCAAGCAACAGCGTGTGGGCGCATTCGGCAAGCCGTTCACCGTGCTCAAATTTCGGTCAATGGTGGTTGACGCCGAGCATACGGGCGCTGGCCTAGCGGTCATGAAGAACGACGACCGCATCACGCGCGCCGGGCGCATCCTGCGCCGCTTGTCGCTCGACGAGCTGCCGCAGTTGATCAACGTGCTGAAAGGCGACATGAGCCTGGTGGGTCCACGGCCCACCGTTCCGTCACAGGTGGCGAAGTACGACGCCACCCAACGCCGACGCCTGCTCGCGCGGCCCGGACTCACCGGCCTGGCCCAGGTACGCGGTCGCGCGTCAATCCCGTGGTCGCAGCGCATCGCCATGGACGTGGACTACGTGGACACCTGGAGCCTGCGCCGCGACCTGCGAATCATGCTCGCGACCGTGCGCGTGGTCGTACGCGGCGAGGGTGCCTACCGCGGTGAGCAGGGTGGGTTTGACCTTACGGAGCGCACCGATGTCTGACGCGCCGTCGGTGCTGCTCACCTGCGCGGGCCAGCGCGTAGACATCGTGGTGGCCTTCCGCGATGCGCTGTTGCGCCGCGGTGACGGCGGGCGCGTCATCGTGAGCGACCTCGACCCGCTCTCGCCGTCGCTGTACTCCGCGGACCTGGTGGTACCGCTGCCCGCCGTGGATGACCCCGGCTACGGCCATGCGGTGGCAGACGTGGTGGCCCGTGAGGGCGTGGGCAGCGTGCTGCCGCTCACCGACCTCGACCCGGTCGTGCTTGCTCAGGCTGCGCCGCAGATTGCAGAAGCGGGCGGTCGCACATTTCTGCCGTCGCCCGACGTGGCCGCAGGCTGCCAGGACAAGTGGCTCTGCCACGAGATGCTGGCGGCGGCAGGGCTGCCATCGCCGCCCACCTGGCAGTTGGACTCGGTGGACACCGCGCACCTTCCCTACCCGGTGATGATCAAACCCCGTATCGGATTCGCCGGCCGCTGGATTCAGCGCTGCGACGACCGCGCCGCGTTGGCGTTTCACCTGTCACGCATCCCCATCGCACATGTCATCCAGAAGGCGCTTCCGGGTGAGGAGTTCAGCATTGACTGCCTCGCGTCCCTCGACGGTCGGGCCATCAGCGCCATCCCACGGGCCATGCTGCAGAGCAAGGGCGGCGAGCAGATCAAGGGAGAGACGCTGGATGACCCGCAGTTGGTGGATCTCGCCGCACGCACGATCGAGGGCATCGGGCTCGTCGGCCCCTGCACCATCCAGTGCTTCCGTGACGGCGACACCGTGCTCGGCATCACTGACATCAACACGCGTTTTGGTGGCGGCTTTCCACTGCCGCTCGCAGCCGGAGGTGACTTTCCGGCCCTCATCCTGGCCATGGCGGCCGGCGAGGACGTGCCGCCACGACTCGGCGCATACCGCGCCGGCGTCGTGATGACGCGCTTCCTCTCCGAACACATTCTGGTGCGCGATGGCAACACGCTCATTCCAATGGCAGATCGTGGCGAAAAGGCGGTGGCCGGTGGCATCTGATCGCGAGATCACTCTGGGCGAGGTTGGTGGGCGCATCTGGCGGGGCAAGTGGTACGTGGTGGTCGCAGCCGTGGCGGGTGCGCTCATCGGCCTACTCCTGACCGTGACGTCAGAAACCACGTACGCGGCCTCAGCCAAGGTGTACCTCGGTCAGGCCACGACGATGGTGGGCAACCTCGCTCAGACCGCCGGCACCAACCCGCTCACTGCGGCCACCATCTTGCAGGGTGATGCCATCGTTGGCGCAGTGGCGAAGGCAACTGGCCTCACGCGCTCGTCGGTCAACGCAGCCGTGAACATCTCGGTTCCGCGCGCGCCGGGCACCACCAGCGGCAACCAGCCGGCCATCGCCAGCATCACCGCGAAGACCGACAGCGCCGACGAGTCGGTGGCGCTGGCCAATGCGTACGCGGCACAGGCCCTCGCCGGGGCCAACAGCGGGTACGCCAAGGTGACCCGGACACTCGCGCGTCAGATAAAGGCGACGCGTGCCGACATCGCGACGCTTACGGCGCAGGTGAGCGGCGCGGGGGCCAGTCAAGGGGCCGTGGTGTCCCAGCTCGCCGCACAGCGCACCAATCTGGCCCTCACCGAGCTGCAACTTGCACGCGTGCAACAGATCGAGGCTCCCGCCTTCGTGAGCCGAGCGAAGAGCGCGTCGTCCAGCAGCAGTGGTGGCAACCGGGCACGCACCACCATCATCGGGGCCGTCACCGGCCTGCTCTTCGGCATCGTCGTGGCGCTCGTTCTGAGCAACACACGGCGTCGAGGCACGGCAACCGCCTAGGCGCATGCGGCTCATCCCCCGCTCGCAGAAGGGCTTCGCGTGGGCCATCTCCGCGGTGTGCGTCATTGGGGCAATGGTCGCCGTGGGGCTGCTGTTCATCACGGGCACCTTCGACTCGAAGGACGAACTGGGAACCGCCCGGGGGTTCGTTCCCACGGCCGCCCCCGCGGGCGATCCGGCGTCCACCACCTGGCCGGAATATGGCTACGACGCCCAGCGCACCCGTGCCAACCCCATGCTCGACCTCTCCCCGCCATTTCGCCAGGTGTGGAAGCGCGAAGCCCGCGCGTTGGTCGAGTTTCCACCCGTGGCCGCCGATGGCCGACTGGTCTTCGGCACCAACGGCCGGTACGCGCTGTCGCTCAGTACTGCGACGGGCGGCATCTACTGGTACGTCAAACTCTCGGGGCGCGCAGCGTCAAGCCCAGCAATTGCTGGTGGCCTCGTGCTCTTCGCCACGGATGACGGGTACATCACGGCGCGGCGCTGGAAGCATGGTGAGGTCGTATGGCGCGTGCGCGTAGGGTCGTCCACCGAATCATCGCCCTTGGTCATTGGCGGGCGTTTCTATGTGGGGGACCTGGACGGGCGCGTTTGGTGCAAGGCGGTGGCCACCGGGAAAACCATCTGGACGGCGAAGGCCGGTGGCCCGGTCAAGTCGAGCCTGGCCAGGTCGGGGGCGAATGTGGTGGTGGGTGACTACGCCGGACAGATCACGGCATTCAATGCGAGATCAGGGACCATCCGCTGGCGAACCACCAGCCCCGGAACGCTTCGGAGCGGGCCGGGCACCATCTACGGCAATCCCTCGGTGGCATACGGGCGTATTTACGTGGCCAACGTCAATGGGCGGGTGTTCGCGCTTGACGCCCGCGACGGATCCATCGCTTGGGTGCGCGTGCTTCCCGACTGGGTGTACTCGAGCCCCGCGGTCAGCGGTAACACGGTGTACGTGGGCTCGTACGACCATCGGCTGTATGCCCTGAATGCAGTCACCGGCAGTGTGCGCTGGTCATTTGATGCGGGTGAGCGCATCGCGGGCTCGCCCACGGTCATCGGCCGGTTCGTGTGGTTCGCCACACTGGCGCGCACGCCCGCGAATGGCCGCACCTTCGCCATCAACGCCGAGACGGGTCGGCGTGCCTACACCTTTCCTGATGGACGCTACACGCCCGCCATCGGGGTGGAGGGCCGCCTGATCCTTACTGGGGTGCGCACCCTCTACGGCATGGCCCCTGTGCCATGAGCATCCGGCAGGTGGCCCGGGCGGCCGTCGTCGTGGCCCTCTTCGGGATCCTCTCCCGCATCCTCGGCTTCGTACGCGAGATCGTGCTGGCCGGTGTCTACGGCGCCACGGCTCAGACCGACGCGTACGTCAATACGCTGTTTCTCGTCAACACCGTGGCCGCGGTGCTGCTGTACGTGCTGACCACGCTGATGATCCCGGTGTTTCAGCAGGAGCGCGCGCGCAACGGTGCCGACAGCGCGTGGAGCCTGCTCTGGGCCATCGTCGCGTGGGTGGGCATGCTGCTGATCGCCCTCACCGCGCTGGTGGCGATCTGGCCAGAGGGTCCCGTCGCCCTGTTCAACATGGGCCCCGAGCGCACGCAAATCGCCTCGGATCTGCTGCGTGTGATGGCCCCCGCACTCATGCTGCAGGGATTCAGTGCGCTCTTCACCGCAATCCTTCAAGTGCACGGGCGCTTCGCCGGACCGGCCGCCGTGGGCGTGGCGTTCAACGCGGGTATCCTCATCGGCGTCATTGCCGGAGCAGGAACCATCGGCATCACCGCGGCCGCGTGGGGCGTCACGCTGGGTGCCGTGCTGCAGGTGGCCCTGCAGTTGCCGCAGTTCGCGCGCGAGGGGCGCCGTGGCGGGGGGAAGCTGTCATTCGTACATCCGCGTCTCAAGGCCACGCTGGTCCTCGCCATCCCCGTCATCGCGGCCTCGCTGCTGCAGCAGGTCAACTCGTTCACCGACAAGTTGTTCGCGTCGTCGCTGGAGGCCGGTCGTAACGCGGCGCTCTCATTCGCCAACGCCCTCGGGTCAGCACCGCGCACCATCCTGCTGTTTCCCCTCCTCATCCCGCTCTTTCCGCTCATCGCGCGGTATTTCGCCGAGGGCAAACAGCGGGAGAGCGCCGATGCATTCCGGCGTGCCGCGGGCATCCTCGCGCTCGTGGCCATCCCGATCAGCATCCTCATCGCAGTCGGGTCGAGCGAGATCGCGCAGGTGGCATTCGGGCGCGGCAAATGCGACGCATACTGTGTGGACCAGATCGCCTCGCCGCTCGCCTTTTATGGAGTGGCAGTGTGGGGAAACTTCATCGGGTATCTGCTCAACCGCAGTCTGGCGGCCGCCAATCAGATGCGCGCAATCATGATCGCCACCATCATCAGCGTGGTGCTCACCATCGGCCTCGACCTCGTGTTCCTGGGTCCGCTGCAACAGGCCGGCCTCGCGCTGGCCAGCGCCATCGCGGTGTACGTGAACACCGGCCTCACCCTCTGGTTTCTGCAGCGCACGAGCCCCGAGATTTCACTGCGTGCGCTGGCGTCGCAGCAAGGTCGCGTGCTTGTCGCCGGCACGGGCGCACTGCTGGTGGCGCTCGTGCCGTTCTTCCTCATGCCCGACGGCAACTCGTTCTGGCGGGCGCTCGCGTGGCTCGCAGTGGTCTCGGTGGCAGGAGGCCTCGCGTTCGTGGCCCTCGCCCGTGTGCTCGCACCGCGCGAACTTGCTGACGCCCGCGCAGCGCTGCGCAACCTGCGGGGGCGCCGAGCGGCCTGATGGGTACCCGCACCCGCCGCGACCCGTTGGCCCGCCCAGAGCCCCGCATTCCCCGGGTATGGAATCGCATCGGGCGGGCGGGCAGCATGCGGCACCGGTGGGCGCGCGCGCTCACCGGCAAGCGCGGGCGGGAAATCCTGTCCCTCGCCACGCTGGTGGTGGTGGGGGCGCTCATGCGCATCTGGGCCCTCGGAGGTACCTCCTTCGCGCTGGGAAGCGACGAGTCACGGTATGTGGCCGTGGCCCAGAACCTGGCGTTGGGGCACTTGCCCGACGGCGACGCCCAGTGGTTTGGCGCCCGTGCAGTGTTCCTGTGGCCCGTCGCACTCATCTTCAGGGTGGTCGGTGCCAATGACTACACGGCGGTTGCATGGCCATTCTTCATCTCACTGGTCTCGATCATCGCCTGCTATCTGGTGGCGCGAGAGATCACGGGGCGTCGCCAGGCCGTGGTGGCCGCCGCAATCGTGGCTGTGGCACCGGTAGAGGTACTCATGGCCACGCATCTGCGCCCCGATGCGGTCATGCCCGCGTTCGTGGCCCTCGCCGTGTGGGCCGCCTTCCGCACGCGCACCAGTACACGCACCGGCGCGTGGCTGGTAACGAGCGGCGTGCTCATGGGCGCAGGGTGGGCTAGCCGCGAAACGGCCATCCTGATGGTGCCGGTGGTGGTGGTCGCGGCATGGCCGGCCCTGCGCGCATCGTGGCGGCGAGTGGCAGAACTCATCGCAGGCCTTGTCGCGGTTCCCCTCATCGAGGTCATCGTGTTCGCCTTCGCTGGGCGCCCACTGTGGCCCCTCACCGCCACCGCGGGGGCCAGCAACCTGCGCACGCCGGGGGCGGCCCTGGAGAACGGGTCCACGTTTGCCGGCCTGTTGGGCAGTGAGGTGGTGCACTCGGGGTCGCTCGTGTTACTCACACTGCCCGTGGTGGCCCTCGCCCTGGTCGTCGGCATCCTGCGGCGCCAACACTCCATCATCGTGCCCGCCATCTGGCTCGTCGTCGGGTACGCGGTCCTCGAGATCGGCGCCATCGTCAGCGTGGGCGCACCCGCCCGATTCCTCACCCTCCTCACCATCCCGGCAGCCCTCCTCATGGCCATCGCCTTCGACTGTCGCGCCTCGCCCTTACTCATCGTGGCGGTCGCCATCGTGACCGTGCTGGCCATCGCGCCCCGCATTGACCAATCGGCCACCGACGCCAATGTACGGCTGGTCAGCGCGGTGGCCGACGTCATGCGTGACCTGCCGCGTGCTCCGATCCTGGCTGCCGACTACGTGTGGTGGGCCAAGCTGAACGCATTCCTGCCCACCGGCACCCTTGCCGTGGACCGCGTCGTGGACCCGGCATACCTGTCGGATGCCGGCCGGGCGACCGCACGACGCCTCAGTCCGTTGCCCGACATCGCCGCGTATCGGGGTGGGTACGTGGTGACGGGGCCAGTGACCCCCACCAACGGTTGGCCCACTAACTGGCAGGCCTTTGCCGAGCAGGTCAGAAAGCAGGTGCCATGGAAGCGCCTGGAGCCCGTCGCCCGCGTCGGCAACACAACGGTGTGGCGATGGAACCGGTAATGCCCGCGGCGCCGACGGTCACGTATCGTGGCCCCGTGGCCGACCACAACCTCGCCATCACCGTTGTCATCCCCGCACACGATGAGGCCCACGCAATCGCGGGTGTCATCGTGGGCGTTCGCGAGCACCTGCCGTGCGCGCGCCTCATCGTGGTGGATGACGGCTCACGCGATGCAACGGCGGCCAAGGCCAAGAGCGCAGGCGCCGAGGTGCTGCAGCTTAAGTCCCACCAGGGCTACGCGGCGGCGTTGCACGCCGGATACAAAGCCGCGCTGGCCAAGCCGCTGGATGTGCTCGTGCAGATGGATGGCGACGGACAGCACCGGCCCTGCGACATCCCCGCGCTCCTGCACGGCATGGAACGCGCCGACCTCGTATTGGGGTCCCGATTCCTGGACGGGCGGCCCGGGTATGTCATCCCGCGGGGACGTCGCGTGGGCATGGCGGCCTGCCGCTGGATGGCGGCATCGGTGGGCGGCCTTCACCTGAGCGACCCAACGTCCGGCTTCCGGGCGCTCGCCCCGCACGTTGCCGCGGGGCTCGCTGAGCATGGCTTCCCCGCAGGGCTCACAGAGACGAGCCTCCTCATCCATCTGCATCGTGCGGGCGTGCGCATCCACGAGGTGCCCGTGCACATGCTTGGGCCCACCGGACGATCCATGCACGCGGGTCTCGCCGGTGGCGCCCACTTCCTGCGCATCGCGTGGGCCGTGTTGGGACAAGCACGTGCCGGCGGCGTGCCGGAGGTGGCCATCGCGGTGCCCAAAACCGTGCCCGTGGCCTCCAGTGCCGTGTAAGGACATTGTGTGGGGA
>Ga0105053_10012228_pt1 | contig 10364 bp, 7 predicted proteins | sample BON01_FD_78093 | JGI IMG/M metagenome (GOLD analysis project Ga0105053, IMG submission 78093) | Freshwater microbial communities from Lake Bonney liftoff mats and glacier meltwater in Antarctica - BON-01 | ecosystem: Environmental > Aquatic > Freshwater > Ice > Glacier meltwater | place: Lake...
ACATAATTATATACAGCTCGCAGACGGATTGGAGGAAACAGGGGTACATGCAATGACTCGGGGCTGGTCAACGCCCTCTGATCATGTACCTGTCTGGGCTCGTCTGTGCCTCAGCAAGTGACATTTTAAAATGCGTGTAGCTGCGCGTGTGAGAGAGAGCGAGAAAGAGAGTGTTTGTGTATGAATGAATGCCTATATGTATGTGTGTGTGTGTGTGTGTGCGAGCGTGTGTATATGTGTGTGTACGTGTGTGCATACGTGTGTGTGATGATAATGATGATGTTGACGTGTATATAGTATTGATCTACGTGCACACATGACATCTATTTCAGCAGTGCGATACAGCAGGTGCACAAAGGGCAGAGAGAGCGTCTTCGGCCTGCTCATACATTGTCATATGCTCATTAGTTTAGTATGTGAACATTAGTAGCAGAAAGGTGTTCTAGTGGAGGATTGATTTCTCCATCGTTCAGTCATATCCTCTGCTTCTTGGAACTTCCATCCAAAAAATCAAAATCTCTCTCAGTAGAGGCTGTCCGGAGGGAAAGGGGGGTTCCTTGCAAAGAAAAGAGATGGTACTTACGATGACACCAGATATGTTGTGACAATTGAAAATGGGGGGTATTGAGATGCCGTGTAAAGTGTCTTCATGATGTATATGTATATGAATGCATGCATACACTTGTGTATGTATGTCTATGTGACTGTATGTCTGTATGTACAAATAAATCAAATATACATACAAATCTGTTGTAAAACACCTTCTCGTCACGAGCTTTGCGCATCTCGTTCTTGTCTTTGATGGTTTACTGAGACACAGGCAATGCGTCATCAGCAGGATTTTTGCGTGTCTCTCGCTCCGTATGTGTTTACATTCATGTACATGCATACATACATACATGTATACAAGTATACATGCGTGCATGCACATATGTGTGCGTACATACATACATACGTGCAAGCCATGTCTGGCAGATGGGGCATTATATGTCCCTCAGAGACTCGAAGCACACACGCAAATTCTCTTGAATTTTGAAAGTAACATGTTGTTTCAGTATTGTAAGAAATCCTTGACAAAGCTGGATTTCAAAATTGACATGTTCATGATACGCTCCATGAATCCCAGTCAATAGGAGGAATTAGAGCTGAACGAGGATTCTTCTCGAGAAGAATGCGACATGACTTCGCCACTCTTCAACTAGTTGTCTTACTTGCTCATTCTCCGGGACCTGGCCAAGATGCAGGGAGATAGGATTCACTCCGGGAAGTACGTCTTGGTTGTTTCTTGTTTTCATCTCCCGAGCTACTAGCAACTGGTGGCCGAGGAGTAAGAGGGCAAAAAGAGATAGTACAATCCGCATTCTAGAATTGTTGGTTTCTGCAGTCCAAATACAAAAATTTAAAATAGTTGCAGAACGACTTGAGCGTACGGTGACAGAACTGACCACATTTGAATGCAACTCACTGCACCTGATTGCAATGCTCTGCAACTGATTGCAATTCACTACAACTCACAGCATCTCATAGCATCTCACAGCGAATTGCTGCAAATCGCTGCAACCCCATGCAACTAGTGCTGGGTGTGGGAGTGTGTGTGAAAGAGAATAGGTTAATGGCTGCTGAAAAATACAGAAAAGGGCAGATGGGCAAGACGTAGGAAATCATGACACAGAGTGCGACATTCCAGAATAATGGCATATCTTCCTCATTTCCACAATCATGCAACTTTCTCTGGAAATGCAGGGCTATATTGAAAGAACGAAATCTTGTGAGAAAGATCGTCAGTTCTGTGTGACCTAAAGATACGACATCACGACACACTGTATAATGATTCATACTCCACATTCAATAATTTGTGTGTGTAACACCAACTATGTCTATCCTACAATCATACTGCCATGGTTCCTCCAAATCCCAGCTAGCCTGGATCCAAATTAGCCTGATTTCTTTTCATTGCGGGTACTATCCATGCATTCGATACTCGCTGGGTTTTGAAACTGTTTGATTCTTTACAATTCTGACCGAATCCATCTTCTGCTATGCTGTGTTTACCAAGTCTCTGCTTCGATCTATCGTCAAGACTACCCCCTCCGCACATGGGGAGTACATCTACATTTAAGTGCTATAGGGAAAACGATGTTCCGATGGTCCGAACGCCCTCTAGATTGCAATGTTTGGTGGCTATGAATTTAATTAATAATAAACTTGTAAACCAAGTGAGATTTCTGTCAAAACGAGACATGTTTCTTACGGTCAACACAAAAATTCATTTTGATATTCATTGCAGACATGTCATGGCCGTTTGCCCCGGTTTGAATTTCTGTTACCACGTCCCGAGTCTACTTTTTGGACTTGCACGCACGCAGAATTTCCAGTCTTGACAAAATACTACGCGGCCAGTTGGACAGTAGCTGGCCTTTCATGCGTTCGCTGGGGATTTGCACATGCAAGAAGTTTCCTAGTTGAGAAGAAAGGAGGAAGTTGCAGTATACATACATGAGAGTCGCACGTAGGGCTGTGCGTTGTGTGATTGTCAACAACTACTCCTTGCCCATATGACGACGAAGACAATTATGACAACAATTATTTTAACGCTCTTTCTCTGACACAGCACACTGCCTTAATATTGACGCTCTTGTCTTTACCCGTATTCTCCATTTGATACATATATGGCAACCCTGACGACACCTTCATCTGCGTAGGTAAGTCAATTGTCTCTTGCCCATCTGTAATCAAGAGAGCTCGTGCACGCTAGATAACAAACACGCATGCTGCCCGACGATTGTAGGGTATGTGCTCCTCCACTGCAAGATAGTGTAAAATGGTGCCATGCAAAATAGGTTGGAAGGGACTTTCGCGCTTACAAATGCAGCCCGCCCAGCGGAAGGTTGCCCCAAAATTTATAGGGCAAACAAAGATTTCTGGTCACGATTGGCAAATTCGTTGCACAGTCAAAAAGTGTCAATCACATTGGCAAAATAAATGGACAAAACGCTCGCTTCTGTGCTTATCCCTGGAAAGATGACTTGGGCAACGGCAATGCGGTCCATTCGGAAGTGTAAAATACAAATTGAAAAGATTGGAGGATCGCAGCCAATAGCGTGGGGCCTTGACGCACACATCTGGAATCTGTTGTGGACAGGAGACCATGTGAAAAGACGTGTTAAACTTAAAGATGGAAGTTTCGAAAGTGTCGAAGACCTAAAAGGTTTGGATCAAATGCATATCAAAACGTACAAATAAAATTGTCTACAATATCAAATGATGAGAAAAGAGTCTGAGAGCTTGTGCTCAATGAGCAAGGACTCCACTGCACCACCCAATTTCTCATGCAGGAGTAACCAAATCTAGTCGATTTGAAAGGCCTCGAGCCATCATTAATAGAAGGAAGGTGCAAGGCGAGTGTCAAGAATTTCGAACACTCCCTGACGGCGTGAGCAGCGTGGATTGAATTTAAGGAGACTGTCGCGAAGTTCCAAGCTGCGAGAGGCAAGGAGACAGCAGACGAAAAGCAATCCGACGACGTGACATCAAAAGCGGCCGAACGAAAGAAGAAATCAGTCGCCGCAAGCTCAATGAAGTTGAGCAGGAGGCAACGCCGCAGTGTGGGATTCTCTCGCCGACTTGATACGGATTATGAAGCTACGAGAGGCAGGATACGACGAAAAAGAGGTCCTGGAAATAGTGCAACACTCTTCATAAACCGTGGCATCGTTATGCCTGCACATTTTGAGCGAGATGGCCAACACGCAAAGGCGCGCATTGACTCCCTGCTTCCTGGGCTCGTTGACGAGATGAATTCAATACGGAATGATAAATTTTCTGGATCAAGCCCAAAACCTACAAACGTGGTAATCAATGAGCATGCAGCTTATGAGATCACAGAGCTTGACAGAACTCACGGTCGCCCAATCAGAAAAGTGGCGGTGAGAAGATGGCGAATCGGTAAACAGGTGGCGGTCAACATGCACACAATTGGTACCGTTGAATCTTCGTTGGAAAGGTAAGAGACGTGCGGCAGATGGCAGACGCGCAGAATGAATGAGGGGGCCCGACAGAGTGGATTTCCAGGCACAGATAAGCGGGCACGAAGCGAATGAAAAGGTCGGTATATCTTTCAGAGTGGCAGCTAGTCAACAGATTATGAAAAGACAGACACATTCTACTCTTGCCAGATTTATGGTGGAGTGGGCAACACAAGCTAGAGTTTGACAGCGCAGGATGGCGGCAAACGCTGAAAGGCCAAGTGCACTGCAAACAAGGTGCAGGGCGGACCATTGAATTAAGACGGCGACACGGGCTATTGCGATGATGGAGAGAGTTGAAGAAACAATTACTTTCAATGGGGAGTTGAAGGACGCATCAAGATTGTTGTGGCTCACGTCAGAGCAAATGGGTGTTGCACACACTAAAACAATTGACAACACGCCACATTGCCATGTTGAACATGTGCACTCACGCTACACACGTTGCGCACGTTTTACTCATTGGCACATCTGCACACATGTTGCACTCATGCTGCACATGTGCATTTACGTTGCACACACAAAACCACGTTGCACACGTTACAACATTGCTAAATCTTCTCCTGGCCCTTGCTGCCGCCCTCGCCATGGCACCAGTAGAGATCCGAGGTATGCTGGCATATTAGACGATTAGCAAGGCGGCGACACTATGATGACGACGAAGAGAGTTTGAGAAGCAATCGACTTCAATGTGGAGTTGAAGGTCGAGTCAACATGGTTGTGGGTTAAATCTGAGCAAATGGTCTTCCTCTCGAGACAAGCAGGTGGAGGAGAGCACAAGGAGAGAGCGGAGGATTTAGACAAAAGCCAAAGTGCACATGGCCAATCAGTTGCACATTAGTGGTGCCGGCGAACTGGGACTGACACTAACGCTGCCACACAGTGAGTGGAGTTAAGAAATCATGGCCTCGAGGCAAACCCCCACAAATTAGCCGAAGCATAACTCAACGCATTCTCCACTCATCGGCAGCAACCCAATCGACAAGAAAGGTTCGCAGTTCATGCGTAGAAACATGCGGTGCGAAGCACCCTCCACACCAATGGCTTCAAATGATCCTCCCCTCCTTCCTGAGCCAGAAACATGACTGGTGATCAGAAATACTTGTTTCCTTGACCAAGAGATTCCAGCAGGTGGGTTCGTTAGAATCAAAGACTTGTCGCTAGCCTAGTATGGGAAGAGCGAGTGGATGAAAAGCAAATCAACACGACGAAAGGTTTGACTACTTGCCTGGATACAGGACCAGGACAGACAATCACTAGCGGGGGATGGAACTTTCTGAAAAGGAACGAGTGTTGGCAAGGCCACGATCAGGCGCTGATCACAATCATTCGGAAGGAGACTAAGCGAACAGAAGAGTTGCAGGAAGCTGGATATGGATCACCAACGTGGGCAGTATTACGAGCACTGCAACAGATCAATAGTGCCCCGAGAATGGAAGGGAAAGCAGCGAATGTCTGCCCCTCCTTTCATTCAATCAGCGGGACGAGGAGATCTACCTGGGGGGGGCCCGGGGAAGAAGGACCCGTTGAACAGTAGCAACATGCAAGATCCTATCAGAACAAGAAAAGGCCCTGCTGGGCAGGTTGGCTGGAAGAGGCAAGCATGATGCATGACTGGGTTGTGTGGTGCAAGTCAAAAGACGGGGCGGAGGAAATCCGCTCATTTGAGCTTAGCAGGAAAGAGATCTTCTCTAACTATTATGAGACGAAATCGAAAAAGGGAAGGAACAAAACGAACAAGAGAAAAAAGAAAGTGTATCGTGGACAGAGCGTACGATACAGGTCATGGTGGAAGCAGGGCAATATTAAAATGGCAGGGAGCGACTCCGAGCGAGGATCGCGCTCAGAGTCATGCTGGGTTCACAAAGATTTCACTGTCACGAAAAAGAAAATACATGCGTTGTTGGTAGCAGTAAGGGCGTCGAGCGGAAAGGACGAATGCCTTGTACGACGGACAGGTGTCGAGCGGGAATATTGCAAGGGCACAGATATCAGCAGAAAAAGTGGTCACGGCTTCGAAGGTAAAGTCACAGCGGCTGACGGGGTGAAAATGGGAGCAGGGTACGTGCATCTGAGAAGAAACAAGAAAAGGAAGGGGACGCGAAGAGGAAAGATCCAGCTCGAATCGTTCTGAACTAGCGGCCTTGATTTTGGCATTACGCGGCACCCCTATGATAAAACCCATGCTTTACTTGTGCAGCAACCAAGCGCTGCCGAAGGCTGCAAAAAGATGGATAGGCGGAGGCGGAAAAGCGTCAGTAGGAGCACTAGATGCAGATATTTGATTCGTGGCAATCACAGAGCTCCGAAAAAGGACAACAGCAGGAGTAGCGACTTTTCTGGTCAAAATGAAAGTACATCGAGGCTCGGTTGAGAACCTGCAAACGATGGATCCGACATTCAAGCAGACACGGCAATTTGAGGCGAAGATGCTCCCATGTCACATGATTGGCGATGAGCAATCTTTCTTCATGTACATCAAGCTTTTTGAGCTTGGTGTAGAAGTCGCTTTCTACAACGAATCTGCAGTTACCTACTGCAAAGTTGATCTTCTCGAATTCCCACGTTGGAGCAGCTAATCTGAGCGCATCGATGATGCTTTCGTGCTGCTCATTTTCTTCTTTTTCTTTGCGGCTGTAAGGAGGAACACGTAGTCACAGAGTGCCAACGCTTGGGGCATCGAGCGAAAGCAGAAACAGGGTGGCAGACTGGAAAGCTCCAGGGTCTGGAACCGACACATTTTTTATATTTTTCCTGTTTGCATTTAGTCTGTCACGTGCCTAAAACCTTGCCACTTATCTACTGGGTTTTACGTGTATGAGCATTTATTTCCACATTTCTACTTTAATATTGCAAGTGATGTTGTCACGGTTTTGCTCATATTTGTGCTCCTATTTGTCTCTTGCATTACATGTTTAAACACGCGCACATGTAGACATTCACACACACGTGCACATGAATGATTAGCACACGCGAGGAGGAGTTACGACAACCAAGCACAGGAGCCTGGATGGAAGGGACAGAGGCAGGCTTTTAGTTAGAGGCACATGCCTAGCAAATACATCAAAGAGAGCAAGAAATAACCACGCACACACGGTGAAAAGAAAGTTGAGGACACACCGAGTCCTCAAATCAAGCATTATCGAGTGAATAGAGCTTCCAGCAAAGCTAGACTATTTCTTGTGATGAAAGAAACGCAGCATCAACCTTCCATACGCATTCTTGAGCGCGACAATCGTCCTGTATTTTTGATTCAAAGACACTAATGTCTGTAGACAACAAAACTCTCAGAAGATTGTATCCCCTACTTTCTGTATGTCCGAATTCGGAATAATATTTTCTCTATTCCTAGAGATCCTTCGGTAAGGAAAATGTGCCGCCTTAAACTGCATCTTGATCGTGGGGAAACCTACAGCAAGATTGGGAATCTGTGCACAAAGAACAACCACATACACACACGCGCGCGCACATACACAGATATTCATTCCACAAAAGACAACGTCAGAACAAGTGTCATTTGACAAACACATCACATATTGTACGTTGACTCGTTCATGTCTACTTTGCTAAGGTGGTCAGAGTAATGCACAACATAAAAAGATTCGAGCAAATAAAGCTTCCAGCAAAGCTACTAGACTATTGCTTATGAAGTAATAAAAGTAACATCAATCAATATGGCACCCTTGTGTATGCATCGTATGCTGCCTGAAACTTTACACAACGGTGTCACAACATATAACACAACATTCGAGAGTACACAACGTATGCATCTACACTTGATGACTACACACTGCAACAAACTGCAACACACTTCAACACACCTTTGGGGGGTACTTTGATTGTAAATCGGTGTCAACAGAAATGCCTACGGAGGAGTACCAGGAAGAGCGCTGTAAAATGTTATGAATTGATTTTGATTGTGCGCCTCCTCATCTTGACGCAGTAACTGCATGTTCGCGGCTAGTTGCCGATGTAGAAGGCCAATGATACAATCAGTATACTAGCTGCTGAGGAGATTCGGACCCACTTGACCACACTCGCAGTCATTGCAGAACAACAAATCGATGAATTTACACACACTGACTTCGTCTGGTTGGAAAATTCTTTGGCGTCATCTAATGACGTCGTGTTTTGTGCTCTGCAACGAACAGATAGGAGGAATCTTTTTTGAAGTCTTCTTGAGCTCAAGGACTCGTTGTTATGATCTTCCACACTTGCAGGTGGTGACAGATAGCAAGTGAATCCTAGAAAGACAACAACCGCGAGTCGTCAGGTGATGACGTTGAGAAGGAAAGAAGAAGCCGCCGAGTGAATTGGTTGACGGCAAGTTGATGCAAGGTTCCGCAGAAGACGGGATACTCCCCTTGTCACACGTCGCGCCCAGTGTTGTAATCAAATCTTGAGAATGGTTAGCCCCATACTGAATGTGTGACTCCTGCCAATCGTAAAAACTGCGCAAAGCGCAGTTTTAAAAAAAAACTTAACTTAGTTTGGTTAAAACAAAACTGTGCACAGCGCCCCACCAAAGCTAAGTTGAAAGTGCTGGAAACTTGTTCAAAAAGAAGGAAAAACACGATCGTAAACTTTTCGATATCTGAGTTTCCTGCAGCTTTTTCAACAAAAAAGACCTATGAAACGAATTAAATTCTGCAAACTAAGTCTGTCGACGGATGGTAACGACCCTCACTTGTTGTCAAAAGGGGTCGTAGAATTCTGGTAAGGGTGCAGGGTATGAGGTGCAAGCTAGCAGAGTCAACAGAGGTGATAATAGGAGTGGTGAACAGGAGAGTGGTTATATCTAGTAAACTCATGGTGTCGTAGTTTATGCATGATGCATCTAGAAAACTCCTTGTTTTGTGATGAATGCATCGTTAATTTAGTAGTAAGCAATTGTCAACCTATTGTTGACCTATCCTTGATGCATTATTGATGCATTATTGATCAGCCGTTGATCCATCGACTATCCATTGTTGATTCATCGTTGGTCCATCGTTGATTCATCGTTGATCCATCGTTGATTCATCACTGATATAACATGTATTCACATATTGGGTTGAGACAATACTCAAAAGGCTTTAATTCTCAATTGTAATAAACTTACTGTCACCAAATGTGAACGTCAAATTCGACTTGTCCATGCATTTTTATTATCCTTTTACATTCATTCCATGTCGTACTACAAATAGTACGACTTCTTGGTATGCAACACATTGTATTTTATCAGTGTTGTGAATGACAACAACGCAGGCCATCTGGAGCAAGTGATGTGAAGAAAAGCGCAGCAGAAAATCTTTTAGTTTTTGTTTGGATTGGGCACATTGTATGGTATAAGAGTTTTGAGACAATCATCGCAGGCACGATTTTTGTTAGAATCCCCTCGCGTCTATTATTTATTTTGTCAGGATGAAGAAATCAAGTCAAACTTAATACGATCAGTACCATATAAGCATTTTGATCGCAGACTCAAATGCTTGATTACTTACTTCCTCGGTTACTTGCTGACATGCTTACTTACTTGCTTTGTCACTTGCTTATTGGCCTTTTACATGGGGCTAGCCCATTTAGCCTTTGTTTCCAACGCTGTTGTGCCTTTGCCGCGTGATAGCTCAAAGTCACTGAAACGTTACCCAACAGTTTTTGCCCGAGCAGTTTTCTGTTCAAGTTTGAATTGCGAGTACGTCTTGTTACATTGCAGCCGAACAGATTTGCTCAATTTCAAGCCTCACGATACGGCTTGTGATCTCGTCACAACGTCGACATGAACACTGATTTTCACCATTACTCATATATCGATGTACAATGTACATCCACACAATATATGTGCTTGCGTGTACACTCTAAATTGAACTGTGCATATTTATGTGAGTGAGGGCGTGTGCGCGTGAGTGTGTGCGTGCGTGCGCGCGCGCGTGGAAGTCAATGTATGTGTGTTTTGATACGTTCGTGTGTGTCAGTGTGTGTGTGTCTGTACATGTATCATTCTCACCATGAACGTCTACATGTACATGCAGCTTCGTGTGTGTTTGTAACAGGATCCATCACGATATCTACACAGTCACGATTGTAATATGTGCGTTGCGATCATCTGAAAATGTGTATGTAGACCATCCCGTCGTGACGCACTGATTATTTGCTTACAGGTGGGACAGCGAGACAACTCGGCCATCAACACACCGGATCCAGGGTGAATCAATTTTTGAAACATTTAAGACGACTACCTGCCTGTGTCATGTCAAAAGATGAGTGAGGAAGTGGCGAAAATGGTATGTATTGCCATTTTTTTGGAACCCAGTTGGATATATGTACATATATATGTATATATACATATATATACATATA
>Ga0105053_10012233_pt1 | contig 10361 bp, 13 predicted proteins | sample BON01_FD_78093 | JGI IMG/M metagenome (GOLD analysis project Ga0105053, IMG submission 78093) | Freshwater microbial communities from Lake Bonney liftoff mats and glacier meltwater in Antarctica - BON-01 | ecosystem: Environmental > Aquatic > Freshwater > Ice > Glacier meltwater | place: Lake...
ATCTGGGAATGCTAGAAACGCCATATTTGCTAGCTAACTCATAAGAATGACCATTTTCCCCAAATTCTTCTAGCCCTAATTTTCGAACAGCAGACCGCCATTTGTCCAAATCTTGATCTATGGAAATATATAAAAAAACTATATTTTCCTTTTGGTTTTCATTTAGACCTTCATGCATCGTTTTGCTGAAAGGAAACTCTTGTATGCAAGGTCCACACCAGCTAGCCCAAAAATCCACATAAATCACATTTCCTTTAAATTTTTCAAAACTAAAAGATTGGTCATTTAAATCCATTATGGTGGGTAGATTCTGCTCTTTTAACTTATCCTGTTTTGCTAATTCCATATTAGCTTTTCGCTCTTCTTCCCCTTTTTTTACCTCCTCAAAAAACGAGTTACTTAAATAATTTTGAAGGTTTTTACAGTATATCTGGCTTGTCCAAAAAGTAAATGCATTAATAGACAATGCTTTGTAATTATGCTCAATAAGTTTTGTCAATGTATAATCTAACACTTCTCCTTTTAAGTATTTATTGGCAAAGTCGGCTTTATCATTCATAGACAAAACACCATCTGCATATTTCTTAAAACCTTTAGTTTCAGAATTGAAATAGATTATAAAATAAGGAAGAAACTCTCGGTAGCTTTTTGACAATAAACGTTTTGGGTTATTTATCTTTTCCGGGTCTAGACTTTCTGTCATGATTCTTGGCAAAGAAGTCACCTGTTTCAAACCAGTATTTTCATTACTTTTATTTACAGAGAATGCCAATAACAAATGCCAATAATTATAATTGATGTTAGCTTGAGTGATGTCTATAAAGTCTTCCGACAAATTATCGTAATGCTGATATGATTTTAGGAATTTCATTTGTACATTTCTTTGCTCAAATAATTTCAATTCCCAAGCATCCACATTGGCTGTTTTCAATTCTTCATATTGAATGGATTTATCAAATTGCTCTGCAAATTCCTTTTCGAACAAATCATAAAAGGATGAATTCGCCTCTTTCTTCAAAATCAACTTCAATTCATCTTCCTTATTAAATGAGGCTTTTAGATAAACGTCATCTTCGGCAGATAAAAAGGAGCTGTGCTCAACAATGCTTGTTCTTGGTAGAAAAAAAAGTAGTAAAAATCCTAAAAATAAAGTCTTCATTTATCTGCCGCTTCTAGGTGTTTATTCAAAAAAATACCTGTTTATTAGTTAACGTTTAAAGGATCGGAAAGTTCTTATTTCAATTTAAAATATTTTAGATTTCCAATACCATATATATTGAATTAAGCATTTCGATTTGCAACACTTCTAGCAAATAATTATCATTTTTGTAACAAAAGTCAATAATCTCCTGTGAAAAAACTTACTATAATTCTTATTCTACTATTTAGCAAAATTGCCTTTGCTCAATTACCCTTAGAATACACCATTGATGTTACTAAAAATTCCGACACATTTTATGTAACTCTAGATTTACCTTATTCATTAAACAAAAGTAATAAGACTTATCAGTTTGCCAGTACCGCACCTGGTACTTATCAAACCCAAAATATTGGCCGATTTGTTTCTAGCTTTAAAGCATTTAATAAAAAAGGAAAAGAAATTTCTACGGAATCAAAAGAACCAAATCAGTATGTAATTTCTAAACCCCAAAAAGTACAAAGAATTACTTACAAAGTAGCTGAAACCTTTGACACGCAAGTGCAATCTTACCCAGTTTACCTCATGTGTGGTAGTAGTATTGAGGAAGATCATGCTCTAATTAACGCTCATACTATAATGGGTTATTTTGAAGGAAAACAAAGCGACCCCATTCAAATAAAATTGATTGCAAAAGGTAACTGGAAAACTGGAACAGCTTTAGCGTTTAAAAACAATAGCTACTTGGCCAAATCTTTTGACCACCTAGTAGATTCGCCCATTTTAATGGGAAATTTAACTTATGCAGAAACTCAAGTAGCAGATACGCCAATCAGGATTTTTACCTATTCAGAAAATGGAAAATTTAGCTCAGGAGCCTTATTGGAAAACATGAAAGATATGTTAAAAGCCTCTAATGAATTTCTTATTAAACTACCTGTTAACAATTACACCTTCTTATATTACTTCATAAACAACCCAATTGGCGTAACAGGTGCTTGGGAGCATTCCTATAGTTCTGAGTTTGTAATGGAAGAAAAAGAACCTACAGCAGCATATATGAGAGAAGTGACAGACATTGCGTCACATGAGTTTTTCCACATTGTCACACCCTTAAATATTCATTCTGAGATTATTGAAAACTTTAACTTTGTACACCCTACCCCCTCCCAGCATTTATGGCTATATGAAGGAGTAACAGAATGGGCTTCTAATGTTTTGTTATTCAGAGGTGGTGTGGTAGATTTTGACACCTATGTAAAGAATAGTATACGTCAGAAAATCATTATTAATGATTCCTATTTTGATAAAAACTGGAGTTTATCCACAATAGCGGAAGAATCCTTTACCGAAGATGGTGCTAAACAATATGGCAATATTTATTATAAAGGTTCTTTAGTGGCCGGCTACCTAGATATAAGACTATTAGAACTATCAAATGGCAAACGTGGCTTACGTGAAGTTTTACTTGAATTAGTAGCAAAACATGGAAAAGGAAATCCGATTTCTGAAAAGGGTTTCTTCGACGAATTAATAAAAATGACTTATCCAGAAATAGGTGATTTCATACACGATTATATTCAAAATGCCAAACCACTTCCGCATATGGAATATTTGGCTAAAATAGGCCTTGACTTCTCAGGTGAAGGAAAAAGTATCATTATTAGAAAAAGGGTAAACCCAACCGATAAGCAATTGATGCTTTTGGATGTTTGGGGGAGGAATTTGTGAGTTGGGCTTTAGGATGCTTTTTAAAGGAACGATATAGAAAAATTAATTAGAATTCAAATGCTAGAGGCCTGATATTTATTTTGATCTACCAAGATCAGTAAATGAACAATTATTAATCCTCAACTTTAGCATAATAAAACCGTATTTCTTTTTTGAGAAATACGGTTTTATATTAGACCCTTTTCTTTTATAGAGCTTCGGCTACTACTTCTTTTACCTCTGGCACCATGCTAGTCAACAACCTTTCAATACCATCCTTTAAAGTAATTGATGCAGATGGGCATCCGCTACATGAACCTTGTAGAACCACCGTAACTCTTCCAGTCTCTTCATCAAAGTCTGCAAAGTTTATAGCTCCTCCATCTGATTCTACAGCCGGACGTACATATTGATCTAAAGCGGCCTTAATTTTACCAACAGCCTCTGAGTCATTGGCGTCTACTATTAGCGTATTATTCTCAATGGTTTCTTGAGCGAAAACAGGGTTTTCATCATCAAAATAAATTTTTAAGAATTTTTTAAAATCACCTAACACCTCTTCCCATTCGGTAAGGTCGTCTTTCGTTATCGTGATAAAATTTGAGGCCATAAAAACACGCTGCACAAAAGAAAACTGAAAGCAATCTGCCGCCAATGGCGAAGCTTTTTCAGAAGACCTAGCCGAATTCATATCGGTATAATCAAATGAAAGGCCATCTGGTACTAGCTCGTAATTAAGTACAAACTTCATGGAATTGGGATTTGGGCTCAATTCCGTATAAATCATTGTATTTCTCTTCAACATACTTGCCATTTTTTTTTGTCAGTAGATGAACATCGTATTAAATAAATAAGTTTGATTTACAATAAAAATAAATAACCTTCGCTAATTAGTCAAACATAAATGTGGTTTAAATGACTTTCACCAAAACACTTAGTTTTTTTCTTTTTTTTAGTCCTTTAGTGCAGGCACAAAAGACATTTAGTAGCAAACCAGAATGGCCAAAAAGCAATTATTTCATTTCATATTACGGAAATCTCGCTGTTAACCCTGGACTGAATGCGGGACTTGAATATGGAATTTCAGAAAATGTTAAAACAAAGACACGAAATAAACGAGGAAATCAAACTGTAAAATATAAAACTAACCGCTTAGAAGTAGTTCCAAATTTGGGTTTTTACTTGGATCCAAAGGGGCATTCAGCTGTTTTTGAGAAAATAAATATCCAATATAAACGAATCAATAATCATAGACGAACGTTTACTTTAGCTTTAGGACTTGGTTATTATCACAGTTTATTGCAGAATGTTTACGTAGTGGATGAAGACTTCAATGCTACAGAAAAAGGTCTTAAAATCAATACGTATTTTGCACCTGAAATAAAAGTAGGCTTTGTTAGATTAAAAACACCTAATCAGAACCTAAGGGGTTGGTATTCAAATATATCTTCCCAATTTCTCTTCCATTATAATCATACTATTTTACCATTACCAGCCATTGAACTAGGCTATAGATTTAAATGAAAAATCTTCTCTACCTCCTATCTATCGCTTTTCTGTTTTCTTGTTCAAAAACCGATTTAGAAAGCATTTATGAAACAATTTATGTTGCCAATAAAGGTGCAGACATGCCGGTCTATTTATTTGGAAACCAAACTTCTAAAAAAGTAATCTTGGTTATACATGGTGGTCCTGGTGGTAATGGCCTTGTATATCGAACGGGAAGGTGGAAAGATAATTTAGAACAAAACTATTTAATGGCTTATTGGGATCAGCGAGGACAAGGAATGTCTGAAGGTAATTATTCAAATGACGAGCTTACGGTAGATAAAATGGCCGAGGATCTTTATGCTGTTGTAAAAACATTAAAATTTAAATTAGGGAATGACACTAAAATCATTCTTCTAGGTCATAGCTGGGGCGGGATGCTGGGTACAGCATATATGACAAACCTTAAGTACCAAAAAGAAGTAGCAGGCTGGATAGAATCAAATGGAGCACATGATTTACCATTGTTAAATAAAGAGGCTGTTAAAATGTTCATTTCTATTAGTAAGGAACAAATAAGCCTTGACAATCATAGCGAAGAATGGAGTAGCATCAAGGAATGGGCAGAGAAAATAGATATCTTGAATATCACAAATGATGATAGTGGGCAAATCAACGAGAAAGCATTCGAAGTAGAAGATTACTTGCTTCAAGACGGTATTTTAAATTATGCCGAGAATGGAACTTGGTCCGATTTTAAGATTTCTTTCTTCTCGCCTATGAATCCATTGACATCTTTCATTTCGGGAAATTACACCAATTCGGCATTAAATGACGAAGTGGAGAGTACAAGCCTGACATCGCAATTATCTAAAATCACTAAACCATGTTTGTTTCTCTATAGTAAATATGATTTCGTAGTTCCTGCTGCTTTAGGAATTGAAGCTTATGCTAAAGTATCTTCTAGACAAAAGAAATTAGTCATTTTTGAGTCGAGCGGTCACTCGCCTATGAGTAATGAGGCTTCTAAATTCACTGAGGAAGTTGAAGGATTTGTAGAAAACTTGTAAGCCAAAAAAGGTCAAACCCATTACTGGACTTGACCTCTCATTCTAAAATGATTTGTATTCTTACGCTTGAGCAGCTTCAGCTGGTAAAACATGTACAAAAGACTTACCGCCACGACCTTTCTTAAATGTCACAACACCGTCTTTTAATGCAAATAAAGTATGGTCACGACCAAGACCTACATTTACACCTGGGTTATGAGGAGTACCACGCTGACGAACAATAATGTTCCCGGCGATAGCCGCCTGACCACCAAATAATTTTACACCTAATCGCTTACTTTCTGACTCACGACCGTTTCTAGAACTACCAACACCTTTCTTATGTGCCATAATGATAAATATTTTTTCGGTTAAAGGTTTGTCTTCTTTCGAAGCCCAAAACCATTGAATTAAAATTAATTAAGCTACGATATCACCAATCATCAACTTCGTCAAATACTGACGATGACCATTGCTTTTCTGATAGCCTTTTCTTCTTTTTTTCTTGAAAACGATAACTTTATCGCCTTTAAGATGTTCAATAATAGTGCCTTTTACACTAGCACCTTCAATGGTTGGGGCACCTATAGTTACCGTTCCATTATTGTCTACAAGGAGTACCTTGTCAAATACAAGCTCAGCGTCCGAATCACCTTCTAATCTATGAGTGAAGATGTAACGGCCCTTTTCTACTTTAAACTGCTGGCCTGCGATCTCTACGATTGCGTACATTATTTATTGTATTATGTTATAAATTGGGTGGCAAAAGTAATACTATTTTTGTAAATCTCCAAAGCCCTTCTGGAACAAATATAAAAACTAGCCTTCTTTACAAACTAAGCTTCTTCTAAAAGCCCCTTAACAATTAAATATTGACCTAGACCATAGGTACTCATTACCCAAAAAGACGAAAGCCAGACTGGATTAACAAACTCATTTACAGCAATAAAGGAATCTGAAATGATAAATAATAGGGCTCCAATAAGCACAGATTCATAACTTCTAGCGGAGGCATTTCTACTCGCAGCCAAAAAGCCCATACATAAAATCACAAGCGTATAAACATAAACCGGAATCTCTAATTCTGGACTCAAATGACTGTTTAGAACTCCAAAACAGAATAATGCAGCGAAAGCCACAAATGGCACAATAACTAACCAATTCACTTTCAATGCTTTTCTAAATATAGTAATGTAGGTAAGATGAGCTAACAGAAAAGCCCCCAAGCCAAAAATGAAAAAATCTTGGCTGCCTACAAGTAAAAACAAATCGCCAGCCAATGAAAACAATAAAGCAATGGTGAGCTGCACATTAAGTTTTTTATTTTGGCTTTTGGTCCATACTATCCAAATCAAAACTGGCATTAAAAGAGGCTTAGTAAAATATGAAAGCTCCTCCATATGAAAAATGCCTCCACAAATATTCAGGACTAATAGAACGAAAAACAGGATTGGTTTCATGGTATTTATAGTAATATGTCTGCTACCTCTTTCCAACTTTTAACCCGCTGATGACCTTCTGTTTTTCGATTATGAATGGCGTCAAATAAAATTGTTTGTCCATCAAAAACACTTAAGTTTTTCAGGTGGTCGTCTATTAGAATGTCGCCTTTGAGGATACTTTTATCGCCACAGAGAATCATGTTTTTCCAAAGTATATATGGAAAGTTCTTCTCTAACCAAATATGCTTTTCTTTTAATGAGTTTGGAAACTCCATAGCGGCCGAAGCCACATATAAATTGTATTTGCTATTCAATTCCTTCACTACTTCCTAAGCTCCATTCATGACTGCTAAATTGGCAAAAAAGCCAGGTTTGTGCAGTTGGTCTCTAATTGTTAAGTAGTTAATAGCTATTTCCTCTTCCCAAAGATCTGTAGTGTATAGGCTTCTTTTCGAATGGTTTGTTTTAAAATGTTGATTGTATAAATCGATAATGGCCTGGCCAGTATCAGACATCACATCGTCCATGTCTAAAAAAAGCTTTTTCTTTTCGCTCATTCGATATTTTTTTGAACAAAGATAAGTTATAGTTTGATGCTTAAAAAAATAAGAAATTCTTATTTCACCCAAGAAAAGTCAATTCCTCCTCCAAAAAAGGTTCTGTTTTTATTTCTGAAAAGGCTTGCATGTACATCTAACAAAATATTGCCCATTAAAAGATGCTGAGTTCCCAAACCGCCACCAAAACTGGCTTCAGAAAACTTGTCATAATACCAGATATTTCTTTTTACCTCCTCAGTGCCAGAACGAAGCTGTGCCGATGAATGAAGATATACACCTTCTAGGTTTGAGCCGTTTTTCTTTATGTTTTTATGAGAAAAATAGTATCTTAATTGCGGAGTAAAGACAAACTCCAAATATTGATGCAAAAAGGGTTTTTCTGAGAATGTGGGACTGCCAGAAACTTCTTCAAAGGCAACATCAAAATATTTCGCTCTATAAATAATGCTTTCCGTTCCGATATTCATTGATAATCCTGAATTGCCCAAGGCTTTTTCATAGGCAATTTTGGGGTGTATAAAAGCTCCTTTTTTAGAAAAGCTAAAAGCATCGTTTAGTCCAAATTTTATCAATTGACCTTTATGATTTTTCTGATCTAAATTTGCTTTCAGCAATGTATTAAACTCTTTATTGCCAACGGGGATAGCGAGTTTCCCATAGGATGACACCATAGGATAGACGCTACTTTTAAAATATCTACCATGATTATAATTTGTGCCCGTATATTCTCTAGCTTTCTCAATACCCGCAAACAATCCGAAATCAATAAAACCTTGGTATTGCTGCCCTATTTTAAAACCTGCCCCATAATTCATAACATAGGTTCTATTATCTTCCGGAAAATCCTTATTTGAAAAAGGCAATTCATTAGCCGCTCCTTCGGCTCCAATCATATAAAAAGATGGTGCTAGATATGTTCCGCTAAAAGTCCTGCTCCTTTTTAAGATATAAATTGGCTTGAAATAGTATCTGAGGTCTGCACTGAAAATGAGGTCGTTACTATAGAACGTCAGTCCTTCCACAATTGATGCTCCTAAATTCACTGTAATCTTTTCACCAAAAGCAATTTCAAATTGCGAAGCTAAAGCAAAAGAATTAAAACTGGTATGCAGATTATCACCAATGCCATAACCGCCCAATTTAAAAATGATTCCGCTTTTCCTAGGAAGGGTATCAGGTTCTGATGCTAAAGAGTGAAAGGAATTAAGCAATAGATATAGAATGACCAATGCTTGTTTTATCATGCAGGTAGACTTTTAAGGTTGATAACCCAAAACAATTTTTTTGGAACGTATGCTATCATCTTGATTAACTATCACAAAGTAGTTCCCGTCCTTTAAGCCTGTTAAATCAAAATCGTGTAAGCCTTTATTATGTATGGCTTCTTGAAGAATTTTGCCAGGTAAATCTTGTAATTGAAACAAGGTTTGAAATCCCTTCGGCACTTTTACATACACCATAAGGTCTTCTTCATTTAAATATATTACTACGTCGTCTAATTTCATTGGTGGGCAAATATTGAATTAAAAGAATAATTAACAAAGAAAGTTTACTAAGTTGGATGTATAATAAATGGTTTAAGATGCGAATACACCTTGTGAATAGGCAATCCCATAACGGTATAAAATGAGCCAATCAGGCTTTTTACGCCTATCATTCCTATAAAATCTTGAATTCCATATGATCCAGCTTTGTCAAAAGGTTTACAAATGTCAATATAATAATTTATTTCTGCATGTGTCAATCTTTCAAACTCCACCGCACAGCTGTCTGTAAAACTGGTAACCTTGCCATCATATTTAAAAGACACGCCTGTTTCTACTTCATGTCTGTTTCCACTTAACTTTTGAAGCATTTCTTTTGCCTCCTTTTTGTCTTTTGGTTTGTTCAGGATTTCATTCTGTAAAATGACAACGGTATCTGCACAAAGCACTATTTTCCCTCTAAATTCATCACCAAATTTAGCCAGTTTTTGCTCTGCCAAATAAGTTGGAACCTGTTTGGGCATTAAGTCTTTCGAAAAATACTCATCGGTGGGTTTTGTTAAGACCTCAAAATCAAATCCGGCATGATGCATTATTTCTCTACGTCTTGGAGATGCCGAACCTAAAACGAGTAGTTTTGATAATTTTATCATAGCAGAACAAACTTTGACATTTTAGCGTTTAATGCGTGTTTGGTGTAGAACATGTACTTTTACAAAGTTATGACATTAGAAAAAGATATAAAACAAAGTAAAGCATTTAAGAACCCCGTAGAAAAGACATTTGTGAACATCATGTTTACAAATAACAAAATCAGGGAATTGCAGCATCAAATATTAAAACGTCATGACTTAACCTATCAGCAATACAATGTTTTACGCATCCTAAAAGGTCATTTTCCGGAGCCTATTACAATTAATGAAATTATAGACCGGATGCTCGATAAAATGTCAAATGCATCTAGGCTGGTGGACAAATTGGTTCACAAAGGCTTGGTGGAACGCACATTTAGAGCAGATGATAAGCGAGCTTGTAATGTACATTTGAGTACAAACGGTTTGGACTTTTTAACTAAAGTTAATATGGATATGGATAAAAAAACATCATCAATAAACACGTTATCAAGTGACCAAATAGAATCATTAAATAACCTTTTAGATAAGTTTAGAGAAACATGCAAAAAATAATTCATTACTCATTTATTCTAATTTCGCTTTCGGCTTGTAATCCTACCGACATTTCGGTCATTGAGAATAAATTTTTAGATACAAATGAGTTAGTTAATACCATTGAAAAAGAAGCTTTTAAATCTCAGTTGACTTCAGTTTTTGGTAATAATACTAGCCAAATAGCACTCTTTGTTCAGTCCGGTATTGAGCAGTATCGCGTGGTGTATGATACTAAAGATGTATATGGAAACTCTATAAAAGCGTCTGGGGCAGTAATGATCCCTACTGATATTAAGAAAAATTTGGCGATGGGAAGTTTAC
>Ga0105053_10012235_pt1 | contig 10361 bp, 6 predicted proteins | sample BON01_FD_78093 | JGI IMG/M metagenome (GOLD analysis project Ga0105053, IMG submission 78093) | Freshwater microbial communities from Lake Bonney liftoff mats and glacier meltwater in Antarctica - BON-01 | ecosystem: Environmental > Aquatic > Freshwater > Ice > Glacier meltwater | place: Lake...
CCCCTCACACACACGCATATTCTCTCTCTCTTTCTCTGTCCCTGTCTCTCTCTCTCTGTCTCTCTCTCTCTCTCTCTCTGTCTTTCTCTTTCTCTCTCTTTCTCTCTCTTTGTTTCCCTGTCTCTCTCGCTCTCTTCCTGCTGTTTCTCTCTCTCTCTCTGACTTTCTTCCTGTCTCTCTTTCTGTTCTTGGTTTTGTGTGTGTGAGCATTTCTCTTTCTCCCTGTTTTCCTCTCTGTCTCAATCACTCACCTTTGCTGTTTCATTGTATCATTCTCTTGCTTTGTGCACGTTTTGTCGCATACGAGTGTGTGTGTAAGTGTTTGAGTCTCTTTCTCTTTCTCTTTCGTGCGTGCTTTTTGTCTTTGTGTTTGTGTGTTTGTGTGTTTCCTCTCGCTCTCATTCACTCTTGCTCTCGCGTTTGCACTCGTTCTCTCTCTCGCAGTCGCGCGCACTGTGTGTGTGTGACATCGTTTATCACCTTAGCAGGGGGTCACCTTGACATAAGACGATAGTGTCCAACACATTTCAAGCAACACTTTCTCTGTCTTCTCTCTGTCGCTGTGTCTATCTCTGTCTCTGTCCCTCGCTCTGTCTATCTGTCTGTCTGTCTGTCTCTGTGTCTATCTCTCTTTCTCTCTGTGTGACTGTGTTGCTTTCTCTCTCTCTGTCTGCGCGTGTGTTTGCGTTTGTGAGTGGCAATGTATGTGTGTGTATGTGTGTGCGTGTGTCTCTCTCTCTCTCTCTCTCTTTCTCGCGCTGATTCTCACTGCTCCACTCTTTCCTTCTCTCTCTCTGTTTGAGTGCCCTGAAAAAATGGGTGAGTACTCATTCATGAGTGAGTGGAAAACAAATGAGGAAAAATGATTGAGTGGGTGAGATACAAGAAGAATGAAGGAGTGCCCATCATACGTGTGACAGGGCACTCACTTATTCATATGCATAACATGAAGATCAAAAATATTCTCTGATGCTTTCTTTTTTCTCTTGTGCTTCATTCAGAACACAAGAAAACACTGCCTAAATGTGAATGCTTCATGTCACGATTATAAATGAGTTCTTTTCATGTTCGTGACATGATCCATTCAGGCAGAGATCATATACATATATGAAATAACTCATTTGTGAATGAGTCATCTCACATACAGCATTCCGTTACGTCACGAATACGAATGAGTAAGGTCACATGGGGGTTATCTCCTCTCTGCTCCTTCATTCAAGGTCGCCGCAACACACTGCAACACACTGCAACACACTGCAACACACTGCAACACACTGCAACACACACGCAACACATGGCAACATACTACAACACACTGCAACACACACGATTCCACATTGCGGTCATCTTGTCTCAGCTCCTTGTGCTGTCGCTGGTATTTATCTGCAACACATTCTCTGGTGCTTCCTCTTTCATATGTGTGACATGACTCATTCACAGCGAAGAGACACACCCTTGCACTCAAACGTGCGACATGAAGACATGCACTCATTTATTCATACGTGTGATATGAATTGTGTTGCAAATAAAGCATGCACTCATTCATATGTGTGACATGGCACGCACTCATTCATGTGTGTGACATGGCACATGCACAGCAAAGAAAAGCACACACACATATGACATGAACACAAAAACTATTCTCTGACGCTTCTTTTTGCCTCTGGTGCTTAATTCATAACACAAGAAAACTCTGCCTATGTATATAAATGCGTCATATCACGAATATGAACCAGTCATTTTAATTTTCGTGACATGATGCATTCATATATAGGCAGAGTTCATATATATGTGACAGTACTCATTTGTGAATGAGTCATCTCTCATACAGCAATGCGTTATGTCACAAAAATCAATGAGTCGTTTCACATACATTAACGAGTCATGTGACAAATATCATGAAGTCTTCATTCAAAAAAAAAAAATTTGAACATATCAGTGCGTCATGATACAAATATTGATGCGTTATCGCCAATACATCAATGAGTGACGTCATGTATGTGAATGAGTCATGTCACGTATGTGAATGCGTCATGTCATATGTATGAATGAATCATGTCACGTACATGCATGAGTCACGTCATATATGTGAATGAGTCATGTCACGTACATGAATGCGTCATGTCATATGTATAGACGGGTCATTTCGCATACCATAGTGAGTCACGTCATATAATATGAATGCATCATGTCACTTACATAAATGAGTCACGTCACAAAGATGAATAAGTCCTTTCACATGCGTCATGGCATATGTATAAAGATTCATTTCTCATGCATTAATTAGGCATGCCATATAACATGAATGAGTCATGTCATAGTATACTAATGAGTCACGTCATATTATATTCATGAGTTATCTCAAATTCATCAATGATTCGTGCCAAATACACGAATGAGTCACGTCAAATTCATAAAAGTGTCATGTCATATATATCAATGAGTCATCTCACGCATATATCTATGAGTCAACCCATATAAGTGAATGAGTTGTCATGTCATATACATTAAGGTCATGTATGTGAATGAGTCATGTCGTGAATGAGTCATGTCATGTATGTGAATGAGTCATGTCGCATACATCCATGAGTCATGACGCATAACTGAATGAGCAGTGGGGAAAACAACCGTACTATAGGCCGGCCAAAGGTTAATTAATGGATTAATTAATTGATCAATTAATTAATTAATTCATCAATTAATCATTTGATTAATGATTAATGAATTAATTAAAAGAAGAAGATTTTGAGTTGTAATTTGTGGAAAATAAATTACAAACTATATAAATAGGACAGAGTACCCATTAGGACTTCGTCAAAAATTCTGGCCTGCGACGCATTTTGTTTGATAAATCTTGCCTGCGGCACAATTTGTGTCATTAAAAAATCTGGCCTGCGGCGCATTTTGTTCATATTTTTTTTGCTTAAGACGGGATGCATTTGATTTGAAGTTTCTTGTTCTGTCTACCAATTCATTGGTGGTGAAAATGATTCCAACTCCAATACTGAGTGATCATAACGACATAATTTGTACCAAACAGTAAGTGAGAAAGTGTCAAATAACAAACCTTTTGTCAAATCAAACCTCTTGAGATACAAATCGAACAACACCATTTCAATTCCAAAACAGTTTATAAGAAACAACGTACAACCGGGGGAATGCCTCACCCAAAGCCTACAGATTTGGATATGACCAAGCACTCAGATTACTTTGTTTGAAAGGACACGTCAGAGCGGGTGGCTCGACGCTGTGACTACACCGTTGATAAGAAGCGAGTGAATTCTTGTGTACTAAAACACCTCTTTTTGGAAGGAGGTCAGCAACCAAAAATATCGCCAAAAAAACCCGGAAATACACTCTCCGACGCGCTAGAGAGATAATGTTGTTTATTGGAAAACCAAAAGGAAGATCAATGATGATCTCCAACGCGCTACTAATGTCACGTTTTCAAAATTTGGCGGCTGACACCGGAAAAAAAACCGCACTCCGCGCCGTTTTTTGAAACCGCGCTTCGCACGGTTTTAATTTATTGATTAATTTGATTTAATTCGGGGCCAAACATTCTGAGAAGTTGTTTTCTTCACTGTGAATGAGTCACCTCACATACATGAATGCATCATGTCATGTATCTGATTGAGTCATGTCGTATGCATCCATGCGTCATGTCATACGTGTGAAGGAGTCATGTCATATACAGGAATGCGTCATTTCATATAACAATGATGAATCATGTCACGTACATCAATGCGACATGACATATATACGAATGAGTCACGTCATATACTATGAATGAGTCATTCCATGTCATATAATATGAATGAGTCATGTGTCGAGATTTGTACCGGGCTAATGTGTGGCGATATATGCTGTTTTGAAGAGAGATAGGGCTTTTTGCGGACAACTCCTGGCAGCGTGTCGACACAAGTCGCAGCAAAGAGACATACTCACGCACTCATACGTGTGATATAAAGACACGCACTCACTTATTCATACGTGTGACATGCATTGTGTGGCATGAGAAGTACTCATTCATTCGTATGTGTGACATGGCACGCACTCATTCATGTGTGTGACAAGACGCATTCACAGCGAAAAATCGCACTCACATGTATGACAAAAGAATGTATGATAAAAGAAATATTCTTTGATGCTTCTTTTTTTCCATTCTACTTCATTCAAAACAACAGAGTTTTTTTGTCTATATATGAATGCGTCATGTCACAATTATGAATGATTCATTTTCATATTCGTGACATGACGCATTCATACACAGGCAGACCTCTTATATACATGACAGGACTCGTTTTGTGAATGAGTCATCTCACATACAGCAATGCATTATGTCACAAATATGAATTTGTCATTTCACATACATCAATAGAACATGTGTCATATATATTAGTGAGTTTTCCTTCAAAGAAAATAAGATGCTTACATATGAGTGAATGCGTCATGACAAGACGCGAGTGAATTCTTGCGTACTCAAAGACCTCTTTTTCTGAGGGAGTTCAGCAGCCAAGAAATTCACCCAGAACCCCTGGAAATGCATTTTCCGACGCACCACTGCTGTAACGTTTTCAAAATTTCGGCGCTGCAAAAAAAAACCCAAAGGATCCAATTAATTATTGAATGAGTTACCGAATTGTTACCGAATTAATCTGGGGCCAAACATTCTGAGAAGTTGTTTTGTCATGTCTACTTTCTGTTTGCTCGTGTAGAATAGAAGAAAATACGCCTGTGCTCACTGAGTCAGGCTTTCTTCAATCAGTGCCTAACACGCAGATTTGCGGACTCGGAGTCTGTCACTTCAAAACAAAACAAAAATGCTTTCACCTGGATCGTTACTTATTGTTAGCGTACTCACTCATCAGGCCGCGGCTCGGGCTATCGAGTTCCAACCAGCAAGACTCCCTCATCATAACATAACGCAGCACCCTTCACTACAGTACCCTGGGCCTTCCCAGCCGGGTGGGGAAGGTACCATCATCGGAAAAAGATATGATGGTCCGTCAAGACATTGCCATCCTACTGCTTGTTAGAACATCAAAATGTGTTTTTGAAGACATGCGCTTTTGAAGCAAGATACAATCCTGCTACCATAATGATAGAGACCTAGAGGGTGCATGCACAGAACTTTGAAAAGAATCAAGGCAACATGCAAAGACAGAACACATGGCAAGAGACACGTCACTGAAAGAAACTGAGGGTGCGCACACTGGCAGACTTGTACTCTGTTTGGCAAACAGAGCAATATACAGCTAAGCCAATCAGATCAACTTCAACTTCAATCTGTACCCTTCTTGACTCAGACAAGACGCGGTCTACCGGTAACTCAGTCGGAGTACGGCCGGACCATTGTTGTCATTTTTATTGCTCAAGGGTTGTTGCGCTTGAAGACCTTGACGAGTGTTCGCTGATTTATTGATTGATGTTGCTTTTATTACTTCGTAAGAAATAGTCTAGTAGCTTTGCTGGAAGCTCTATGTGCTCGAACTACTTATAAAAGATGTTTTTAGAAAGCAACAAAGTCTATTACAACCTTTTGGCCAGTTATGCATCTTGGAGTTTTTCGAATCCACAATAGAACCTTTGTCGCGCGTACACAGTGTTCTCTTGTCTTGTAACTTGCGAACCTGACGGTTCTGCTAGCTGTAGCAAATAGGTAACCTTTCGGGTCTGCTAGTTGTAGCAATCAGGTGGTTTCTTTTTTTCTTTCTTGGGTAGCGAATACCCAAATTAATCACTGGACTAAGCGGGTGGTGAGCACCCGATTAATCGCTTAGGACTTACAAACTGTCCCGGGCCGTTGCTGACGCAATTCATGGCCGACCCGATAGTGGGTAGAAAAAGTTCCGAGTGGCACAATGTCGTGTGCTAGTATGCATCCGGGATCTGATAGGTCCCAACGATCATTTCTCTGTAACTACTAAGGAACGTAGCGCCCGTTGCAATGGTGCCCCCTCACTGGAGTTGATAAGGCACCACAGGGCCGGTGTCCTCCAAGCAGACAAGATTGTGAGTAACATACTGTTCTGGCAATGCGTCTATAGTCATGGTCTTGTATCCTGGACGTATTTTATTTTTCTAGGCAAGACTTCTCGTAAATTGGAACCTGGACAGTTTTGTTTCATTAAGTTGTTCACATGACTCGATTCGATTTTGAATACGTTGCCATGACTTTTTTTTTCACCATGGGCCAAATTTCAGTCCAGTCAATTTTTTTGGGTGTTGATTTTTGACCTTTTCCAAGTTTTTTTTCCCTTTCCAGTGGTGAATTAATGTGTGAACTTGCATTTGCATAGGCTGTAGTGTCTTGAGACTCAAATTCAGAGTCAGATTTAATGAGCTCAAGTGATGCCGAGTCAGAGGACGACTCTTTCTCATGTGGCATCTGTCTGGTATCATAATTTTTATTTTTGCAAAACGAATTTTGCAACTGAGTATTTTTACATATTAGGATCCTTGACGAGATTGGAAAAAAAAATGGGCTTTGTGGGCAGGAGGATGTCACTACCAGCGTGGGCAACGTTTATCAGTGCTGTTTAGGACACTTGCTCTGCAATGTCTGTTTTTTCAAGATCGGTGGTTCGAAGGCATTGTGCCCCACGTGTTCGCAGCAGATGAGCGAAATCAGGGTCATTTCGCTGGAAAAACATCGCGACCGGAAACTGGCAGAAGAAAAAGTGGCATCTCATACTGATACGACTAAAAGACACCCTCGTCCAATGATCTATTCCACCTTGGAAGCAGCCAAGAGGATAATCAAGGAGTCATTAAACAAAAAAGGAAACATTTCGAACATAACGATTATTATGGATAAATATCCGAGTCCTGGATGGCAAACTTTGCTCTGGTCGAAATGCACTGGCATGAGTATTAACACATATCAGATCATTTTGATTGCCATCACAACTGTCATAATACTAGGTCTGGCATTGTCAGATCTGTCAGAGTTTTCAAAAAGGTCAGCATCTGGAAATCATGATGACACAACGTTATCGAAAGCCTTGCAAATGGAAATTCAAATTGGGCAAATTTTGGATCGTGGCGAATTTGTTGGAGTGCCTGAATTGTACGGTCCAATTTTGGTCTCTTTTCCCGTTATTCTTTTGCCTTTTCTTTTCCGACTTTCCGAGTCACGTGCATGCATGATACTTTCCTGTGCATGTAGTACGTTTCAACGTTGTTTTTACAATCTTGTATCACACATAATTGAATACTACATAATAATCCAAAAGTAGGTTTTTCAGCCAAATTTCAGTTGTGTACTACTCAATATTCTTTGTTATACAATGCTACGTACATTTATGCTTGAATTTCCCCACACTTGCATTCAATTTTTTGTCTTCATTTTGTCGGTGAACGTGTTTCCTAAAGCCTGAGTATCCTGAGTGGCATGAGCTATAATACCATATACAGTAGATAATAACCAAGTCGTAAGATGTGTAGGATTGGAACTTTAGAGGTAGGATCTGACAAGCATGCAAATGTGACAGGAAATACTCCAAGTGCAATGTTTGCACAACCTGGGTCTTGCATGCCATCAAGCAGGCCATTTTCATGATGCCATAAAGATTCACACTACGTGCCTACATCTAGCGCAACGGAATAATGACGCTGCTGGGAAAATGCGAGCGTGGTATAATCTGAGAAAAGCGCACTATTCTCTGGACGAAAACAAGGCGGAACAAAAAATCATCAAGTCACAAATCGAGCTGTGTCAGACTCTTGGTGCAATGACCTACTTACCTTCAACAAAGTCTTATATGTGTGGCAAATATTCCTTGGGTGTGATCTTGCACATGGGTGTTGATGTACTGTGACAAACGAGACCACGATTCAGGCCTGGGAAGACGGAGACATTGTCGCCTCACAAATCTTTGCAAGGTACAGACGAGAGCAAAATTAGAAAACATCATGTTGCAACGACTCTTCGGAAATGGGTGTACAAACACGAAAACGCACACACCGCACACGACTTGAATTGCAAACACATAATAGTATGGATGTGTTGCGCAGTTTTATTTATTAAAATGTTGATATTTGGTAATTTGGATCACCAGAGATGCGGTATTTTAAAATTGTGAGCCTCTGTGAAAGGGAAGAACTCATTGTCACCCCAACAATTCACAACTGTGGGAAATTACGAAACCATCACTGTGAAATCACTTCGGCACGAGTCTGCGGAAGGCCAGGTGCAGCGGTTTAAACGCCAACCCACACCTCCGGGCCAAAGAGTGTGCCGCCTGACACAGGCATGATCGCGTGAAGGAACCGATCGCACTCAGAACGAAAATCACACTGTGTCACATGACTCATTCATATGTGTGACGTATTGAGGAGATTCGTGTGTGACATATTGAGGAGAAGTCTCGTCAGGTTCTTCCTCAGCATAGCAGAGGCTGGGTTGAGAGTCTGCTAATGAGCATGCGATAGAGCTGGAGCCTTCAAGAGCGCAGGAGCACCAACAACGCCAGCGTTGTCAAAGTCGTCTTTACATTTCCTCTACAGAATGCCTTGGCACCTGAAATCCTGGCATTTTAGTTGCCAAGGCATTGTGTATTGGATTTTTTTTTAAAAAAGTCGTCTCTGCATTTTTCTTACATTTCCAAATGTAGAGATGACTTTGCCTTGATATCTAAAATCATGGGATTTTAGGTGCCAAGGGGACAGTGTGACGTATCTTAAGCGAGTATATGATTCTTTTCTTCAGCAACCACTTCCTCGGCAGCCATCACAGCAAGATTTTAATATACAAAGGTTTATTCATTAGTAAGGTGTGAGGGTATTATAAGATATGTACATTTACATTGTATGTACGTACACACATAACAACATACTGGTATGGTTGTAAGTGTGTGTGTATGTGTGTGTGTGTGTGTGTGCCAGGCATGCGTGTGCATATGTTTGTGTGTCTGTGTGTGTGTATCTGTGTGTGTGTGTGTCAACACACTGTACACCGATCGTGCAGGTCATTCCCTGTACAGGGTGGCGAAGACTAACAGGATGCCTTAAGTTGCACGTCAAGTTGCACGTCATTTTCCGCAAAAGAGCCACTAATAATAGGGCTCTTTTGCGGAAAATGACCTATAAAGATGAAGCATCCTAAGACTCTATGCCACCCTGTAAAGTCAGCCAGCAATTCTAGGCAAACCATGTGTAAAATTATTAAACCAGCAATTATAATTACTATGCCAGCAATTCTAGGAAAATGATGTGCATGATGAGGTGGAATGGAGCTCTTTGCTCCCTAAACCCCGAGCCCTAGACTAAATAAACATACCAATAACGACAGATAAAATAAAAACAGCATTTCGACCCGCAATTACAGGCTCATTTGCGGGAAATGACGAGTATAGCGACGTCAAATCATGACGACTCTCTCTATTCTGTCACGTGTTCGTCTGTATTTCTTCAGTCTGCTTTTCGCGTAATCTATCGCTCTTCGTCCGAGTCGTCGCCGCCCTCGGCAAGAATACGTTGCGCCTCTGCTGCTTTCCATTGCGCTTCCTGCGATGTGTGCATTTGGTTTTAGAAATCGGCGCGCGCGCGTGCGTGCGCGGGAGAGCGCGCGCAAGCGAGAGCGCGCGAGAGAGAGCGCACGAGAACGAGCGAGAGAGGGAGAAAAAGCGTGTGCGTGGGCACGGGTGCTGGGAGAGAGAGAGTGCGCGCGCGTTTGCGTGTGGCGCGCATGCCAGAAAAAGACCGGGGAGAGATTGCGAGAGATGGAGAGCGAGAGAGAGAGATAAAGCGAAAGCATGAGAGAAAGATAGATAGAGGGAGGGAGAGAGACACAGAGGGAGAGAAAGGGAGAGAGAGAGAGAAGGAAAGAGAGTGAGGGAGTCAGACCCGGAAAGCAAGAAAGAGTGTGTGTGAGAGGAAAAAGAAAGCGCGTAAGAGCGCGAAAGAGAGAAAGAAAGAGATAGAGAAATTGCGTGTGAGAGAAGCTAGAGAGCGAGAGGGAGCAAACGAGCGAGAGAGAGAGAGAGAGAGAGAGAGAGAGAGAGAAGGAGAGAGAGAGAGAAAGAGAGTGGCGCGTGCGCAAGAAATAAAGAAAGAGAGATATACCTCACTGTTGAGCAGATATGCGCCGCCTTGCGCATATACTTTTCAGAGAGAGAGAGAGAGAGAGAGAGAGAGAGAGAGAGAGTACAAGAAAGAGAAAGAGAAAGAGAAAGAGAAAGAGAAAGAGAAAGACACAAAGAAAGAGAAAGAGAAAGAGAAAGAGGAAGAAAAAGAAAAAGAGAGAACTGACCATTTGGCCGATGTACCCGGCCTGCAACACACTGCCGTACACTGCAGCACTCTGCAACCCGTACACTGCAGCACTCTGCAACACACTTGAACACACTGCCACACAC
>Ga0105053_10012238_pt1 | contig 10360 bp, 11 predicted proteins | sample BON01_FD_78093 | JGI IMG/M metagenome (GOLD analysis project Ga0105053, IMG submission 78093) | Freshwater microbial communities from Lake Bonney liftoff mats and glacier meltwater in Antarctica - BON-01 | ecosystem: Environmental > Aquatic > Freshwater > Ice > Glacier meltwater | place: Lake...
CTGTGTGTTTGTGTGTGTGTGTGTGTGTGTGTGTGTGTGTGTGTTTGTGTGTGTGTGTGTGTGTGTGTGTGTGTCGGCAGGTGAGCAATTCAGAGTATGGTGTGGAATACCTGAAACGTCGCGGGATTGTGGATGCTTCGCTGTTACCCGACTATATTCACTCCGAGTGTGGAACAGGTTTAATATACACATATCTATACACATACATACACATATATATATAGATATATCTATATACACATATACATGCGTATACATGTATATACATGTATACATAAATATACGTTTATATCTATATACACATATACATGTGTATGTACATATATACATGTATACATAAGTATACTTTTATATTGAGAGATATATATACATATATATATATATATATGTGACTAGGCACCAAAATATACGTATATAGCGATGAAATATGTGCATCAAATTCCATGTGTATTGTGAAATATTTGAGTTGAACTCCATATGTGCATACGGTATACACATCACTAGGCCCCCTATTTTACATATGTAGTTGGTCATCATACATGTCATCATATATAAGGAAATGGTGTATGAGGCACACCCAATTATGTACTCAAACATATTTGATGAGGCCTCATCGTACATACTATATACAATCTATTTATGTTGTATACATGTATATTTTTGGGCATGCCAAATAACTTGTATATAGGCGTTACATATTCCACAGTATGCGATCTAAATATTTGTACTGAACGATAAGTTAAATACTTATTTTAGAATGTATTTACCAGTAAGGGAATTTCAATCATTCATTGGGCCGGGCGGGCGGCTTGTTATTAGGCGTTATATATTCCTCAATATTCGATCTAAACATTTCCACTGCATATAGCGCAATTTGTGAATAAGCGACTATATATATTCGCTATATGTAATGTAAATATTTAGAGCGAATATTATGGAATATACAACGCCCAATTATATGAATATTTCCCTGTATTCACTATGTGAATCATCATTGAATATAATTCTGCGCTGGGTATAGTGAAATACATACAGTCATACAGTATTACTAGACATCACATGTTTCGCTAAATATAGCGAAACACGTTAATAAGAGACTATACATATTCATAATACTATATGACTATATATATATATCTGACTATATTCACTGCAGAATTATATTCAATGATCATTACTATAATGAATACAGGGAAATATCCATACAATTAGGCATCACATATTCCACAATATTTGCTGTAAACAGTTCCACTGCATATAGCCAAACACGTCAATAAGTGACTATATATATTCACTATATATAGCGAAACATGTGATGTCTAAGAATACTACATGACTATGTATATTTCACCATACTCAATGCAGAATTACAGTCAATGATTTTTCATCTAGTGAGTACAGGGAAATATTCATATAATTATGTATTCCACAATATTCGCTCTAAACATTTTATGAGTATTTCTATATGAATAATTCCCTGCATTCACTAAAATGATATCTAGAGCGAATATAGTGGAATACATAATGGCATCATGTATTCCACAATATTCGCTCTTGTTATTGGGCTCTTTTGCAAAAGAGACCTATAATTTTATCGATCCTACTCATCGAAGCCACCCCATAATTGGGCATCATGTATTTCACAATATTCGCTCTAAATATTTTGATGCCTGATGATATAGTAATTTAGGGAAATCTTTATATAATTAGGCATTAGGTATTTCACTATATTCACTCCCAAGTGTGCAGCAGGCAGTCACGCATGGGATGACAGACCCAACTCACACTCACACGCACACCCGCACACACATATACTGGCACCCACACGCACCCACACACCACACCCACACCCACAACATCACACACACTCACATTCACACTCACCCACCCTCACACCCACACCCACATCCACACCCACACCCACACCCGCACTTATACTCACATGCACACTCACACCCACACCCACACCCACACTCCTACTCACACTCACACTCACAGGAGATGGCAGACCTCAAGGAGAAACGGGGGCGGAGGGAGGGGGGGAAGGGGGGGAGGGAAAGAGAGAAAGGGACAGGATTATAGTGTATAACCCATCGAAAGGGCCAGATGTCACGAACCGGATTATCGCAGGTAGAATCTCTGAAAATTGTGATTTTATACAGTAAATCGAGTGGCGAGCTGACGTGTAAAATATCAATCTGCAGTTTCCTGCCACCGCCGTGCTAGAATTTCTCGCAAATCAGCGCTACAGTCAGTTTGCGGTGTGAAGTGGATAGCGAGATGCATGTATGTAGTGCTCTTTAGAGTGTATGTAGGGCTCTTTTGAGTGTACATAGGGCTTTTTGAAGTGTATGTATGGCTCTTTGTAGTGTGGACTGGATAGCGAGATGCTTGCATGTAGTGCTCTTTAGAGTGCATGTAGGGCTCTTTTGAGTGTACATAGGGCTCTTTGAAGTGTATGTATGGCTCTTTGTAGTGTATATAGAGCTCTTTGAAGTGTATCTAGGGCTCTTTGGAATGTGCATAGGGCTCTTTTAAGTGTGAATGTATGTAGTGCACTTTCGAGTGCATACAGGTCATTATACAGGGCTCTTTGAAGTGTGTGTATGGCTCTTTGTAGTGTATATAGAGCTCTTTGGAGTGTACATACATTGAAAGTATGTAGTGCTCTTTAGAGTGTATATAGATTTATTACACAGGGCTCTTTTGAAGTGGAAAGCGAGATGAAATGCATATAGGGCTCTTTTCAGTGTATATAGGTCTCATATACAGGTCTCTTTGGAGTGTACATACGACTCTTTCGAGTGCTTATATGTATATAGGGCTCTTTTGAGTGCATACAGTGCTCTGCTGAGTGTGTATACAGCTCTTTTGGGTGTATATAGGGCTCTTTGGAGTGTATGTAGGGCTCTTTTGAGTGTATATAGGGCTCTCTGGAGTGTATACAGGGCTCTTTGGAGTATACATAGGGCTCTTTTGCGTGTATACAAGAGTCTTTTGAGTGTGTATTGAGCTCTTTGGAGTGTCCAGAGGGTGCTTTGGAGTATATATAAGGCTCTTTTGAGTGTATGTAGCTCCCGAAAGTTACCAACTCGAGAAACTCAAATTCTTCGGTACAAATTCAAATTAAACCACAATCTCAATTTCGAGGGCCTGCGAGGTATCCAGGAATCTGATTTTTTCCGACTTAGTGGATTTTGGGGACGTAGCTTTCTCAGTGAAAAGTGTCAGGTGACAACTTTGTCGCACACTCATGAATGAGGTGTCATATGTGATGTGTACGAATGAGATGACGTGCAGTCATGTCAATCGAATACAACACAAAAAGACTATATGTGATTTATATGAATGATACATCACAAAAAGACTATACGTGATTCATACGAAGGAGATGTGCGTAGGCAGCTATTCGCAAAACGACTGTACGCATCGCATTCGTATACATCACATATATTCTTTTTGCATCACGTATATAGTATTTCTGCGAATATGGGGTGGCTTCGATTAGTACGCTCCTTAAAATTATTGGTCTCTTTTGCAAAAGAGCCCTATAAAAGAGACTACATTCTGCAAAAGAGACCTATCAAATTAAGGAGCCTGCTAATCGTAGCCACCCCATAGCTGCTTGCCAGAGGTATTGCTGCATACGGCGAGATAAATCGATTTACAATGTATTGAAAAACAGTGAATTGAGCGAATTCATTTATGGTATATGATTATATGCATTACTATTATAGTCACTGTATGACTATGCATATTTGCGAGGAGAGAAATTGATTTACAATGTATTGAGACAGTCAATTGAGTCAGTCTATATAGTATAAGACTATGTAGTTTATTATATATAGTCAGTATATGACGGTATATATTTGCGGCACGATACATTGATTTACAATGTAGTGAGATACAGGGAATTGAGCGAATCTATATACACAATATGACTATATATATGACTATATATAGTCACTATTTGACTGTATAGATTTGCGGCGAGATGAATTGCTCCGCAGTATTTTGGGATACATCACTATATGACGGTATATATTTGCGGCACGATACATCGATTTACAATGTGGTGAGATACGGTGAGTTGAGCGAATCTATATATATTATGTCAGTCATATACAGTATATGACTATATATATTACTATATATAGTCACTATTGGACTGTATAGATTTGCGGCGAGATGAATTGCTCCACAGTATATTGGGATACGGGGTGGCTACGATTAGTAGGCTTAGTAGGAAAATCATAAGTCTCTTTTACGATTAGTAGGCTTGGTAGGAAAATCATAGGTCTCTTTTGCAGAATATAGACTGTCTTATAGGGCTCTTTTGCATAAGAGACCTATAATTTCAAGGAGCCTACGAATCAAAGCCACTCCATACTCCATTCACGGTATGGAGTGGCTTCGATTAGTAGGCTCCTTAAAATTATAGGTCTATTTTGCAAAAGAGCTCTACAAAAGAGAGACTATATTCTGCATAAGAGACCTATAATTTTAAGGAGCCTACTAATCAAAGCCACTCCATACTGTGAATGGAGTAGAGTGAGCAAATTGGCCGACAAGTTGATATTTGAAAATTGCTGCATGCCAGGTTTGTCGATGTATGCGAATGCACGTACTGCTTTTTCTCTATAGGTAATTTCCTGCAAACGAGCCCTATGATTAATGGCTCTTTTGCGGAAAGAGACTTGCAACTCAAGGCATCCAATGCATCTTTGCCACCCTATATGCGCGGCAAAGATCAATCAATTGAATCGAGTAATTTGAGTGACAAGATGATGACTGAAAATTACAGTATATGACTATATACTTTACTATATATAGTCACCATGTGACTATATTGATTTGCGGCGAGATAAATCGATTTGCAGTATCTTAGGGTACAGTGCATTAAGTAAAGTGAGTAAATTGAGTGACGCGATGATATCTGCATGCCAAGTTTGTCGCTGTATGCAGATATGAATGAGTCATGAGAATATGAATGAGTCATGTCACACACTGAGTGATGAGAAGAATGAAGGAGTCATGTCACATACGAATGAGTCATGTTACATATGAATGTGTCATGTCACATATGAATGAGTCATGCCGCATACCAATGAGTCATGTGACTCATGTCATATGTAGTATATGACTCATATGCGGTATGCCAGGTTTGTCGATATATTCGGATGCACGTACGCAGGGGCTTGGCGTGGCAGGGTGTGTAAATGTTTGTTTATGCATATATGGACACATGCACATACAGACACATGAACGCACACACACACACACAACAATACACACACATACACACATATACACACACACTCACACACGCATGTGCGCGGATGCCCGGACGTAGGGACTTGACAGAAATTTTAAATGAATATAGTATACATGAATATTCATAGATGCACATACACACACACACACACAAACACACACACCATCACACACTCCCACACACATATGCGCATACATGCAGATGCACGTATCAGGTGTTTGAGGTGGTAGGGTATGTATTTATATGTATATGCATATATGCGCAAACATACACACACATGCCCCCACCCACCCCAACCCCCCCCCCCCACACACACACACACTCCCATGTATGTGGGTGCGACGGTTCGATGTGCCAGGGTATCTATATAAATTTATATGCATGCACTGCACACACACACACACATACCACACATACACACACACATACACACACACACACATACACACGCGAGCACCCACAAACACACACATACAAAAAAAAACACACACACACACGCATGTGTACACGCACAAATTCTCAAAAGTTCTCGAGCTACTCTGCAAATTAACTACAGCGCTGACTTTGGACAAATATTTGCAGGGCGGTGGCGGGGAATCGCAGGTTGAAATTCTGAAAAGTCAGTTCACTGCTGAATTTACCCAGTATAATGCCTATAACACTGACTTTTAAGAATTCTTGCCAGCGTGCTGATGGTGCCAGTTCAACATCTTGCGTCTAGTGCCCTGCTCTTGTCGCGTGCAAGGGTATATATGTATATATACACACACAAATATATGTATGTATACATGTATATATACACACACAAATATATGTATATACACAAATATACATACACACACACAAGGGTATATATGTATATATACACACACAAATATATGTATATATACATGTACACCCATACATTTTTGTAAATATGTATGTATTTATACGTATACAAATTATGATGCGTCCAGTTCTCTGCTCTTGTCGCGCGCGAGGGTGTACATGTATACACATATATGTAAACATATATGTACATATATATGTGTGTGAATATGTATATTTATGTGTATACATGTATGCATCAATACATCTTGAATCCACCTCTCTGCGCTTGTCGCGCGCGAGGGTATATGTATGTATCCACACATATGTATGTATGCATATATGTTTATATATACCTGTGTAAATATATACCTATGGATCAATGATGAATGTAAACGTAGTTATATATACATGTATATATATACATATATATATATAGAATATACATATGTATATATATAAATATTCATATGTATATATACATATATATACATATGTATATATAAGCACATCAATATATGCGCATATGTTTATATATTTAAATAAATGCGTATATATAGATATATATATATATATGTACATAACTAAGTTTACTTTCATTTTAGATGCAGCGGTCTGATTTTTCTGCGCAACAGTATACATATATATATACACATGTATAATACATAGACAAATGTACCTATGTGTTAATGTCTAAATTTATGTATACTTATATGTCTGCATATGTAAACATATTTACAAGTATACCTCTATATGTGTGCGCATACGCACATCTTAGATCAAGTTCCCTGCAGTTGTCGCGCGAGAGGGTATACATGTATATACACACACATGTATATATATACACATATATGCGTAGAAAGATGTATGCATACTCTGATACATTCATGTATCTATATCTATATACATGTATTGACATATATATATGTATGCGTACATACATCTTAATATGGGGTGGCTACGATTAGCAGGCTCCTTACAATTATAGGTCTCTTTTGCAGAATATCGTCTCTTTTATACGGCTCTTTTGCAAAAGAGACCTATAATTTTAAGGAGCCTACTACTCGTAGCCACCTCATACTATCTGCCTGTTCTTGTCACACGCATATGTGTATGCATAAAAATGCACGCACATTTTTATTTATAGGTATGTGCATTTTCATATGCAATTATACACATGCATACATTGTGAGATATATCTATACATATGTACATGTTTATATACATATATATGTGTACACATTTATATACATATGTGTGTATGGAGACTTACATCGTGCAACAGTGCCCATCTCTTGTCGTGTGCAAGCTGATATGTGTATGTGTATATATGTGTATATATATAAGTGTATATATGTGTATACATATTTACACACGTGTGTATATATATATATATATGTAAATATATATGTATATATATATATATATATATATATATATATATAAACACATGTATATATATGTATATACGTGTATGTATGAATATACGTACATGTACATATGTACATTTTTGAATACGTATATGAATGTATATGCATGTATAAATAAATGTATGTATTGACTTTTATATATATGTATACATATATATATGTACACATATATATGTGTATATTTATTATTGTATGTATGTATGTGAGTATATACATATACATATATATATATACGTGTGTATAATATATATACACATATAAATACATATATACATACATATACATACTTGTACAAATATGTACACATATCTTTATGTGAATGCATACGTATAATTCTGCATAAATATAAACATATTTTTTTGTCGGCATACGTATACATATATGCACAAAAATATTTATTCATTTATATTTATATTCAGATACATATATTTATGGATGCTGAAATACATATGTAGGTATGTTTAAATATGCACATGTACATACACGCATGTATATATATATATGTGTAAATATATATGTATATATGTAAATATATATATATATATATATGTGTGTGTGCATATGTGTTTATACATATATATATGTATGTATGTATATTTACGTATATGCATATATATATTCATATATATATATATATATGTAATATATATATATACATATACATATATATAAACATGAGCCTAAGCACATCTTAAAGCTAGTTTCCTGCTCTAGTCGCGTACGAGGGTCATATGTACGTCTGTTTATATTCATACTCACATGTGTGCATATGCATTTATACATATATATATACATACATTCATAGTTATATATATGCATATGTATGTGTATGGCCTACATAGACTTCAGATATCATAGACTATATGTATTTTTATATATGCATATATGTATACATATATATACATAAACATTTATGTGTATCTATACATATTGTCTACATAGACTTCAGCCACCACCGACACCCCTATCGAGTTCTGTATGACACCCTACCGTTCATACATGGTATCATAATGTTAACACGAGATGCCGTATATATTCTGATACCCTATATACACGTCTACATAGACTTCGGACACCACCACCCGTGCCAGATTCGACTACCGCGAGAAGCTGTGTAGTGTGGGTGTATAGGGTGTCAAATGTATACACAGAGATATCAGAACATATTCACATATAGGATGTCAGAATATGTACACAGAGATATCATAGGGTGTCAGAATATATACACAGAGATATCAGAATATATTTACCTATACATAGGGTGTCAGAATGCAGTGTGGGTGTACACTGCACAGTACATAGAGAGTCAGAATATATACACAGAAATATCAGAATAGATTCAAAGAGATATTTTAGATATATTCGGACACCCTATAAGCAGGTCTATATAGACTTTGGACACCACCCGGGCCAGGATCGACTGCCGCGAGAAGCAGTTCAGTGTGGGTGTGTCGTCATCACCGGCAAGCGTGGATCTGGTAATCAGATAAACATATATATGTATATAAGTACAGCCTATTGCCTTTGGGGTGTCATTTCTCCATTCTCGAATCTCAATCGACGATCTACTACTCTAGCTCTTTTACCACATTCCGTTCAAAAGAGACTAAAGAGAGTGAGATTAGAGATTGGGATTGAAAAACACTCCAAATGCAATAGGAATTTTTTCCAAATATGTTCGTGCATATGTGAATATATATGTACATGTACATACATATAGATATATATAGAGGCATCTGTGTACACAAATTTGTTTAGGGTTTAGGTATGTACATGTATACGCAAGTACCTATATACATATGCATACATATGTATATGAATATGTGTGCATATACATTTTGTGCATATACATTGATACATACATTCATTTGTACTGATACATAAACAAATGTTTATACGCACTCATTCATATATACATATATCTAGACTAACACTCATATGTATGTACATATTTGTATGTTTATGTGTATACATATAAATAAATATAAATACATGTGTACATATATAATTGTATGTATATGTATACATGCAAATCTAAATACTGTTTGGTATGAATGCATACGTATCTACGTATATACATTTATACATATATGTATTATATAGTGTACATATATCTACATATGCATATGCGCAGATATATATTCACCATTTTTTTCTCACATAAACAGCTACAGACACACATGCGCACTCACACACAAACACACACACATTTGCAGCGGCACTATACGCTGATGTGCCGCTACCCGAGGAGCTCAAGATCGAGCAGCCACTAGCTCGCCTAGAGTTGACTGTCGCGCGAATTCTTGATGTGCGTTTGTGTGTGTGCATGTGTGTGCGCGTGTGTGTGTGTGCATGTGTGTGCGCGTGTGTGTGTGTTCAAGTCTGTGTATGTAAATGTGTGTGTGTTGGAGTGTGAGTGTGTGCGTGTGTGCGTGTGTGTACATACATCAAGATCGAGCAGCCATTCGCACACCTAGCGTTGACTGTCGCGCGTAATTTTGATGTATACACACACATACACACACACGCGCATACAAACACACAAGCACACACATACACATGTACACACACACACACACATACAAATTCACACTCTCACACGCCTAGATTTGAATGTCGCGCGTCTTTTTAACGAAAGTGCTTGTGTGTATTCTTGATGTAAACCCACTCACACACACGCATACACACACACACACAGAAACACACAACCACACATACACACACATACACACACCCCGTTAGACACACCAGCACACAAACACCAACACATTCACACACACACACACACCCACTCACAAAGCGCTTCACCCCCACATACTCGCCTGGTGTGAGGAAGACATAGGCGTCA
>Ga0105053_10012245_pt1 | contig 10355 bp, 10 predicted proteins | sample BON01_FD_78093 | JGI IMG/M metagenome (GOLD analysis project Ga0105053, IMG submission 78093) | Freshwater microbial communities from Lake Bonney liftoff mats and glacier meltwater in Antarctica - BON-01 | ecosystem: Environmental > Aquatic > Freshwater > Ice > Glacier meltwater | place: Lake...
CAAGAACACGTCAACTGGTCACCGGAAGAGGATGCATTCATGGGACACAGCGCCAGGGAATATTGCAACATCAATGCCAGCAGAATATACCTGCACCATGCCATTATTTTAGACACGCGTATTTTAAACGCGCCGTGCTTATATACTAAAAAACTCACATCTGGCCAGGCATGCACGCATATGCCAAAGACGTGTGTGCACGTGCCCTTAACATTTCCACGGTATTATCAAATTTTATTTTCAGGCGCTGTATGCCATCATGCCCACTCCAATGAGCCTGCGCATACTCTTTGTATTTAAGCGACAGAATAGCGCGCATTCTCAATGCTTTCACACGGTTAATTTCAGTGTCTTCGTGCTTGACCATAAAATGGCGGCAGGCTTCCTTCGCACATGCCTCTAAAATCTCACTGCTCGGAAAGAGTCCATCAAACCGGACACCGTTACAATATCCCCCGTTATTGGCAGTATGTATGGCAACGAGCGCAAAAATGAGTCCATGATCCGTGTCGCTACTGTCGCGTTCGTGTTGGCACGTCGTGGCAGGCATGAGAGATAAATTTCACAGACAGAAATCAAGCTTAAATACAGGATGGCTGAGTTTTCCCCACTTCGGGATTTTCCATTTCGGGCTGATTGGTTTCCGCGGGAGTTTTTTTTACAAAAAAACGGTTTAATCCGTCTCTAGTTTGTTAAAATTGATTTCATTCCAACAGTGCTTTTCTTCTAGAGTGGGAGCCAATTAATTGCATAAAATGCTAGAACAAAACACCCATGAAGATGTAGTGTGCATCTCCACGAATATACCAGATAGTGTCGATGACACTGTGTACATGTTTGTAAATGCGATGCAAAATTACTCCAATGTGTGTCAATTTCTGTTTTCTGTAGCACTAGACAAGCACGAAGATACATATGTGCACCACCGCCTGTTACGTCTCTTGTCCGAGGACAAGTACTATTTCGTCGTAAGAGACAGCAATTTTGGCATCATGAACGGTCACGTAGGCACAGTCAAACATCATACAAAAACCAGTTGGCATGAGCACCACGTAGCGCTTGGCGATTTTTTCAAGAGCAAGATGACAGCGGAAAACAGGTGGCCGCGAAAGGGGTTTGAGACAATGGACAAAATGCTGTTTCTAGTCAATTACTACTAGAGATTACTATCCTACGTATCCACAACCTTGGATTGTTTTCTCTCCGTCAGTATATGATAGTAGGTACTTGTAGGGAAAACAGCGAATCCCGAAATAGCGAATCCTGGAACAGCGAACCCCGAAATAGCGAATCCCGAAATAGCGAATCCCGAAATAGCGAATCCGGGAATAGCGAATCCCGAAATAGCGAATCCCGAAATAGCGAATCCCGAAATAGCGAATCCCGAAATAGCGAATCCCGGAATAGAAAACGCACCCCCCCCCCCGCATTTTTGTCTATTTAAGATCAGGAAATTCGAGAGATTCTCATTCGTCCCCGACACGCTCAAGTTGCCACGATGCCTTTCCAAAAACAAACCGCCATTCGTCGCAACAATGCCCACATCCCCGCCGCCAATCCTGGATACCCAACGGAGGCCGAGATTGACCAGTACATGTACTCGAACTGGTGCCTGAACAAGCCTGAGTTTGATACATACGACTCTCAGCAGCCCGATACTGCGACGCAATAGATACAACATTTTATTTGTTCAAAATAAAAAAAAATTAAGATTTCATCGACTTTTTTAACACTGTTGATGTGTGGTGCGGTGTTTGTGCGCTCCCAAGCACACGATCTGGTTTAAATGATTATGAATTTATTGAATTGACTCTCACTTCATTTCTACACTTGGCAAGGATTGTGCTTGATTCGATAGACGCTTGTGCTATTAGTAGGGATGCATCATGCACACGAGTCGGTAAATAGTTCCGTCCATGTTTGTTCTACATAGTGCGATTTTATTCGTGCAATTGCTTCCATTCTGATGGCCGAAGCGTTTTTGTTTTTTTTCTGGAATGACAGCATAGCAGGCCTTATAGAATCGAGCTCCTCGATGATACGAATGTATTTTTGTGATGCACACAATGCTGTGTAGTAGGCATCACAATTTTTTAAGTTGTGTTCGAGCACACTTTTTGCTGCTGCATGGGATTCGGATGCAGTTACTGTGACAGGGTGGATGGTGAAATTTTGGGCTGCAGCCGCCTCTGCCCTCATCAAATCCATTCCAGTTCGAATTTCGCACAGCACGAGTTCCATTCGGTACAGAGTATATTTTCGGGGCAGATACTCCATGCAGTACATATTTACAATATTCTGTTCGTACATCTGAATTTGGATTTGAGACTGCATACTTTTTTGAATTTGTTTTGTGGTGTTGTGTATATATGAGATTTGGACTGTGGCATCAAAAAATTTTGATTCAAAAATCCCGGCCAGGGACAAACATCTAGACAGTGTTTTTCTAGTATGCAAAATCAAGTTTGATCATGTTACTTAATACGTGTACACATTTTGGTGAGGCGATTTTGCGATTGTGTATTTTTCCATTTATTAATGAAAACATTCTGTACTCGTGCTGAGAAATTAAAGCAAAAATGTGAGCGAGATCGCCTTGGCAAACTCGTGCATCCTCGGTGTGACGGTAGGACCCTGTACCCACATCTTAATAAGCGAGACAGCACTCTTAACATTGTCTAGTGCTTGCTTCTTCTCAGCAGGCGGCATGCATGAAATCATATTTTCTATCTTGACCATGTCACAGTCCTCTCTTTTGAGCATGCTAAGGAAGAGCAAACACAGCTCGATGCATTGAGGCTTACTGCTGCATTTGAGCGTGGCCAGCACTACAAGGACTGCTTTTTTTTTAATCATGTGTGCGCGATAATCATCGACAGTCATCATGACTGTCAAGTACTGAAGCGCAGCAATGTGCAACATGTCGTCGTCGTGCTTGTTCACGGCATAAAGCACAAGCTCAATCGAGTTTATATCTGTGGCGCACACACGATTCTGTGCATCTTTCTCATGCGCAAGCAGGATAAAATGACAACACTCTTTCTGTACCTCGAGAGACTCTGTGTATTTTGACATGACACCTCGGATGCCACCAAGCAATTTGTCCGTGACGGAAGAGCAAGTCATTGGGTTGTTGTTTTCCAAAAGTGCCGAAAGCCCTTTGATGATACCAGGGAGCAGCTGGGGTTGCTCTTTGAGCCATCCGAATCCCGTGCATAGAGACTGGAGCAGCTGTCTGTCGATGACTTGGGCTTTAAAACACTCGTGCCTGCTCGCCACTGCAATAAAGCCGAGCGCAGCGCAGTATACCGAATCCAAGTTCTTGTGAGTCCGCAGGGTATTTTTAACAAGCGCCATTGCCCCATAATCGAGGAGCGCTTGTGCCAAATCATTATTGTCATTCTCGACAACGTCCGTCAGAACTGCGAGAAGAGTCGCGCACACGGCAGGATCCGAAAAATCAGCACTTGCGACCATATGCCGTATAATCCCAGTCTCATGCAGCTTGGCAGAGTACCGAGGTACAGTCGCGATGGCCTTCACCAGACAGTAGATCTGATTGGAAGATCTGAAATACGCCTGCTGGTCCAAGATGGTGCCAATTACTTCAATGCAATCCTCTTCAAGTATGCGCTGCAGCGCATCTGGATTCTCTTGAATGATGCACTCGAAAATATGAAAGCAGGAACCAGAGATCATTTCGTCGTCCGAGTACAGGTCAGCCACATGCACGATTTGTTCCAAGACTGTGCCCTGAAGCAGGCGCACCTTGTCCGCATTTATTCTTGAATTGATGAATAACAAAGTATGTTTCACGATTGGACGCGAATTGGGGAATGACATCATGTATTCAATAACAACTTCCAGGCAGTCCATGTCCGGCCAATTGATGCTCATCACTGCTTGAAAAATCATCTCGCCTTCTTCCTGATTCGCCGCATTTTTGTGTATCAACATGCCCTCCATGAGAAGCGGCATTAAATTGGCAGCAAGAAGCACATCAGTGCGCAATGTCATTTCATTCAGTGTGTCTATGATTTTCAATATGCCAATGATTTTACACACCCCAGAAAATATGGCCTCACTGTGAATGTACTTCTTCACGATTTTTGCCATCAGCGGAATCAAAGTTTCGACTGGGCATTTTTCGAACGCGTCCATCAATTCGAAATGGTGTTCAACGGAATCCGAAAGGGGGGCGCGAATGTTTATCATGATGTCCTTCTGAACATTTTCATCCGAGAAGAAATCACGCATGCCCCTTAAAAAAATGTCAAAGTCCTGGGTTTCGCGAGCTTTTTTCAATGTGCTGCAGTAGTCACGCCCGCGCTTGACAAAAGGAACAAGCCAGCTTGCATTGTTTCGGGTAACTGTAGAACACCCCAGCCAGGTCTTACAGACACAAGCGAGGTACGTCAAGTATTTGAAGGACGCTTCGTTCGGTGGGAGTTGCTCAAACACCAGACATACGGTGTCAGACGAAATGAGGACCGTGGCAGGCATGCTGTGTTGAATGGATGGATTCGTAATATTTGCTGTCGAGTATTTATTGTGGAAAAAAGCCCGAAACGGATTATGTGAAAAAAATCCCCAGAATAGAATCAAAAAATTTCCCCATAATAGAAACGAAGATATTTCCGCAAATAGCCCAAAAACCCTATTTCGGGATTTATTCGCATAGTTCGTGGAGAGACAATTCATGATCGACACTGTAAGAGATCTTCAATCATCATGCCCAAGCCAACAGACACTTGAACAAAAATAAACATGACAATGATTTTTATTTTTTTTTAATTTTGACTTGTAAAATCTCAATAATTTATCCCCAGCAACAGATGCCCTAGTTGGTAGGCTTGCTATGGATTTTTTTTGCGTTTCTCCAATACGGGCCTCTTGTCCTCACTTCCAAGCTTAGTTCATTTGATCCTGAGTATCCACTCGCTAGCGAACGAGCAGAACTGCGCCATGCACTTCTTGTGCGTAGACGAAACCACAGGGCGAACACAGCAAGACATTTGAATTGTTTTTATTATATTTCGTAAAATATTATACGTTTCTTCTCGCGAGCTGCTGGCTTACTTTGTGGATTTCACAGTGCCCTTCTTTTGGGTGGAAGGGCGCTTGGTGGTCTTGTTCGTCTTCGTCTCTACCTTGGGTTTATTGTTCCGGAGCAACCACTCTGTAAACACAGAGCAGTAGTTCGCCCGGTTCCTCTTGGACATCGGGGACATCGGTGGGGTCGAAGGGCGGAAGCCGAACGGGGTAGGTCTGTTCACACAAACAAAATGTTTGTCCCCGGGGGAGTACGAAGGACTCGTAGGGCCGTACGAATGACCGGGAGGCATTTTGAGGCAGCAAGACGGTGACAGCTCCTCACAAGTCTCGAGGTCGATGGCCGAAACGAAGTCAGATGAGGATGAGACGTCAAGCCCCGGCTCTGGGGAGGGAACCATGAGAGGAGCAGGGCGTGGCACGATGCGTGTCTTCATCTCGATGTGGAGTTGGAATAATCTTTCATGTATTTATAGGCAATCTTGAAGAAAAAATCCAGAAATGGCAAAAAGTCACTGTATGTTCTATTTGGGGAAAAATGTCTATTTTGGGGAAAATGTCTATTTCGGGCACATGCTATTTCGGGCACATGCTATCTTGGGCACAGGGGCATGCTATTTTTGGCACATGCTATCGCGGGCACATGCCATGTTTTTAATAAAAACAAATCAAAAATGAATGCAACTATAGAACTGTCTCGAAAACTTGTTCTGTACGTGCTTGAAACGCATGCATTCCGAGACAAAACTATGGCCGACAACTGTTGACGAGATCAGACAGCTGCGTGGATTTGTTGTTTACTTGCTGGTGCAGATTTTCGTATGGAAACTCACGAAGGTGTACAAGACGAGGGAACGCATTGAAACCGTGGATTTTTTTCAAAAACAGAAGCAACTCACGTGAGCCTTCTGTCGTGCTTGCATACTCAAGAAGAACCACACATATATGATAAAGTGTAGTGTCAAGCAGAAAACACAGACTGTCCATGATATCAGGTTCATCCACATGGAGAAAACACAACTTCAAATAGAACGACAAGTATATGTTGAGCAAGACATGCACACATTTCGCCTCGACAAATCTTTTCAAATTTGCCGGACTGTGCATGACAATGTGCGACAAGACCAGCACATGTTCATTAATAGCGCGCGCATGTTCCATAGTGTCGTAACCAAACATACGCTTATCCCCCAACCCAGCATATAATTTCAAAATGTTTGTCAAGGACTCTATGCAACCTTTTTCCACAAGGTCAGAAATGATCTGAACATTCCCATTTCCCAGCTTGCGTGACAATGGGAGCAAGCTGCACCATGGTGCATGGTGACACTCTGTAGATTGTGAAATCAACAGCAACAACAAATACATTCCATTTGCCTTGTGATGATAGCGCCACCCTTTATTTTTCCACGTGTCGCCGAGCATACAGGCCGACATGACCATGGACGCCATCTGGATTCTGAGAGGCTCGTCGAGTACACGACAGTTATCGAATACAGACTGTCGTGGATGAATTGGATGGAAAACCACACATTCGGCCAACACCTTGTACAAGATCTGAGTGCCCATAACTTGTACCACTATATCGGACTGGAATTCATCCATCGACAACAGTATTGCCTGTATCAATCCGGTCTGCGAAATCTGCAGTGTACTTGCATGCTCTAGACCATCTAGAACAGGCCATGTGTTTGTATGACCAGACCCATAAGGGCTGCCGAGTATCTCAAGCCACTTTTGCGTCAACTCCAGATCGCCCGTCGAGAATTTTATTGCCCTTACTATGCGGGCAAGCAGTCCAGATCCTATAATATTCTGTGGCACATTACACAAGGCAGTGGCATGTTGGAGTTGTTCTGTCGAATATAGTTTTTTGAGTTTGCTGTTCAATTGAGTATTGTTAGTCTGTACACGATATGCTTCCCTGCTGGCACACAACATGTTTCTCATGTCTCGCACTGTAAAGTCGTCTCCTCCCATGATTTTGGTGTGTAGTTCTGGCAACGATAATACATCCAACAACATGTGCGCGTCCCGACACCAGTGGGAATATATATGTATGTATATATCAAACACCGGGGTAAAAATATAAATTATATGTAACATGAAGCATATCTCATTTATTGTGATTTTATTCGAAAATCAAGTTTTGAAAAATCACCCTTGTCTTCATCGTCGAAGGAGCACTCGACTGTTCCATCGGCTTGAATGCAGTTTTTAGCGACAATTTGTTCTTTTACGTTGGCACGGGGCATCGAGTCGATTGTCCTTGACACAAGATCTCCGAACACGTACTTGTATTGATAGGTATCTTGTTGAGATCGAAACAAAACGTCCACGATAGCATGCCACCACTGCCAATCGTAACATGGTCAAAGAAACTTTCTTGACCCGGTAACAATATATTTTTGATGCTGCGTAAAATCACCCGAACTTGGTGTTGCGGATAGTGGCAGCCATTTTGCGCATATTGTCCGTGATGCCTGGACACTCGAGGCTTTTTGCAATCAAGGCCTCTGCGTTTTCGATATTGTGCATATGCTTGTGTTTGTCGACCGAGCACATGTAGAGCACAAACTTGAAACTAATTTCCAGAGTGTGTTCTTTGTTTCCAAGACCACTAAGAAAGAGCAGACACAAAGAGATGAGGTGTGGCGTATCAGCATCCTGCAAGATTTCGAGCACAACAAAAACAGCTCCGTGTTTCACCATGTGTGCCCGAAACTCCGTGTTGCTCATCAGGTCGGTCAAGGCTTGCAGACAAAACGTGGAGATGGATTTTTTCTTGCAAAAGCTTGCCGCGCGCAGGATGCAATCAATGCAGTCCAGATTCAGAGGGGTACAGCGACAGGCCCGCTTCTGCGCTATCAGCATTATGATGTTCGTGCCCGTTTCCCGTATGTCCACGTGATCCATGTGCAGAGCCATTGCAGTTGTGATGTGTACCAAATATTGATGCACCATGTCTGTCCACCGTCCCTTTTCTGATTTTTCAATTAATACGGAAAACAGTTTGAACATGGGGGCCACCATGAAATCCTTGTCGAGGCAGCGGACAAAATTGGTGCCAAGAATCTGCATGAAATTGTTGTTGAAATACTGTGCTTTCAGGCTACAGCTCGAGCTCACTGTACTCAGGAAGGAAATCACAGCAAAATGCACGTCGTAATTCTGCACATGCGCGAGCATGATGGTGTGCAAGATGTGAACGATGCCATGTGCCACGAGTTTGGCTGTCGTCGCGCTGTGGCCAAGTACGCGGTCGCACACGCAGTGGGATAAAATCGCAAGGAAATCACAGATTCCGTCCGCGTCCAGGACAAGAGGTCCGATGTTGCGCAAATTTAGACGCAGCAAGATGCGGGGGATAATGTCGTGTGCGTGCAGCAAGCATACATAATTTGGGCTGCGGGCAATTGCTTTTAGAAGCCTGAGATATGCCTTGATAGTGTCCAGCCGCGTGTGCTGATGAATGACTTGAAACAGCAGTGACATGCCGTGCTTGTTGGCGACGGACAGCAAGGCCTCGTCGTTTTTGAGGGCAAAGTACGCAAGAACATGGCACGAAGCATTCGCGATTTCTTGGTTTGAGATATGCTTGGTTGCTATCTTGATCACCAATTTCAGGATGTCCTCGTCCAGCACGTATTTTTCCGTGATGTCGTCACATCCTTTATCCACCATGAAAAATAAGAATTGCTCCGCCATCTTTTCCGAGTATGGAAAACAGCGCATATGGTACACACCGAGGTGGAGGACCCTGATGTCCATTACAGCTAATTTAGTGATAGCAACAAAAATGTATTCAAACTGCGTTACGTTCATGGTATTCTTGTGCACTGCAACGCCATCGAGAAATAAGGCAAGAAACTTGTGCTCGACACAAAGCTGGGTGCGGTGCTGCGAATTGTCCCTGCTGTCCTGTTGGCAGAGGATACCACTGATTTTGCATATGCTGTAGAAAACTCGAAAATTGGTCAAATGCCGAAACCCAACCTTGGCGAGCAGCGGCACAAGCTTCAAAGCATCCGCCTGCTTAAATCGTGTAATAATAGCAACAGCATCCTCCTGCCTGGTACCCTTTGGAACTATCATCTTTGGGACAACCCTCTCCTGTATTTGCACACTTGAAAAGTACTCGGTGATTCCTAGAATAAAATAGTCCAGATCGAGGTGATAGCGCGCCTGATCGATCTTGATGTAGTATGCAATAGCGCGCTGTCTCTGAGGCTCTAGCCAGGCTCGATTAAGACGGGTAGCCACGGCGCTCGATTGCCATGCTTTGCACACGCACGCCAGATACGTCAAGTACCGAAAAGTCTCCTCACATGGATCAAGTGTTTCAAACAGCGCGTTAATAAGGTCGGGATAAGCAAGCATCGACACCAGCGTGCCAGACATACGTGCCATCGCGTGATCCGTCCGCACTCTGATTCGGTCGGTATTTAAAAAGAGTTTTCCCTGAAATTGCCAAATAAAATCCAATTCGGGGGAAAATCGACACCGCGTTTGTTCCAAAGTAAATTCCAGGAAAAGTCCCAAAATAGAATTTGAAACCGTATAATTTCACACGCTCTATATTCATATACTGTCTTGTTTCCTCACCGCGGAGTAGATTCTTGAATTGTCCTTGAAATATTCACGATGAGTTCCGGGTGATATATAAACAACATCTACATACCCCTCTATTTTTAAAAGTAATCGCTGCACTATAATAAAGACAAAAAAAAAATCTGTAATACAAGTCAAGGATATTACTCGGGTCTGCACACAAAATGAGCTCAGAAACCAAGCCAACTGGTCCAAAAGCATGCTACTGTGTCAAGTGCAGAACCTTCCTCCCAGTGGCATACTTTGAAACTACTGAAGTTGTTGAGGCAGAGGGCGGTGCCATTTGTGATAGACATGAGGCAGAAAAACAAGGATTGCGCTACTGCAAAGGGTGCGACGATTTCGTCGCCTTGGACTTATTTCCAAGGAGAGTTGCACCAGGATATGCTTGCAGAAAACACATGACCGCGTTTGGAGGTATCAGAGAGAGTAAGCAAAAACGAATGAGAGACCCCGACACGAAAAGACGTGTATGGCAGTGGAAAATGTGCTACAACGACGCCACAAAGTTCATGAACAAACGCGTTGCCATATGCGAAAAAGATGTAGATCTCGAAATCACAAAGGTCGACAAAACCAAAAGTAGCAAATTCGCTCTGATGCCTTTCGACATTGAAAAAATGATCAGTGTACAAAACTCAGTGGTCGTCACCCTGGAACAGAGGAAAACATTGAAAAAACTGGCACACAAA
>Ga0105053_10012246_pt1 | contig 10354 bp, 4 predicted proteins | sample BON01_FD_78093 | JGI IMG/M metagenome (GOLD analysis project Ga0105053, IMG submission 78093) | Freshwater microbial communities from Lake Bonney liftoff mats and glacier meltwater in Antarctica - BON-01 | ecosystem: Environmental > Aquatic > Freshwater > Ice > Glacier meltwater | place: Lake...
ATGAAGGAGGGCTATGTATGGTACATACAGATGCAAAAAAGGACAACAACAAAAACAGAAATCGAAATCATTAACGTGTTTCTTCTTGCTTTTACTTTTTTTCCTTTATCAGATGTTTTGCTTTGTGTTATTGTTGTTATTGTCTATCCCTCCCCTCTTCAGTAACGATTCGGGTTCAAACTCTCGTAGCGCCCCAGCCTCCCTCCTCCCCCTCCTCCTCCTCCTCCTCCCCCCCGACCATACATACCACCACTACCACTACAAAAATCCTCTGTATCCATGGGCGTCGGCGGCGGAGGCGACGACGAGAGGTCCATCGCCGTCGGTTCTTGTTCTCCTTCTCCTCCTCCTCTTAGTCCCCCCCGTGACCGCAACCCATACCGGCGCCCATCATCCTGCCCTCCCTCCCTCCCTTCCTCCCCCCACTGCCCTCCTCCTCCTCCTCCACCACCACCACCAGCACTAAACCTGCCGCCACCATACAACCCCCCTCCTCCCCCACCTCCTCCACCTCCACCACCTGACAAGGAACTTCGTCGTCGATAGCCCCCCGCAGGGAAAGGTGACATACTGCTGCTGCTGCTGTAGTTGCTGCCGCCGTAACTCTCGTCGTCCTCCTCCGGCTCCAACCACCGTCGGGGGTGGTTTGACGTGCCCTGCTGCTGCTGCTTCAGCACGGCAGCAGCGGCCATCAGGCTTTCTCTTTCCGTCATGGGCGGCTGCTGCTGCTGCTGCAGGTACTGCTGCTGCTGTAGCCACAATTGTTGCTGCAGCAGTAGTTGTTGCTGCTGCTGCTGCTGGGGGCTTCGCATCAACAAGCCGGGCGAAGCGCTGGCAGCAGCAGCGGCAGCAGCAGCAGCAGCAGCAGCAGCAGCAGGGGACATGCCATATCGGTCCTGTTGGTGGTATAAGCCCTGCATTTGCTGCTGCTGCTGCTGCTGATGGTACTGCTGGTACTGCTGCTGCTGCTGCTGCTGCTGCTGAAGCGGCGTGCCCACCACGCCTCCCACCATAGGAGGGATCTGACCTCCTCCTCCTCCTCCTCCTCCTGCTATTAGTCCTGGAGGGAACAGCATCGGAGGAAGAGGAGGAAGAGGGGGAGGAGGCACAACTTTGAGCAAGGCCCCACACCACAGGCCCAAGGGTAGGCAGAAATTACTCGCATATACTAAGGTGAAGAGAAACATGGCCATCACCACTGCATCATTATTAAAACGCACTGCCTTTGGGTCTTGGTAGAAGGGGAGGTAGAGCAAGACATACAGGACCAAAGGCCACTTCATCCATCCCAAGCACCCACTCAAAGGCTTCCACAACTTCGCCATCAGCGTCCACTCTCGCCACGAAGGAGAGACCTCCAAAAAATACAAAACCAGACCCAATCCCACAAATGACCCCACCACCCCCACCCAATCTGTCCCCCAATCAAAGCGCTTCTCCACCCGGGCCCGCAAAAAGATGCCATGCACAAAACCAGCCAACCACCCCGCCAATACAATCGCCAGGTGCATTCCTGTCATCAACGCCAGCAGCGGACACACCACCCACAACCCCACACCATAATACCACCGTTGTCCATGCGGCCACGACACTTCCACCTGCAACAACCACGGTCGTTGCTCGGGACTCTCGCCCAAGAACCGGCTCAACGCGTCTTCCATAGGCCATTTAAGTTTCGATGGAATCCAACGAGGCAAACGCTCCCGCATAGGAGGACGTGGTGGCAGGCGGCCCGTCGTCGAAGGCGGAGGCCCCACGATCGGCCGGCGCTTGGGTGCAAAGAGCTGGTACTCCTCCGTGCCGGCCCGCACCATATCTAGGGGTAAGAGGGCTGGGTCTGACCGGATTTTGGAGGCGGCCTGGCGGGCGGCCGGGACGCGTACTTCGGCCTCTGCTTGCCGGAAGCCCCCATTCAGCAGAATGTCAGTGGCGGAGCGGTCGAAGCGCTTGGCCATGGTGCCTGTGGCGCGCTTACTTGTGCTTGGCTCCTCCTTCTCCTCGTTGTTGTTGCTTGTGGTCGGTCCCCAAAGGCTGCCCTCCGCCTGTGATGATGATGATGGGGTAGGGTGGTTGGAGTGAGGAGAGATGTATCGGAGTGACAAAAGCAATAGACAACCTCGCAGCAGGGCCAAGCAAGCAGATGCGGTCGTGGCGCAGCGTCCTCCTTGTCTTTTTGGCCATGACCAACGGTGGTGGTGGTGTGTCAAGCTTGTTGTTATGAGGGGGGCACGCATGCATGGAAGGAAAGTTGGGCGAGCCACTTCCGGGTGCTTTTTCGAGGCGTTTCCCACTTTTTCTCTGCTGCTAGAATAGGTCCTTTTTTCTTTGTTTTCTATGCCTTGCTTTTGTTTTTTTTTGTGTCATAGCAGGTGGGCATATTTTCTTCTTACAGGTTTTGAACACACACACACTCCGATACTCACTCAGACACTCACTCCGATAGACATTCACAAACTATTTACAATCCGCTCCGCCAGCATTTTGAAGCTTTCCAACGCCACCACAGGGTCGAAGAGCCTCGCGGCATCCCACACCCCCACCCCCACTGCCAACACCGGCACGACACGGTGAAAGACAAAATGACGATGTTTGAATGCATGCCCTTTATCATTCCACGCGGTCATCACCCATAGCAAGGCATGAAACCCCAACACACACCGCACAGACAAGAGACTCCTCCAGGTCAATCGTGCAAAAGCCTCTCGACAGCAATACAACAACAGTGCCACATGTAGCTTCGCTCTATGCTGTCCCAGTCCTAACCCACCCATTAAATAATGCAATAAAACCATCACGCCCGTATTGACCACTAGGGCCAACGTCCGCTTTACGTAGCAACCCGTCATTTCAAAAGCACTATTTAATCCTAAATCCACTCCTTCAGGCACCACATAACTAACCATCCAACTCAACAACTGCATTCCTGAAGAAGACGAGGAGGAGGAAGGAGAGGAGGAGGGAGGGCGGGCAGCGCCGGGGATGCGTTTCACGTTGTGATGCACCACTTTAATGACTGGTGCGGCTGAGGAGGAGGACGAAGGGAGGGAGGAAGGGCGGGCCTTGCAATCTCCGTACAGCAGGTCATGGAAGGGGACATGCCAGAGGGCATCGACTAGGAGCATACCTCCACTCCCTCCCCCTCCTTGACTCCCTTCAGACAAGGACGCTAGATACACAACCACACAAAAGACCGCAAGGCTCACTGGGAACAAATAAGTAAACAAAGCCTGATCCCTCTGTCGACGCCCCTCATCCGCCTTGCCACACTCCACCTCATGCCGTCGTCTCGCTTCCACCAACTCTCGTCCTCGTTGCCTCAAGATCTCTTTTCGTCGGGTTTGTCCTAGCTTGGCTGCCCTCCCTTCCTCCCGCTTTTGCCTCGCGCGGTACTGACGTCGTTTTTCCAGCATATCTTCTAATTGAATCACGCGCGCCGCTATTGTCTGTCGACGGAGCTCCTGCTGGACACTTTGGGTAAAAGCCCCCATAATCAAGGCTTGCTGCTGCTGCTGCTGCTGCTGCTGCTGCTGCTGGTCGTGGACCAACATCCTCCCTCCCTCTGCGCTGACCATCGTTGTCGTCGTCAGCTCCCGGCCACTAGACACCACCCTGGCGCTGCTACTGCTGCTGCTGCTGCTGTTGGTGCTCCTCCTATCCTCCTGACTCCCCCTCCCTCCCCCACCCTCAGGACTGCGGCCTACCGTTTCAGTCCCACCCACCTCCCCTTCCTCCTTCCCTTCCTCCTCCTCCTCCACCTCCTCTACCACCCCTCGCGGTGGTCCCGTCTCCCTCTCTCCAACACTAGCATTCGTCTCATCCACTATCGGAGGGAACAACACATCGTTCTCCTCCTCCTCCCCTTCCTCCATCCCTCCCTCCTCCACCTCCTCCACTACCACAAAAGACGAGTTCCGCGAATCAGCGTAGCTACTACTACTGCTGCTGCTATAAACATGCCTCCCTCCTCCCTCCCCTCCTCCTCCTCCTCCTCCTCCTCCTCCTCTTCCTCCTCCTCCTCCTTCTCCACCACCTCCACCTCCTCCTCGTCCTCCTCCTCCTGTTGCTGCTGCTCCTGCTGCAGGCATCGAAGGAGGAGGAGGAGGGTTCATGGCATGACTGTGGTGACGAGCCAGCTCCGCTTCCGCCCCTCCATCCCTCCCTCGCTGCCACACACTCAAAATCCTCTCCCCCCGCTGCACCAATGCCAAAAGCGTCGGTGCTGCTGCTGCTGATCCGTTCTCCTCTTCTGCTACTGCTGCTGCTGGTGCTGCTGCTACTGCTATTCCTGCTGCTGCTGTTGCGAGGGTCTCCTTGGCCCTTTCCAACGCTGCCACCAGCCATAGCTCTTGGTCATCAGTGCCCGCCCATACAACAGCAGAAGCAGAGGAGGAGGAGCGAGATGAAGAGGAGGAGGATGAACAGGCAGAGGCCACGCGTGTGTGAATCACCACAGCAGAAGACGACGACAAGGGGTAAGAAGGAGATGAATGCATCAACCCCTCCCCCCTCCCCCCCTCCTCCCCCTCCTTTATCCTCACCAACGTTTCCTCACACCGCGTAATCGCCTCCCCTAACTCCCTCATGACCTGCTGTCGATGCTCCTCCCTCTCCTCCACCTCCACCATTTCCTCCTTCAATGGCCCCACCGCCTCACCCAACCACCCAGGCACCCCTCCCTCCCTCCCTTCCTCCCCTCCCTCCTTCAATCTCACCAATCTTTCCAGCGCCCGTCGTGCTTCAAGAGGATCGTCTTTTCCTAATGCTTTATCTAATATCTCCCGTGCATGTCCTGCTTGTGCCCTGATCTCTGCTTCGCTCCTGCGGTTGCTGCCTGTCAAAAGGCCGATGCACCAAGCCAAGCCATCTTTCGTAATCAAAAGAGGAGCGAGAAGAATTTTGACCGCACGGCGCAAAGGAGAAGTAATCTTGATGTTTGTGTCTTCGGACCTCTTTTGTCGCATTTTTGGGAGGAAGACGAGGAGGACGAGGAGGAGGAGGAGGAGCGTGGGGAGAAGGAGCAGGACGGGCGGTCCTCCTGCTGCTGCTGTTGGCAAATGGGAAGAGGAACCCGCAGGTCGATGCATGTAGGAATAGCCCTGTCCAGAGGCTGGAGGAGGAGGAGGAGGAGGAGGAACGTCGGGGCCTGCTTGATGCGGGGGCGCTGGGCCGTAGGGGCCTTGCCGCCGGGTTGGGGGTGGGGCACGGGGTGGCATGAGTTCCACACGCCCTGTCTCCCCATCCACCTTGACCAGCCGCGCCGACGAGGAGGAGGAGGAGGCCAACGAGGCGTACTCCTCGTCCTCCACGACGATGAGGCGCCCGGGCTTCATGGCTGGTGGTTGCTGGTGTGTGGGTGTCACCTAGTGCAGCAAGCGGGCGGGCGCAGGCGGCATGATGATGTCTTGCCTGTGGGATGTGTGAAGGGGTGGGGAGGCGATGCATGATGAGACTCTGAAGGGGAGAAATACAAGCACGGAGGCACACACAGACAACACAGACACACACAGGCACAATTAACCCTCGTCCCACAATGCATGAGTGGCAAATGGGCAGGCATTTGGGAAGGCCTCCCTGCGCTGCACTGGCGATGATGATGCTGCTCCGAAGGCACTACTTTGTCATAAGAAGCCCTCCCTCCCTCCCCACAAACTCTTCATCCCCTACAACCCCACCAAGTTCCAGCTCCACGACTCTTTCCTACCCAATCTCGTTCCCCATCGCACAGGCTTGGACCACACGATGAGGATTTAGAGGCACTCACAGCAACCGACACAAGCAAGCTTCTTCGCCTCCGCCTCCCTCCATTTCCTCCTTTCCCTTCGACCAACAAGCCAGCAATAAAGCATGAGCGGTGACAGCAAGGCCTCAGTGGCCAGCCAGGCGCACGCCTTTTACAGCGTCGGCAAGTACGAAAAGGCATTGGAATGCCTGCAGCGCCTGGTGAAGATGGGAGGCAAGGAGGACTCCCGCGTGCAAGGCAACCTGGTCTTGACCGAGCATGCCAAGGGCGGGTTCAAGCGTCCTTTGGTGGTACGGGATCGCATAACGGCCTTGCGGAATTCGCTCAAGGCTCGATCAGGCAAAGCGGGGCCGGCTCCCGCCGCGCTAAGGGGAAAGGAATCATTGCGTTTGGACGCGGAGGAGGACGACGAGGAGGAGGAGGAGGCAGATGACACCGACACAGACACCTCGATTCTCCTTTACAACCTGGCGGCGTTGCATTTCCACGAGAAGCAATACGGGGCGTCCCAACATATTTTGTATACGCTGTTTGCGCGGATTGAGGTCTTGGAGGAGGCCTTGGCCGTTCATGTCTGCTTCCTCCTCCTCGACGTCCTGCTCCACAGCGCCCGTGGCAACATTCACACCGACAAGGACCGAGAGCGTTTCTCCCAAAACACAGCCGCCCTCCTAGCCTACCTAGAACGGCCGCATGTTTTTGGTGCCCCTGCTGCATTGACCTGGGAAACGGAGGACAGCACCAGCAGCAGTACCAGCAGCAGCGGTGGTGGTGGTGGTGGCGGCAGCAGCAGTAGTGGTAGGAGTCTGGAGATGGCTGAGTTCACGTTCAGGTTGCATTTGTACAAGGCCAAAGCACGATTGTTACTAGGAGAGGTCAAATCGTCGAAGAAAGAGCTGAAAAGCGCGTTGGAAATCTTTCAAAGAGAATTGAGACCGACACCTGCAGATGCTTCTGTCTTGAGCAAGGGGGGGAGCAGCGGTGGAGGAGGAGGAGGGGGGGATTCGGATGATGAGGAGGCGGCGGCTGCTGCTTCTGCTGCGACGACGACAGGGAACACGTTGATGGGGGGGGTGGATGCGTCGTTGCCACCGGCGGGGGTGGCGAATGTGGCAGGTATGTCCTTCCCTCCTTTCCTCCCTCCCTCCCTCCCTCCTTATTCTTCTCTGTTCTCCTTCTCATCTTATACACCATCCCCCCATTCCCTCCCTCCCTCCTTCCTTCTTTCTTTATTGTCTATTCTCTTTTTCAGGTCACCCTCACACACCGTCCCCCCCTTTTCCCTTTCCTTCCTATTCACACACAGCGCTTTACCTAAAAGCGAATCTCGAATTTCTAAGACAGAACTACAAAAAAGCCCTCAAGCTCCTCGCGTCATGCCAACGAGGGGAGGGAGGGAGGGAGGGAGGGGTCACCGCCGCCTACTACAACGACATGGGCTGCCTGCATTCCAAGACGGGCCTCCACTCCCTCGCCCTCCATTACTTTCAAAAAGCCGTTGCCTCCTTCGAGCAATCCTCCCTTCCAACCGGCGCCAATGGGAGCAGCAGTTTGGTCCCAGGTGGGAGGCCCTTGGAAAGTGATGGGCGGGTCGTCCCCCATGCCCTGTGTGAAGTCGTGTATAACACAGGATTGCAATTGTTGTTGATGGGGAGGCCGCTGCAGGCTTTTCGGTGTTTTGAGAACGCGAGTCTGTTGTTTTATAATCGCCCTCGGGTGTGGTTGAGGATGGCGGAGTGCTGTGTACAAGCACATAGAGAGGAGGAATGTCAACGATCTGGCCCTGTCAAGGATAGGTTGGTTAGGAAGGTGGTAGGGCAGGGGAGGCACCGACGGGTGGTCTTGCCGGCGTCGAACGACCCAGCGGCAGCAGCAGCAGCGGCAGCAGCAGCAGCAGCAGCAGCAGAAGGAGAGGGGGTAAGGGGGGAGTGTACGATGGTGTATGCTCTTAAGTGTCTGCAGAACGCCTTGTTTTTGCTGTCGATTGCTTCGCAAGGTGGGGGGAGGTCACGGCTGCCAATGACGACTCTCTTGGGTGGTGGTGGTGGAAGCAGCAGTAAGACCACGATGCAAGACGAGGCGGACAGCAGCAGCAGTAGCAGCAGTGGCGCTGCTGGTGCTGAGAGCAGTAATGGGACGTCGGCTGCTACAGCAGCAGCAGCAGCAGCAGCAGCAGCAGCAGCAGCAGCAGCAGCAGATTCAGGGGGGGGGGCAGGCTTGGCAGCGCAACAGCAGGATGATGCATCAGTAGAGCAAGTCACCCTCTTAACCCTCTCTTATGTTTATCTCTGCTTACACGAGCCCGTCCTAGCCTTACAATACGCGGAAGCCCTCCTCTCCCGTGGCCCCGGACGAGTGAGTGAGAGCAAGCGACTGACTGCTCACACGTACGCGGCAGAGGCCTTGTGTGTGCTTGGTCGACCCGAGGATGCCCTCAAGCACTTACTACGTAATCCAGGCCAGACCAATTTCTCAGAAGAAGCAGCCGCAGCAGGGCTGCAAGAGCAGAGGCAGACGGAGAGCAAAGCAGTGGTGGTGACCGCGGATAGCTTTTTGCCTCCTGAACACTTTGCGGCCCGTGCCAGGAGTGCCCTCCATCTGAACCTTGCTAATGTCTATTTGCTTCAGAATAATCTAGCAGCAGCGGAGAAATGCGTGAGGGCGGGTTTGGCGGCCTGTCCGACTAGCCCGGATGCCCTACGGAGCTTGTTGTTTATTCTCTTGCGCACGGAGAATACAGCTGCTGCCCTTGAGGTGCTGAAGTCTCGTCGGCCTCTGAACCTAGGAGGGCCTCCCTCCGCGGCGCAGCAGCAGGGGTAGTGGTAGTGCTGAGGGAGGGAGGGAGGGAGGTGAGAGAGGGCAAGCCAGGTCTTGATTTGGTTTGTTTTTGGGGAGGGAGAGGGAGAGACTGCATTGCTTGCATGATGCTTGAATAAAGGTAAGGGCTTGATTGAACAACACAACATAACGACAACAAAGAACTACCCAAATTTTCTTCTTCTTCATCGCTCATCTTCTTCTTTTTGTCGTCGTGTTTTCCTTTCTCGCCCTAATCCTAAAGATCCTCTCCTTTCTTGTCCCATGTCCAAGTTTCTTCCTATTCTTCCCTCTTGTCGTGGTGGCGTCGCTCAGTTGTTGTTGTTGTTTCAAACCCCCAGCAAAGGGTCTTTCTTCAGTTTCGATAAAAAGTAAATAATTCACAGTCTCATATTTGCCTCTCCTTTATGCTCTCAACTCATCTCTCCTTCCCTCCCCACCTGATCCCTCAGCCTCCTCCTCCTTTTCCTCCTTCTCCTCCTCCTCAACCCACCACTTTCTTAACCCTCTCTCCCTCCCTCCCTTCCTCCCCTTATAGAGGGTACATGACACTATACGCCAACGTCTGCGGCTCACTATTCACCTGATGCCACACTCAGCACACACCCCTCCCTCATCCTTCCCTCCCTCACTCACTCCCTCCCTCCCTCCCTCCCTCCCTCCCTCCCCTCACAAGTGATACATGACACTATACGCCAACGTCTGCGGCTCACTATTCACCTGATGCCACACCCAGGCCGGATTGAAAAGCACATCCCCCGGTCCCATCCAAACCGTCTCAAAACACCCCGCAATCTCATGCTCCTCCCTCGTGCGGTTCTTGGTCCTATCCACGGCATCGAGCCGAAATGAGCTACTCAATTTCCCCTTTGTCTTCCTCCCTTTCATTACCTGCTCTTTTGTCAAGGAGGCCAACGCCCATATCTTCGCCCCTGAAGAGACTAACATAAAATTGTCATATTCATCTTGATGGGCATCCGATTTGAGTTCAAAACAACGACCAGCAGCAGTAGGAGCAGCGTTGCCCGTCACGATTACGTTACACGACATGGGGGGTCGGTCCTCGAAAACGGAGGCAGCGAAGGAGGCCAAGGCGGTATGTCCCGTGCTAGCCCGAAAGCTGGCCAGGTCCTCCTGCATGAACCGGGTCCACAGACGAGCTTGGGGGGCTTTCTCACTCATTATGCTAGCGATACGACCCCAATTACTAGGCATACCCTCTTCTCCTGCTGCAGCACCACCACTACTGCTGCTACTGCTCGCTGCTGCTGCCGCTGCTGCGGTCGCTTTCCGCAACCGCTTGGGGGCCACGCCCCAATCTCGGAATGGTTGAAAGCCAATGCCTGATTTGTCGTCGGAGCAGACTTTGACGTCCTCGGGGAGGAGTTGGAGTTGGGCGGGGGCGTAATTTTTGACGGTCTCGGTTAGGAGGCCTTGGAGGAGGAGTGGTCGTTTGAGTCGACGGGCGTATGCGACGGCTTGGCGGGCCTCGTCCAGGTCTTGGGTTTGGAGCTTGAGCACGTAGGACGAGGCTTCGACTTGGGGTGGTTTCTCAGAATCGGTTTGGGAGGAGGAGGAGGAGGACGAGGAGGAAGACGTGGAGGAGGACGAGGAGGAGGTAGTGGAGGAGGAGGAACCGGCTGCTGGCGCTGCTGCTGCTGCTTTGCTTGGGGCTTGACTTGGGGCACCCGCAGGTTTTACAGCCGCAGCCGCTGACGAGGACGATGATGCCGACGATCCAAAATCCAACTGGACGCTGCTTCGGCTCCTGGTGGAAGGCGTGCGACGTCCCTGCGA
>Ga0105053_10012260_pt1 | contig 10345 bp, 2 predicted proteins | sample BON01_FD_78093 | JGI IMG/M metagenome (GOLD analysis project Ga0105053, IMG submission 78093) | Freshwater microbial communities from Lake Bonney liftoff mats and glacier meltwater in Antarctica - BON-01 | ecosystem: Environmental > Aquatic > Freshwater > Ice > Glacier meltwater | place: Lake...
AACGTGTCAAAATAGATGTTTGAGACAATCAATCATAACTTTCACCCAATTCATAAAACTGTCATGGTTCCTTCTCGGAGCTGACTAAGGAAAATTGCTACTGTCTCTATGCTAGTTTTAGCTAAGGCTCCTCATATTGCCCACTGACAGCAACAAATGTTCTTCGATCGATCTCTTACAAAGTTTGCTGTCTTATTCTTGTCTTGTTACTCTACACCCCTTATGACAATCATTCGTACTATCCCAGAACCAGGGCAGCTAGTGAGATTGCGCCAACGACAATATGTGGTGACAGATGTTCGTCAGTCGATCGCCCCAACAAGAATTTCGAGTGTAGGGTTACAAAAGTCGCAGCATGTTGTGTCACTGGCTTCGATCGAAGACGATGCAATGGGGGAAGAATTACAAACTATCTGGGAGCTGGAGCCAGGTGCCCATGTATATGAACGTCTAGAGCTTCCTCAGCCCAATGGATTCGATGCACCAGAGCGATTGGATGCTTTTTTAGATGCTGTACGTTGGGGGGCATCTTCCTCCGCAGATATTCGTAACCTGCAAGCACCGTTTCGGAGTGGAATTGAAATTGAAGATTATCAGCTCGATCCAGTGGTAAGAGCGATTCAGATGCCACGGGTGAATCTACTAATTGCAGATGATGTGGGATTAGGGAAGACGATCGAAGCAGGATTGGTACTGCAAGAGCTAATTGTGAGAAACCGCTGTCGGCGGGCACTGATTGTTTGCCCATCCGCGTTACAAATCCAGTGGCGCGACCAGATGCGAGATAAGTTCGGTCTAGAATTTCACATTGTTGATAGCGATGCGATGAAGGAATTAAGGCGATCGCGAGGCATCCATATTAATCCTTGGGATCACTTCCCCAGACTAATTACTTCAATTGACTTTCTCAAGCGAGATCGTCCACTTCGCCTGTTTCGGGAGTTATTACCCGCAGAGGGAGAGGCGATCTATCCTCGTCGGTTTGACCTACTAATAGTAGATGAGGCGCATAATGTCGCGCCTTCTGGTAGTGGCAAGTATGCGATCGATTCAATGCGGACAGCAGCCATCCGTGCTCTAGTCCCCCATTTTGAGCATAAGCTCTTTCTCACGGCAACCCCCCACAATGGCTATCCTGAGAGTTTTACAGCTTTGTTAGAACTTTTAGATAATCAGCGGTTTGCCCGAGGAGTATCGCCAGATCGCAAGCAACTTCAAGTAGCAATGGTGCGGCGGCTCAAGCAGGAAATGGTGGGATGGGATGGTGCGCCGATGTTTCCAGTCAGAATGTTGGAATCGATCGGGGTGGATTATCAAGCAGCAGAGCGTCAAGCCCATTCCGCATTGAAAGAGTACACGCAACTGCGGGTGAAAGGCTCACAGGACAATATGGAGAAGTACGCGACGGAGTTTGTACTGAAACTACTGAAAAAGCGGCTATTTTCTAGTCCACAGGCTTTTGCAACGACTCTAGCAAAGCATACAGATTCCTTGAAAAATGCCCAGCGGCGAAGGAATGCAAGACTTTCTAGTCGGCCACAAGAAAGAATTTTGCGACAACAGCTAGAGCAAATTGATGAAGAGTTTGCTGATGACGCACAGTTTGAACAAGTAACAGAAGATTCCATCGACAATAGTACCCAGCTCTTCCGTGCCTTATCACCACAAGAAGAAGGATTGCTAAAACAAATGAGCCAGTGGGCGGATAAGGCTACAAGTCAGATGGATTCCAAAGCCAAGGAATTGCTGGCATGGCTCGATCGATATATTCGTCCTGATGGGCAGTGGTCAACAGAGCGGGTCATTATCTTTACTGAGTACCGGATGACTCAGAAATGGCTGTATGAGTTGCTGGCTAGTCGAGGATTGGCGAAAGATGAACGGCTGATGATGATTTACGGAGGAATGCCTTCGGATGAGCGAGAAGCGGTGAAAGCAGCTTTTCAGACTAATCCAAAGCTTTCTAAAGTCAGAATTTTACTGGCAACGGATGCAGCTTCGGAAGGTCTGGATTTACAGAATTTCTGTAGTCGGCTAATTCATTACGAAATACCTTGGAATCCGAATCGGATGGAGCAGCGCAATGGTCGAATCGATCGTCATGGTCAACAGTCCGATGCGGTAATGATTTATCACTTTGTAGGACGAAATTATCAAGCCCAGTCTGCGATAAAGGGTCGCCCAGGGGATTTAGAGGGCGACTTAGAGTTTCTGATGCGGGCAGCATTGAAGGTAAATAACATTCGGGAAGATTTAGGCAAGGTGGGGCTAGTAATCGCTACCCAGGTTGAAGAAGCGATGTTGGGGCACCGAGTAACACTGGATACAACTCAGGCAGAGCGAGAATCGGCACCCGTGCGACAGATGTTGAAGTTTGAGCAGCAATTGCGAGAGCGAATCGGTCAACTCCACGACCAGTTAATTGAAACCCAGCAAGCATTACGCTTATCACCAGAGAATATTGAGGCGGTGGTGCAAATTGGTTTAGCACTAGCGGGACAGCCACCTTTACGAGTAGCTGATGTGGCAGGAATTCAAAGAGGCCAAGCCTTCCATCTTCCAGCATTGAAGGCGAGTTGGGCGGTTTGTGCTGAGGGATTGGAGCATCCTCACACTAAGGAGATTCGCCCACTGGTATTCGATCCAGCTTTAGTAAAAGGAAGAGATACAGTGGTGCTAGCGCATTTGAACCACCGATTAGTGCAAATGTGTTTACGTTTACTACGATCGGAAGTCTGGGCAACAGGGGGGCAAAAATCGCTACATCGAGTAACGGCGCGGGTGGTATCAGCAAAGTCTGGTCTTGAAACCCCCGCAGTAATTGCTTTTGGGCGGCTGGTCGTTTTAGGTGGCGATCGACAGCGACTGCATGAGGAAGTATTTACGGCTGGAGGAATTTTGAAGGAAGGGCGATTTAATCGCTTTGAATCGGGAATCAAGCTTCAGACAGCATTGAATGCAGTCATATCAGGAGATGTGCCGGAGGCTATGCTAACCAAGTTATCAGGGCTATGGGATAAAACAGCCGAGCCGTTAATGAAATCTTTGGTAGTTCGGCAGGAAGAGAGATCGAGCAGTTTGGCGCGAAATTTGCAGGAACGAGCAGACAAGGAGGCTGGGGATATTACTCAAATTTTGACAGAGCTGCAAGCCAGTATCGAACAGGAACTAGATGAACCTCAAGTGCAACAGTTAGAATTATTCAGCTTGCTAGAAAAAGACCAGTTTGAGCGGAATGTATCTAGTCTCAAAGTGAGGTTAGAGCAAATCCCGCAAGAAATTGAGCAGGAGACGAAGCTGATTCGAGATCGATTTGCCGATCCCCAAGCTCGTCTATTTCCGCTGGCAGTAATGTACCTTGTACCTGAGAAGCTGATCCAGAAGTAGGAAATTCCTCTGCTTTTCATCCTCAATATTTAATTCCCCCGATTTTGTTATGTCGATCGCCCGTCATCATACTGAATGGTTATCCCTGTTAGATATTTCAGGGCCATTCTTGAGCTTGCCAGTGTTACTAAAAGTCTTCCCCACTGGACTGGATGCCCATGAACCAGAGCTGGCAAAACGAGTACGATCGGCTCACGGCGAATGGGTGGAGAGCCAAGATGAAGTAGCAATCCATCGGGCATGGGTAGAATTTGTGCTGCGGGAGGTACTGGAGCTGCCCAAAGAAGTACTGAGATCGGGACAAGGGATACCTGCGGGTTTACAAGTGACGATCGCGCAGCAGCATGAAACGATCGCGCCAGATTGGGCTGTGGTGGAGCCAGATCAACCCTGTCAGCCACGATTGTTGGTACAAGTATTCAATCCCAAGCAGGGGCTAGAGCAGCCGCTCAAGGGTTCTCAATGGGCGGTATCCCCAGCAACGCGGATGATGGAACTGCTCCACGCTACTGGAGTGAGACTGGGATTAATCACCAATGGGGAACAGTGGTTGCTGGTAAATGCACCTAAAGGCGAGACAACTGGCTTCATCTCCTGGTATGGAACGCTATGGCTGGAAGAGCCGCTAACACTACGGGCATTTCGGAGTTTGCTGGGGGTAGGACGATTTTTCTCGGTGGCAGAGAACGAATCTTTAGCAGCGTTATTGGCAGCAAGTACAACCGACCAGCAGGAAATAACCGACCAGCTTGGCTATCAGGTACGACAGGCGGTGGAAGTACTGGTGGGGGCGATCGCCAAGCTAGAACGAGATCAGCCCAGCATTGTCCAGATCGGATCGCCAGAGCAGCTTTATGAAGCGGTGCTAACGGTAATGATGCGATTGGTGTTTCTGTTTTGTGCGGAGGAGCGAGGTTTGATCCCCTCGGTGGGGACAGAGTTCTATAGTGCAAATTATGGGGTTTCGACACTACGGGAGGAGTTACGACTCCATGCCGATCGACATGGAGAGGAAATCTTAGAGCGCAGATCGGATGCTTGGTGCCGTCTGTTGGCAACGTTTCGGGCTGTATATGTAGGGGTAGATCACGATGTGCTATATTTGCCTGCCTATGGCGGCAGTTTATTTGACCCGAACAGATTCGCCTTCTTGGAAGGCCGAACAGCAGAAAGTGACTGGCAACGAGACTTTGGAGAACCAATCGCCGTAAACAACCGAGTAGTATTGCATTTGCTAGAGGCGTTGCAACTATTGCGAATTAAAGTGCCAGGGGGCGGGGCGGAAACTCGGCGGATGTCTTTCCGCGCTTTGGATGTCGAACAGATTGGGCATGTCTATGAAGGGCTACTAGACCATACGGCGGTGCGATCGCAAGCTCCAGTGTTGGGGCTAAAGGGTAGCAAGTATGAAGAGCCGGAAATTGAATTGGCAACGCTGGAAGAATGGCTGAAGAAACCAGAACAGGAATATCTAAAGTTACTGAAGGATATTACCAAACGCTCAGAATCAGCACTCAAGAAAGATTTGGCGATCGATCCCAATGGGAAGGTATTATCCCCGATGTTTTTACAGCGGTTGATGACGGTGTGTGAAAACGATCGGGTGCTTTACGATCGAGTTTTGCCGTTTGTGGGATTGCTACGGGTAGATACGTTGGATTATCCGGTCGCGATTGGCTCGAAGATGGTGTATGTAACGGCGGGGACAGATCGCCGATCGAGTGGAACCCACTATACCCCTCGCGTTTTGACGGAAGAAATTGTGAAATACACTTTGGAGCCATTGGTCTATACAGGGCCAGCGGAAGGGTTGCCCCAGGAGGAATGGCAACTGAAATCTGCGGTGGAATTGTTGCAGTTGAAGGTTTGCGATCTTGCGATGGGCAGTGGAGCATTTTTGGTGCAGACCTGTCGATATTTGGCGGAACGATTGGTGGAAGCCTGGGCGCAGGATACCCAGGATAAAAATCAGGAGCTACGGATTTTGCCGAATGGGTCTTTGTCGGTGGGGGAAGTCAGTGAAGATATTTTGCCGATCGATCCTGAAGAACAGTTGCTGGTAGCGCGGCGGTTGGTGGCCGATCGCTGTCTTTATGGTGTGGATAAGAATCCATTGGCGGTGGAGATGGCGAAGTTGTCGCTATGGTTGATTACGTTGGCGAAGGGACGACCGTTTACGTTTGTGGATCATGCTTTGAAGTGTGGGGATTCGCTGCTGGGGCTGACGCGGGCGGAGCAGATTGAATATTTGAGTTTGAATCCGGACGAGGAAGCGGTACAGTTGGCGACGACGTTGAAAACTTGGCAACCGATTTTGCAGGAGGCGATCGCAAAACGGAAAAAGCTGGAAACTTTCAGTGTGAATGGGATTGGTGATTTACAGGAGAAGGAGCGGTTATTTGAGGAAGCTGAAAAGAAAATCGATCGGCTCCGATTTGTCGGGGATTATTTGATTAGCCGAGCGTTGACAGATACGGGTAAGACGGCGGATCTGACTAGGGGTGATTTGATGGTGGTGTCGAAGCAGATTGAAAAGGAGTTGGCGGGAACGATTACGGATGCGGAATCGCTAGAGATTAAGGCTTTGAAGTCGAGTACGCAGCGGATGATGAATCTGGGGAATCCGGCGGGGAATGCGCCGAGGAAGCCGTTTCATTGGTTGCTGGAGTTTCCAGAGGTGTTTTTGGATGGGGAAGGGTTTAACGCGATCGTGGGGAATCCACCATTTCAAGGTGGTAAGAAAATCACAGGTGCAATCGGGACAGATTATCGGACTTATTTAGTCGATTACATTGCCAGAGGTACGAAAGGCGTGGCTGACCTCTGTGCCTATTTCTTTTTGAATTCAGCGAGTTTGCTCAGGCTAGACGGTCGATTTGGATTAGTAGCAACAAATACGATTGCTCAGGGCGATACTCGTGAAGTTGGTTTAGATAGATTGGTTACACAGGGAAATATGATTTCTCGTGCTGTACCCAGTCGCCCGTGGAGCGGAAGTGCCAGCTTAGAAGTTGGGTATGTTTGGTTACAGAAAGGGAAATGGCAAGGAGAATTTGTTTTAGATGAAAAAGTAGTCAATCGAATCACAGCATTTCTAACGCCGCCAGGGAAATCTCTGGGCAATCCGAATCGGCTAATCGCAAACCAGAGTAAATCATTCCAAGGTTCGGTCGTCCTCGGCATGGGCTTTGTCCTAACTCCTGAAGAAGTGCAGGAATTGATTGCGAAAGATCCAAAAAATCAGGACGTTCTGTTTCCCTATCTCAACGGTGAAGATCTAAATTCCCGCTCTGACCAGTCGCCTAGCCGTTGGGTAATTAATTTCAAGGATTGGCCTTTGGATGCTGAACACGAAGATCCAAAGAATCCCAAAGGTGCGCCCTATGCCTCTGATTATCCCGATTGTTTGGCGATCGTTCGTGAAAAGGTAAAACCCCAACGGGAACCTCTGAATAAGAAGCCATATCGAGAAAGATGGTGGCAATTTGCAGAGCGGTGTCCGGGATTATATGCGGCGATCGAGGGGCGCGATCGGGTTTTGGGTTTATGCTTGGTAACTCAATATTTTACTCCTGCTTTTTGTCCAGTAGGCTGGGTTTATGCACACAGGTTATGTATTTTTCCATTAGAAAAGTGGAGTGAATATTGCTTAATTCAATCTAATATTCATGAAATGTGGGCTAGACAACATTCTTCAAGTTTAGAAACTCGACTAAATTACTCGCCATCCGACTGCTTTGAAACCTTCCCCTTCCCAGAAAACCTTAGCAATCTAGAAACGATCGGCGAAACCTACTACACCCATCGCCAAACTATCATGCAAACCTGCCAAGAAGGACTCACCAAAACCTACAAACGATTTCACAACTCCGATGAAGTCGCGGAAGACATAGCCAAACTCCGCCAACTCCACATCGAAATGGATAAAGCTGTCGCCACTGCCTACGGCTGGCAAGACCTCGATCTCGCCCATGACTTCCACCCCACCAAACAAGGCATCCGCTTCACCCTCAGCGAAACCGCCCGCCTCGAAATCCTCGATCGACTCCTTGCTCTCAATCACCAACGCGCCGAAGAAGTCGATCGAGGTCTCCACGACAAAAAAAAGCCCAGCACCAAAAAAGCTAAATCCACTGCCCCCAAGAATACAGACCCCATTCAAGTCAACCTTTTTTAATCATCCCATCTACCACTACAAAACCCGCAAACCATGACCGCTATCACCCCGATCCTCAAAAAGCCTACCCCTTACGAACTGCGCCACATCCTCGAAACAGCCGTCATCAAGGAACTCCTCGGCCCCGCTGGTGGTGAATACGAAGAAGTCGATGAACCCAGAATTAGCGATCGATATCTCGTGGGACTGCTCGCCCCTCTCAACCGCCGTACTCGTAACGACACCACCCCAGCCGCCATCCAGCTCGATAACGAAGACCAACAAGCCAACATTCCCGGCACCGTCGAAGAAAGCCCCGCCCAACTCGACGAACTCGCCCTCACCAACGGCGGTAGCCCCGAAGACGGCACCCCCGAAACCTCCAACCCCGTCGAAAGCATGATGCCCTCCTCGATCGGCATGAGCTTCTGCGTCCGCGCAGAGATTAACTCGATCTCTGTTACAGCCGGATGGGGACAATACGAACGCGCCAAAAGCGAAATGTTTCAAACCCCTAAAGGTGGTGCTAAGACTGTCTGGCGGCGTTCTCCCATCATTAATGCCACTTCTATCACTCTACAACAAGGCGCGATCGTCCCCTGGCAAATCGATCCTGAATACGAAGTCTACGTTGAAGGCAAAATTCACAAAAAAGACGACTACTGGATCCTCACTCTCTTCCTGTTCAACAAACAAACCGAACCAGAACAAACTCCCGATCGAGTATGGTTATTTCAACCCCACCTCAGCGTTGAATCTGTCGATCGCAGCCAAACCGATATCTTCATCCAAAAAACCTTCCAGCGCAGTCCCTCCACACTCGATCGAGCCATTCACGCCGAAGAACAACGGATGGCGATGATCTACCGCAATGAAGTCGAATTTGCCGTGGGGCACGGAGTCGCAGTTCATGCCCAAACAGCGATCGATAATCCCCAACGTGCGACCCATCTCGCTACCAGCATCATCCCAACCTATGAAGTTCCTCAATCAGAAGCTCCCAACGCTCAAGAAATCCCTGCTTTAGCCGAACTCGTTCTGGATATGAAAGAACTAGCCGAGACCCCAGCAGCCGATTTACCCAGTAGACTTCAAGCCCTGACCGATGCCTATGCCATCTGGATTACCGAGCAGACCGCCAAAATCGACCAGCACAGCTTTGGCTTAACCCCTTATCAAGATCCAGCTCAAACCGCGATCGCCGATTGCCAAACCGCTCTAAATCGCATTCAAGCTGGTATCGATCTCCTCAAAAATAATCCCCAAGCTGCCGAAGCGTTCATCTTCATGAACCAAGCCATGTGGCAACAGCGCGTCCATGCCCTTCATTCCGAACGAGTTCGCCGAGGTGAAACGATCGCCTTTGAAGAAATTGATATTCCGAAAAACCGCACTTGGAGAACATTCCAGCTTGCATTTATCCTCCTAAATCTGCCTAGCATTACCGATTTAACCCATATCGATCGCATCCATCCCACTACCGCGATCGCCGATCTGCTCTGGTTCCCTACTGGTGGCGGTAAAACAGAAGCCTATCTGGGGTTAACCGCCTATACCATCAGTCTCAGACGCTTACAAGGCACAATTTCAGGGCGTTCCGGTGAATACGGCATTGCTGTCTTAATGCGCTACACCTTACGCCTGCTGACCTTACAGCAGTTCCAACGAGCAACTGCCCTAATTTGTGCCTGTGAAGTAATTCGCCGCTCAGATGAACCTAAGTGGGGCAAAGAACCATTCCGGATCGGCCTTTGGGTCGGTCAAAAAACTACCCCAAATACCACAGAACAGAGCGAAGAAGCCCTCAAACAACAAAAAGGCCAGTACCAAAACGCTAGTAGCGGCTCTCCCCAACAGTTGACCAATTGCCCTTGGTGCGGCTCCAAAATCAACTCCAGCAACATCAAAACCGAATCTTTTAAAACTGGTCGGGGACGTACTTTAACCTTCTGTGGTGACTCTCTAGGCCGCTGTGCCTTCAGTGCCAAGCAATCACCCCAAGAAGGTCTACCTGTTGTTGTTGTCGATGATGAAATCTATCGCCTCTTACCCACCCTCCTAATCGCCACCGTCGATAAATTTGCCCAGATGCCCTGGAATGGCAAAACCCAAATGCTCTTTGGAAAAGTCGATGGTCATTGCAGTCGGCATGGTTTCCGATCGCCTGAAATCGAAGACAGTGACACCCATCCTGCCCGCAATGGCTACCCCGCCGCCAAAACATCCCCCAGAAATCCGCTGCGCCCACCAGACCTAATCATTCAAGACGAACTTCACCTCATTAGTGGCCCATTAGGCACCCTGGTGGGTTTATATGAAACAGCGGTCGATCGACTATGTAGTTGGGATGTTGGCGGCGTAATAGTCCGACCCAAGGTGATTGCATCTACTGCAACCATCCGCCAAGCCCAAGAACAAATTCATCAACTATTCTTGCGCGATGTCCAAATCTTTCCCCCCCAAGGGCTAGAAGTAACCGATAATTTCTTCTCTCGGCAGCGTCCCCCCAGCGGCGTAAATCCTGGTCGCCGCTATCTGGGTATTTCCGCCACAGGTCGTCGCCTCAAAGCTGCACTGATTCGCGTTTATACTGCTGTTCTCGCCGCATCCCAGAATCTATATGAGGAGTACGGAGATGAAGCCGATCCTTGGATGACATTAGTTGGATATTTTAATTCCATGCGGGAATTGGGGGGAACCCGCCGCCTAATTGATGATGATATTCAATCTCGACTCCAAAAAATGGATCGGCGGAGATTATCCAAACGAATGCGGCTAGAAGTTGAAGAACTTACTTCTCGC
>Ga0105053_10012262_pt1 | contig 10344 bp, 11 predicted proteins | sample BON01_FD_78093 | JGI IMG/M metagenome (GOLD analysis project Ga0105053, IMG submission 78093) | Freshwater microbial communities from Lake Bonney liftoff mats and glacier meltwater in Antarctica - BON-01 | ecosystem: Environmental > Aquatic > Freshwater > Ice > Glacier meltwater | place: Lake...
CAGCTACGAGATCCGCAACAACAACGGCCTTCTGGTCTGCGGTCCGAATCGCGGCGATTACGAGGACCGTTCCGGTGGGGGTGGCGGCAGGCCCGATCGCCCGGATCGTCCCGGCGGCGGCTGGAACGGTGGCGGCGGGCGCACGTCGGTGACCATTTTCCGGGACGCCGATTTCCGCGGTGCCAGTTTCCGTTTCGGCGACGAGATGCCGAATCTGCGCAATACGGGCTTCAACGACGCGATCAGTTCGATGCGCTTCAGTGGCACCTGGGAGGCGTGCAGCGATGCCTATTATCGGGGCGTTTGCGTCACCTTCAGCAACGACATCCGCAACCTGCGTAACTCTGGCCTGAACGACCGGATTTCGTCCCTGCGTCCGGTTCGTGGCGGCGGGCGCTGGTAGGCGTCAGACCGTCAGCACGATCTTGCCGACATGGCCGCCCGCTTCCAGACGGAGGTGGGCGGCCGAGGCCTGTTCCAGCGAAAAGGTCGCCTCGACCGGTGGCCGGATTGCGCCCGAGACGACCGAAGGCCAGGCTGTCGCCTCGACCGCAGCGATCAAGCGGGCCTTCTCATCCGCTGGACGGCCGCGCAGTGTTGAACCGGTCAGTGTGATACGTTTCATCATCAGTCGGCCCAGATCGACCTGGGCCACTGAACCGGACTGGGTCGCGATCACCACCCAGCGACCGAACGGGTTCAGAGCGGCTTGATTGAGGGTCGCATAGTCGGCCCCGACCATGTCCAGCACGACATCGGCCCCGCCGAAGGTCCGGATCGCCGCCTCCATGTCACCGGCGGACGCATCGAGGCTGAGATCGGCACCAAGGCGGCGCGCGGCCGCGGCCTTTTCGGGCCCGCGCGAGGTGGCGATGATACGGGCATCCACAGCCCTGGCCATCTGGATGGCCGTGACACCGATGCCGCTGGTAGCCCCATGGATCAGCAGGGTCTCGCCAGCCTGCAGTCCGCCGGCTTCGAAGACGTTGGCAAAGACCGTGCAAACCGTCTCGGGCAGGGCGGCGGCCTGGACTTCGTCCATACCGTCAGGAACGGGCAGGACATGACGGGCATCGACGACGGCGAACTCTGCATAGCCGCCCCCGCCCAGCAGGGCGCAGACGCGGTCACCCGGCGACCATCGCGTCACGCCGGAGCCGACCTGATCAACCTCGCCCGCAACCTCAAGGCCGAGGATGTCCGAGGCACCCGGCGGGGCCGGATAGCGGCCCAGCCGCTGCAGTATGTCTGGCCGGTTGATGCCCGCGGCACGGACGCGGATGCGGATCTGACCGGGTCCGGCGACAGGGTCCGGACGGTCGGCCAGGGCGAGGGATTCGGCAGGGCCGGAACCGTTCGTGATCTCGACTACGCGCATTCACCTGTCCCGTTCTTGCAATCGTCCGTGTCCCGGCGTTGAAGTAGGGACTTGTGTGTCGAATGGCCACGAAGGAGCCGGCGATGTTCGAGGATCTGGAGCCCCGTCCGGCGCGTGGCGCGCCGTTGATTGCCCTGACTCGCGAGGACCTGGACGGATATTCGGTCGAAGACCTGAAACAGCGTATCGCCGGACTTCAGGCCGAAATTGACCGCTCCAAAGCCGCCATCGAAGGCAAGTCGTCGCAACGCAATGCGGCCGACGCCATGTTCAATTTTCGGTCCTGATCCTGCGCGTCCTGCTTGTGGCATGGCCGTTGCACACTGTGGTTGCGCCGCGCCATATCGTGTCGGTCGTGATACGGATAAGCCTGTTCCATGAGTCTGGTTGAGTTCATGACCACCAATGCCACCATGTCTTCGCCTGCGGGCCGCAGCCGCGCTGAAGTCGTCGACGATTTCGCGCGTTCCGAACTGTTCGACCGGACCTTCCGGGAAGGGATGGAACTGGTCGAGGAGACCGCTGCCTATCTGGATGGCGACGGGCGTCGGGAATCCAAGCTGTTGTCCCGATCCACCGCCCTCGCCTACGCTGGCGAAAGCATGAAACTGACCACCCGGTTGATGCAGATTGCCTCGTGGCTGCTGGTTCAGCGAGCGGTGCGCGAGGGCGATATGACGCCGGAAGCGGCCTGTGAGGTCCGTTATCGTCTGGCCGATCGCAAGATCGCCGCAGAGGTCGGTAACCCGGAGCTGCCGATCGCCCTCGTCGAATATCTGGTGCGCACAGACAAACTCTATGACCGGGTGCTGCACCTGGATCGGCGCATGTATCTGGACGAGCCCGAAGAGGACACCGTCAACCCCGTGCAGAGCCAGCTGGACCGACTGACGGCAGCGTTCCGAACCTAGCCGGGGTCCTACGGCCCGACGTCGTTGGCAACCCGGGCACCGTCATTGACCGGGCGGGGCAGGCTGATGGCGATACCGAGAGCCTGGGCCAGCTTGGCGTCGCGTTCATAGACATCCTCGCGGAAGGCGACGCGGCCCTGGCCGTCGACGAAGGCGGTCCAGTACAGCAACCTCACGGTGATCTCGCGGCCGGTCGAGATACGCCGGGTCTCGCGCGTGTCCTGGGCATTGTCGAACCGTTCCAGCAGGGCTGGGTCGGGCGAGAGAAGCAGGCGTGCGAACTCGACCGCGCCCTGCACCCGGACGCAACCGTGCGAGCGGTGTCGGAAGGCGAGATTGAAGGCGGCCTTTGACGGCGTGTCATGCAGGAAGATGGCGTAGCTGTCCCGCAGCTCGAACTTCACATAACCGAGCGCGGCGTTCGGACCGGCGCGCTGAATCACCGTCCCGTTCGAGATGTACATGTTCTGGCTGGCCAGATAGGCGGGTCCGCGCGGCAGGATCTCGTTGCGAGCGATGCTTGAGGGCACATACCACGGTGGGTTGGCGACCACCGAGGCGAAGGGCTTCTCCAGGCTTGGTGTCTGATTGTCGGCCGTGCCGACGACGACCCGGTTGGAATGAACCGGGCGACCGTCCTTCCAGTAGACCATGATGGCGGCGGCGGTGTTGACTTCGATCCGCTCGGGCGCGACCTCGCGCTTGAGCCAGCGGCGACGTTCGAGGTTCAAGGCGATCTGGCGGGCGCGATCCTCTGCCGAGGCCGACAGTGACCGTTGGCTGCCCGTGCCGATCCGGGCGTCGGCGGCGAGGCCATGGCGGGCCTGGAATCCGCGCACGGCGGTCTGGAGCTCGGGGCCATAGACGATGCCCATGGCGGCCAAGCGCGCACCATCAGCGGCAGACAGGTCGCCCTCTGCGACGAGCCGCTGGGTCAGGGCGGGAATGCGGGCGTCGCTCATGCCCGGCTCGATGGTCGGTCCTTGGCGGAAGGTCGGCCAGCCGCCGTCCCGGATCAGGCGGCGATAGCGGATATAGCCGGCGGAGAGGTTGGCGTATCCGATATCGGTAGGGGCCAGGCCTTCGAACCATTCAACCAGGCGGCTCTGGGACAGGGCGTCATTCAGCCCGGTGGGCAGATCGACGCGGTTTTTCTGCATCTCCCAAAGGTCCTCGACGGTCTCGGGCCGGATCCGGCCTTCTGCGAGGACGCGGCCATAACCAAGGGCGGCGGCGGTGGTCCGCATTTCCGCAGAGTCCGCCGCAGAAGCGAGGGCGTCGAAGTCGAAATAATCGCCTTGCGACAGGCCATGGCGCTCGGCCCGGTCAGCGGCGGCCCGGAGCGTGCGCAGGCGTTCAGGTGTCCACACCGGACGCCAGCCGTTCAGTTCGTAGAAGGCACGCACATCCGACTGGATCGTCGCGGGCAGGCGCGCCAACTGGTCATTGAAACTGTCATAGAAGGCGACAGCGCCGGGATCACGGGCCTGGGCCTGGGCCGTAAGTCCGATCGCCGAGCCGAATGCCGACAAGGCCGCTCCAAGTCCCAGTTGCCGTCGATTCATCGTCAATCTCTAAGCCCGCTTCGATACGCGACACGACGCCTACGCCCCTGAAGACAACGTTCCCATGATACCGGCGTTCCGGGCAAACAGAAAGGCGCCGGTCCGTGGGACCGACGCCTTTGCCGTCGTCTTGCCGAGGAGTGTGGCCCGAAAGCCCGCTTCTGCGGGCCGCCTATTTCTTGATGAATCCGGCGAATTTGTTGTTGAAGCGCGAAACGCGACCGCCGCGGTCCATCAGGTGCGCATTGCCGCCCGTCCAGGCCGGATGGGTCAGCGGATCGATGTCCAGGTTCAGGACAGCGCCTTCCTTCTGGTAGGTCGAGCGCGTCTGGTAGCTGGTGCCATCCGTCATCGTCACGGTGATGAAATGGTAGTCGGGATGCGTATCCGCCTTCATGGTCCTGGTCCGGTCTCTGCGCGATGACGATGCCGACCGTCGGAGCGCGAAAATGAGAAATCCCGCCAACATCCCTCCAGCGAGGGTTTGGGGGCGGGAATGAGCGGCGGCGTTTACACCGGGGGCCGTTCCGGGGCAAGAGGCGCGCGCCATGACAGATACAACCGCCCATCCCGACGCCTCCGACATCCGGGGGCGGCCCGGTGCCGGCGCCCAGCTGATCGAACAGATGGGCGAGGCGGGCGAGCGCCGGGTGCCGCGCCGCGACATCAGGCCGCTGGGACGGCTGCTGCCCTATGCGATGCGCCACAAGGGCCATATGGCCATGGCTGGCTTCTGGTTGATGCTTTCCACGGCAGCGTCGCTGGCCCTGACAGCGGCGGCCCGCGGCGCGATCGACAATGGATTCGAGAACGGCGGGGCCCAGCTGAATCTGTGGTTCCTGCTGCTCGGAGCCAACGCCCTGTTCCTCGGCTTCGCCACGGCGGTGCGCTATTATTTCGTCACCAAGACCGGCGAGCGGGTCGTCGCCGACCTGCGCAAGGGGTTGTTCGGGCGCATCCTGACGCTGGACCCGGCCTTCTATGCCTCGATGCGGACGGGCGAGGTCCTGTCGCGCCTGACCACAGACATCGCCCTGGTCGAGACCCTGCTGACGACCTCTGTGTCGTTCGCCCTGCGCAATTTCCTGACCATGATCGGTGGCACGATCCTGCTGTTCGTCGTCAGCCCCAAACTGACCGGCCTGGTGCTTCTGGTGGTGCCGTTACTGCTGGGGCCGATCTTTCTGTTCGGTCGCAAGGTACGCAAGCTGACGGTCGATTCGCAGGACCGGTTCGCCAACGCCGTCGGCTTCGCGGGCGAAAGCGTGGACGCCATCGAGACGGTGCAGGCCTTTGGTCGCGAGGCCAGCGCCATCGACCGTTTCGGTGCTGCCGTCGAGGCCGCCTTTGGCGTCTCGCTGGTGCGGATGAGGGCCCGGGCCCTGATGACGGCGATGATCATTGTGGTCATGTTCGGCGGCGTAACCCTGGTCCTGTGGCTGGGAGCCCAGGACGTGATCGCCGGGCGGATGACGCCGGGTGCCCTGTTGCAGTTCGTGCTGCTGTCGGTGTTCGTGGCGGGTGCGGTCGGGGCTCTGGGCGAGAGCTGGGGCGATGTTCAGAAGGCCGCCGGGGCCATGGAGCGGATCGACGAACTGATGCGCAGCGAGGCGGCGATCCGGCCGCCGCAGGTGCCGACGGTCCTGCCCGAGCCACCGATCGGCGAAGTGTCGATGTCGGCGGTACAGTTCGCCTACCCGGGACGACCGGACCTGCCAGCGCTGAAGGGGTTTTCGCTGACCGTGCGTCCCGGCGAGACGGTGGCCCTGGTCGGACCATCGGGCGCGGGCAAGAGCACGGTGTTCCGGCTGCTGTTGCGCTTTTATGACCCGCAGTCTGGCGTCGTCTCGGTGGACGGCGTCGATGTGCGCACGGCCGATCCGGTGGCCGTGCGCGGCCGGTTCGCCTGGGTGTCGCAAGAGGCCCCGCTGTTCTCGGGTTCGGCCAATGAGAATATCCGTTTCGGCCGCGAGGGCGCCAGCGACGAGGAGGTCCGCGCCGCCGCCGAGGAGGCTCAGGCCCTGGTCTTTGTCGAGGCCCTGCCGGAGGGGTTCGATACGCCGCTGGGCGAGCGCGGCAAGAGCCTGTCAGGCGGCCAGCGCCAGAGGATGGCCATCGCCCGGGCCCTGGTCCGGGACGCGCCTATCCTGCTCCTGGACGAGGCGACCTCGGCGCTGGACGCCGAGAACGAGCGGCTGGTGCAGGCAGCGCTGGATGAGGCCATGCAGGGCCGGACCACCCTTGTCATCGCCCACCGTCTGGCCACCGTGCTCCGGGCCGATCGTATCGTGGTGATGGAGGACGGCCAGGTGGTCCAGGAGGGCACGCACCAGTCCCTGATGGCCCAGGGCGGGCTCTATGCCCGGCTGGCCGAGTTGCAGTTCCGGGCGGATTAGGCCGTCAGGGCCGGGTCGAGGAATGCGAGATTGGCCTCGCGGATATGCGCCGCCGCCTCATCATAGAGGAAGGGCAGGAAGGCGAAGCGTTCGCCCCGGGTCACCGTCGTGGCCTCGTGCAGTAAAGAGCAGGAGAAGACGACCGCACCGCCGGGTGGCGGTCGGTAGGTGCGCGGACCGAACTCAGGGAACCGCAGGTCGCCGCCCTCATAGTCGGCGTTCAGATTGATCGAGACGGCGAAGCGCCGGTGGGCCGTGCCCCGGGTGGTGTTATCGCGATGCGGGCGGAAGAAGCCGCCGGTTTCGGCGTCATAGCGGGCGACCAGATAGCGTTCGATCCGGGTGGCCTTGAAGTTGAACACCTTTTCGATCTGCGGCAGCAGGCGGCGGTTCAAACGGGCGACCGCCTGCTGCTGCACGACGAGGTCCTCGATGATCACGTCCGAGCGCCGCTTGTGCTGGGTGTCCATCATCAGGGTGGTGACGCCATCGACCTCGCGCATGAAGCCTGAGGCCTCCCCGCCGATCTCCCGATAGAGGGCGATCAGTCGCTCGCAGAAGGCCAGTTCGAAGATGCGCGGTGTCAGCAGCACCGGCGCAGTCGCTTCCGTCCCGCCGTGACGGTCGGGGGGCGGCAGGGTGGCCGTCCGGTCGACAAGTGAGTTGGCCTTGTCGGAGCCGACGCCCGCCATGACGTGCAGGGCCGGATCGATCAGGTACCAGCGCTCGGCCTCGACAGCGTCATAGAGGGCTGCGACGGCACCGTCCTCGTCGAACAGGAAACGCAGGCCGGGGATGCCGTCCCTGCGCGTGTTGCGGCCATCATCCTTGCCGACAATGACGATAAAGGCCCCGGCGTGGACATCGTTGAAGGCCGGACGTCGGCGTTCGATACTGGCGACGGCGCGATCGACGGCGGGCCCGGCCGGAACGATGGCGAGGAGTAGATAGCGACCCGCCGCCGTGTTGAAGATGTAGCGGGGATTGCTGATCCCAGCGGCCACGAAATTGGGGGCGGGATCACCGAACTGAAGCGTCATGGCTGTCCAAATGCGCGGGAAACCACTCCGGATTCAAGGGCGCGTTGCAATATGGTTTCATCCGAAGCCGGCGATGAAGGGACGCCCCGCAGGGCGAGCGGTCGAGGCACAGGCTTCAGTCCAGCACGGCGGCGATCCGGTCGGCGAGCGCGCGCAGAACGGCGGTGTCGGCCATGGGGGCGTGGCCGTGACCCTTCATCGGCCGGTCGGCCCAGCGCGGGATAATGTGGAAATGCAGGTGGAAGACGGTCTGGCCGCCGGCCTCGCCGTTCAACTGCATGATCTGGAAGCCTTCAGGCGACAGGGCCTTCTCGACGGCGCGGGCGGTGCGCTGGACGGCGGCGGTCAGGCGGCTGAGGGGGTCTGGTTCGATGTCAAGCAGGGTCTGGGCGCTGGAGCTCTTCGAGATGATCAGGACGTGGCCCTCGGACTGCGGAAACACGTCCATGAAGGCCAGGACGTGGTCGTCCTCCCACACCGTCACCGAGGGGATTTCGCCGCGCAGGATCCTGGCGAAGATGTTGTCGGGGTCGTAGGGGGCGTTCAGGCTCATCGGGCGCTCCGTGGATCGAGGCCATTGTAGCAACCGGCGAAGGAAACGGGGAGCCCGGCGCAGGGTTTCGCGTTATTGTGTCGCTGAATTCGGGAGACGCCCATGCTTCGCTTCATCGTCCAGTTTCTGGTCACCTGCCTCGGCCTGTGGCTGTCGTCGCGGGTCGTGCCGGGGGTGGACTTCCTGTCGAACGGGTCGCTACTGGCGGCGGCGCTGCTGCTGGGGATCGCCAATGCGGTGGTGCGACCGATCCTGACCTTTGTCACCTTCCCGCTGACGATCATCACCTTCGGCCTGTTCCTGCTGGTGGTGAATGCGGCGGTGATAGGTCTTGTGGCCCGGTTACTGGGCGGGTTCGTGGTCGACGGCCTGTGGGCGGGGATCGGCGCGGCAATCGTGACCGGCATCGTCAGCTGGATCGCCGGCTGGTTCATCGGCGAGGAGCGGAGCCGCGCCAAATGAGGCATCAGGCCTTCCGGAACGGCGACAGTCCGCTGCTGATGGCGTCGATCTCGGCGGCGACTGCCGGTCGTTCGCCCTCCAGATAGCGGGCCACCGGTTCGCGCAGGGCCGGATCGGCGATGAAATGGGCGGAATAGACGGGGGAGGGCAGGTAGCCGCGGGCGATCTTGTGCTGCCCCTGGGCCCCGGCCTCGACGCGCGACAGGCCGCGGGCGATGGCAAAGTCGATGGCCTGATAATAGCAGAGCTCGAAATGCAGGAAGGGCACCTCTTCCAGCGCGCCCCACTGGCGGCCGTACAGGGCGTCGCGGCCGATCAGGTTCAGGGCCCCGGCGATGGCGGTCCCGTCGCGGAAGGCCATGATCAGGGCGACACGGTCAGCCATGGTCGCGCCGAGGCGGGTGAAGAAGTCCCGCGTCAGATAGGGTCGACCCCATTTGCGCTCGCCGGTGTCCTGATAGAAGGCGAAGAAGGCGTCCCAGTGGGTTTCCGTGATGTCAGCCCCGGTCAGGACGCGGATGTCGAGGTCCGCCCGGGCCTCGCGGCGCTCGCGGCGGATGGTCTTGCGGCGGTTCGAGGACAGGGCCGTCAGGAAGTCCTCGAAGGTCGCATAGCCGTCATTGCGCCAGACATACTGCATGTCCTGCCGTTGCAGCAGGCCGGCCTCGCCCATGGCGGTCCAGTCGTCCTGCGTCGGAAAATTGACGTGCAGCGACGAGACGCCGAGCCGTTCGGTCAGGGCCACGGCCCCCTGCAAAAGGGCCTGACGCACGGGGGCGGCGTCGGCGTCCGGATGGGTCAGAAAGCGCGGGCCGGTGACCGGGGTGAAGGGCACGCCGGAGAGCAGTTTGGGATAATAGCGGCCGCCGGCGCGCTCATAGGCCTCGGCCCAGCTGTGGTCGAAGACATATTCGCCCTGGCTGTGGCGCTTGAGCCAGAGCGGCATGACGCCGAGGACGCGGTTGGTTTCGCCGCGCAGGGCCAGATGCCGCCCGGCCCAGCCCTCACGCGGGACGGCGCTGCCGGAAGCCTCGCAGGCGTCGAGGAAGTCGAACGAGACGAACGGGTCGCCGGTGGGGGAGGCGCAGGCGCCCCAGGCTTCGCGGCCGATGTCGGCGACGGAGGTGTGGACCTGAATCTGGAAGTCCGTGCTCATGCGGGCGGTAGCCGGGGTCCGGTCCCGCGAAGCGGATTCATCACGACGAACACAACGAATTCACAAAGAACACGACGAGGCCTGCGTCTGGCCCTCGATCCCGTTGTGTCCGTCGTGATTCCGTTGTGTTCGTTGTGATGAACCTTCCGACCGGCCAGCCGGCGCCGGATGAAGGCTTGGGTCCGCTTCGCGGGGAAGTTGGAGTAGAGGACTCACCGCACCTCGACGATGGCATCGACCTCGACGGCGAAGCCGAGGGGCAGTTTGTAGACGCCGACGGCGGAGCGGGCGTGGCGGCCCTTGTCGCCGAACACCTCGACCATCAGGTCGGAACAGCCGTTGATGACGGCGGGGATGGCAGTGAAGTCACCGGCGGCCTGGACGAAGCCGCCCAGTTTGACGACGCGGACGACGCGCTCGAGGTCGCCATCGACGGCCGCCGAGATCTGGGCCAGCAGATTGACGCCGCACATGCGGGCCCCCTTGACCGCGTCCTCCGGCGAGACGTCGGCACCGACCGTACCCTTGAGCCCGCCCGCAGCGTCGTTCGACAGCTGGCCCGAGATATGGACCAGATTGCCGGTCTGGACGAAGGGCACATAGTTGGCCACCGCCTTGGCGGGTTCGGGCAGGCTGATGCCGAGTTCGGCGAGACGGGCGGCGACGGTCATGGGCGGGGCTCCTGAAGGTTCGGCGGCGGTTTACCGCGGTAAAAGGCGTGAGTCATCGCCGCTTCGTGAAATGCGGTTTTGATGGGAGAGGCCGGCGGAGCGCCGGGCGCGAAGCCCGGAGACCGTGGGAGATATGTGTTTCGGCTTCGCGACGTCGCTCCGCACGGAATGTCTGACCGGGAGCTGTCGGCCTGAAAGGCAGCGATGAACTC
>Ga0105053_10012263_pt1 | contig 10344 bp, 11 predicted proteins | sample BON01_FD_78093 | JGI IMG/M metagenome (GOLD analysis project Ga0105053, IMG submission 78093) | Freshwater microbial communities from Lake Bonney liftoff mats and glacier meltwater in Antarctica - BON-01 | ecosystem: Environmental > Aquatic > Freshwater > Ice > Glacier meltwater | place: Lake...
AAACAGCAGAAAGTGCGCATAGTTACGAAATTTAGCAAAACTGACGTATTTACGACTGTCATTTATAGTGATTATGGTATAAATTTAGTAGGGTCAATTTCTTTAAAGCCAATTTAGTTTAGTTATTCGCTATTGACATCAGTTAATGTGCAGTATAAAAATACTGCAGTAAAATTTTTTTAATGCAAAGGAGTAGTTATAATGTCAGATAAAGTACGTGGTACAGTAAAATGGTTCAATGAAGGTAAAGGATTTGGCTTTATTGAAAGCAATGGCAAAGATTATTTTGTTCATTTCAGTGCTATCTCTGGTGGTGGTTTTAAAACTCTGCAAGAAGGCGCTGCTGTTTTATTCAAGCCAGGTCAAGGTCAAAAAGGTCCTCAAGCAGAAGATGTTGAAGTTGTTTAGTTTAAAAAACGAAAATAGCTGATCCTTTCTCACTGGCATGCGCTCCTGTTACCGCTGAACTTAAAGCTTTACTTTAGTTAACTTAACAGAACTATACCAATTAAAATGAACCACATGGTATAGACTGCGCATTGCCCAGTCAGGCTTTTGCCTGGGTTTATTCCAATACATCCCTCTTGTTACTTCCATACTGCCTTATCCTTTGTCACGTAGTCTTTTTGGGACTAACATATTCATTTGTATTATGTTTTACTATTCTTTAGTCACTCCGGTTAATTAATCAGGGTCATCGTGGATGAATGAGCAGTTTGTGTTTTTTATTTTCGTTGGTTTCGCAGCCCAGCTTGTCGATGGCGCATTAGGAATGGCTTATGGAGTGATTGCCACCAGCGTACTAGTAGGTTTTGGTGTTCCTCCTGCAGTTGCAAGCGCATCCGTCCATACGTCCGAAATTGTGACCACCGGCATTTCCGGCTTCTCACATGCAATGTTTAAAAACGTTGATTACGCTTTATGCAAACGTCTCGTCATTCCCGGCGTTATCGGTAGCATCTTAGGCGCCTATTTGTTAACCAGAATACCGGAAAATATCGCAAAACCTGTTGTTGCTGTGTATTTAATGGTTATGGGCGTCATCATTTTAGGCAAAGCATTTCAAGGTGGTAATATCCTGCATGCATTCAGGGAATTTGTGGTCAAACGCATCCGGAAACGGATTTTGCCTTCGGATGAAGCCCGCGGCTTAATACCCTTGGCGCTAGCGGGTGGTTTTTTTGATGCATTGGGTGGTGGGGGTTGGGGATCTATCGTTAGTTCTTCCTTATTGGCACAAGGCACTACCCCCCATTACACCATTGGCTCGGTAAATTTAACCGAATTTATTCTGACGATTGCTATATCGGCTACGTTCTTTTTTTCTATCGGTGTCACTCACTGGCCGGTTATCCTCGGTCTGATTGTCGGCGGTGGAATTGCCGCCCCTTTTGCAGCCTATTTAGTACGTCGTATTCAACCCCGCATAATTATGTTAGTTGCAGGAATAATCATTATCCTGCTAAGCATGCGTGCTATTTATATCGTGTTGATCTGATTCATATATGAAAAAAAGCTACCTTATATTTTTTTCAATACTCCATTGCCTGTGCAGCCAGCCACTATATGCTCAGCAAACCTTCAATGGCACCTGGGATGGTATTACGCTTTTCTCTGATCAGACTAAACCTGTTTTTTATTATGTTAAGACCGAGGGCAGGTTTTATCTAAACCAGTATACCCGCAATGAATTATTAATACGGCCAGCACTGGGTTACACGGTAAATAAGAGATTAAGTCTCTGGCTGGGATATGATATGAACCAAACTTTATCTGATTCAGCGAAGATACGGCAGACCATTTGGCAACAGAGTCAATTGAAAATGATTGAGACACCTGCTATTGATCTGCTTGCGCGTACGCGCGTCGAAGAGCGTTTCCCTGCTGTTAACCCGGGTATAGCATACAGACTGCGCGAGCGCGCAGCTATTACGTTCAAACAACTGAATAAGAGCCTTTACCCTCTTATTTATGATGAAGTTTTTGTCAATGTTAATCATCCCGCATGGGTTTCCATCAAAACTTTGAGTCAAAACAGAGTTTTTTTAGGTGCTAAAATTCCGGTCAACGGCCAGGTAGCCATCATCGTAGGCTATCTTGATAGTAGCCATTACAATACTGGCACCACGGTCAGAGAGCATTTGTTAAGCACCGAGCTGGAAATACAATTTGGCTAGGCTAAGCTGGCGATTAAAGTTGCCTGCAAAGATGCCGACTTAAGATGTTAGGTTTATTTGGAAGGTAATGTCTTTTATGAATCTCACACACCATCTGGCGATACGCTCCTCTGTGCTCAAAGGGCATGTGAATAAATATGCAATGCTGGGGCTGATTATTTCAATAAGCAGCATCTTGTTTGCTTCTTTATTCGTGTCCTATCAAATCACCGGTATGATTTCAATCGCTGGCTTTATTGCCGCGCAGACCAGCAATCCTGCCATATGGGCTCTCGACCTGACGCCATTTATGTTCGCCTATTGGGGACAGTCATTTTGTTATGAGTTGGCCAATAAGGCAGAGCTAATCATTGAAGATCAGACGAAAGAGCTGGTGAATAAAAGCGGTGATCTGGAATCCAAATTACAGCATGAAAGCAACCACGATTATCTCACCAATCTCCCCAACCAACGTCTTTTGTCGCAACGCATCATGCAGGCATTGAAACAGAGAAATAAAGATGAAGAACTGGCCCTCATTATTTTAAACATTAAAGACTTTAAAACTATTAATTACGATTTTGGCAGTTTTAGCGCCAATAGTTTACTAATGCAATTTACCGAAAAGCTGAAAACAATTTTATTAGAACCCTATATGCTACAGGCTTATATGGGTATGAATATGATAGCGCGTCTGCAAGGTGCTGAGTTTGCGATTCTTCTTCCCAGAGTCAGAAAAGAGCACCAGCTGGAGGAGATCCTGACTCAACTAATTGAAGACACCTCCGTTACGTTTATGATTGACGGCACGAGTATTAATATTGCAACCACCGCAGGTGTTGCCCTTTACCCGCAACATGGAACGACAGATGAAGCGTTAATTCATCATGCCACCCTTTGTTTGCTCCATACCGAGAAAGAAGGCAAAGCATACGCATTTTATGATGCTCGCATGGATGTACAATATAAATCCAAACGAATTATGTTAAAAGAAATCAATCAATCGGTTGATAATCAGGAAATAGATGTTCTTTATCAGCCAACGATGGCACTTGATAGCGAAAAAACAATTGGTGCTGAAGCTGTGATCTGTTTTAACCATCCCAACTATGGACAGCTTAGTGCTGATAAATTAATTCCACTGGTAGAGGGAACCAGTGTCGATAAAAAACTGACCTACCTGGTGTTAAAAACCGCGATTAAACAACTTGCCTTATGGCATCAAACAAATCATAAAATTTACATGATCATTAATTTATATAATGCCGCCGATATGGAATTACCGGGTTTTATCGCTCAATTACTTAAAGAAAATAATCTTTCAGCAGATTATCTGCGCATTGAATTAACTGAAAAAGCGTGTTTAAGCGATCAGAAACACACGATGACTGTGTTGACTCAACTCGCTGATTTGGGCATTAAAATAGCTATCAGTGATTTTGGTAGCGGCTATTCTTCGTTTGTGTATTTAACCAACTTTCCAATCAGTGTATTAAAAATTGATAAAGCCTTCGTCATGAATATGATGAAAGATGAGAAAAAGCTGAGTATAGTACGCGCAATTATCAAGTTGGCCGCGGCGATGAATTTAGTGGTGTTTGCAGATGGCATAACGGATCAGGCGATATTAACTGAACTTAAACAATTGGGCTGCCTATATGGCCAAGGTTCGTATTTTTCAGACGCGTTAAATGCCAGTGACTTTAATGCACTGCTAACCTAAGTGTAGTTTGATGATATACCTGTCGCGGATGAGTTTTAGGTTTTTATGCTATCGCTCCTTTCGTCCAGCGCCTCTAAAAAAATTCGCAATAGGCTGGCTATTACTCATCTTTTTAGAGTCACTGGACAAAAAAATTAAATCGCCTAAAATCCCTAAAACTCATCCGCAACAGGTATAAAAAGGCAATTGTCTTGAGTTTATGTGGGAGTGCGCATAATATATACATATTACCCGTTAGCAGATAAATCAACCAGGTTTACAGTGATGAATTATAGACGAATGTTGAAATCAAAAATCCACCGCGCTTGTGTAACCCATGCCGATTTGAGTTATGAAGGCAGTATTACTATTTCGCCCCAGTTGTTAAATGCGGCAGATATTTTACCGTATGAAGCCGTACATATTTGGAATGTGACCGCTGGAACCCGATTTGAAACCTATGCTATTGAAGGTGCCCCTAATTCCAGTGATATCTGCGTAAACGGTGCTGCAGCACATTTGGTAACACCGGGTGACATTATCATTATTGCCTCGTTCATTCAGCTCAGTGACGAACTTTGCCCGACATTCATGCCCACCGCCGTCTTCGTAGATAGCAACAATCGCATCAAGGAAATTCGTCCTGAGGTAGTGTCTTTAAATCTGGCGCAGTCTGTCTGATTAACTCAGAACCTCCCTGACCTCCTGAAATACCTTACCTACCGCCTTGCACAAATACTCCACCTACCGCGACTCGTTCGCGGTATCTGCCAGCGTCCTAATAACGCTTAACAGTAGTCGTGGTCACGTCATACGAAGGACAATTATCAACCAAATTTACTTTCTGAACCACCGGGGCGGCAAGCACTTGATGATAGGCAATTTTGTCGGTGCTACAGGCGATCAACAGCAGGGTGCAGGAGAGTAATAAAATCCATTTCATGAAAAACCTCGTGTGGTTCAGTTAAAGATTGAAGCTTATTAGGATAATTCCAGATAGTCCAATCGTGGATTAAAAGTCAGATGGTTGCAATTGCTTTTAGACGGATATATACCTGTCGCGGATGAGTTTTAGGTTTTTATGCTATCGCTTTCTTCGTCCAGCACCCCTAAAACTCATCCGCAACAGGTATAGCTTGTTTTTTACAAAGCCATTTCACTATACTGATGTCCAGTGTAGCGGCTTTGCGCAATTTGAAAACTCTGTAGGTTATATCCGGGCTAGGAGTCTCCCACAGCACTTCTTACGAACGATTCAGGCTCAAACCGCATTAATTTCCCAGCGAATGGATGCCATTGCCTTACCGTACTATTCTCATAGACTGGTGGCAACGTGTTGCTAACAATACAGGGTGTAACGATGTTAGATAGAGCAAGTGTGGTGGATGGACAATTCCTTAAACGCGTAAGCGAGGCTGATTTTCTGCCGGCAAAAAGTCCTGCCAGTCTTGCGGAGGCAGGCCTTGATAAAAAAACTGCCATTGATTTGTTTGATGCCCAGATAAAATCCCGACACCTGGATTTGGTTGCCCGGCAGCTCAAAGAAAAAAGTTTGTCATTTTATACCATAGGCAGCAGTGGCCATGAAGGTAATGCGGTATTTGGCCAGGTATTCCGTGCCAGTGATATGGCTTTTCTGCATTACCGCAGTGGCGCATTTTATTTACAGCGCGCCAAGCAAATACCAGGCGGTGATGGCGTACGCGATATGCTGCTTTCCTTCGTGGCTTCGGCCGATGATCCAATTGCCGGCGGACGCCACAAAGTATTCGGCAGTGTGCCCTTAAACATCCCGCCACAGACATCCACAATTGCTTCCCACTTACCCAAATCGCTGGGGGCTGCCTTGTCGATAACGCGCGCTAAAGAGCTGGGCATTGACAGTAAGCTCCCGGCTGATGGGGTCATTCTTTGTTCGTTTGGTGATGCATCCATCAATCATGCGTCTGCACAGACCACACTGAATGCCTGTTCCTGGATTACTCAGCAACAGTATCCATTACCATTGGTTTTCATCTGTGAAGACAATGGCATTGGTATTTCAGTTACTACGCCTGCAAATTGGATTGAGACTACCATTAAATCCCGCCCCAATATTCATTATATCGCCTGCGATGGCCTTAATATCGCTGATTGCTACACCAAGGCGCTGGCAGCTGAGCGCTTGGCACGGGTTAAGAAACAAGTGGTATTTTTACACATGCGCTGTGTGCGTTTGCTCGGCCATGCCGGCTCCGATATTGAGTCACAATACCGGACGGAGGCTGAGATTGAGCGCACCGAATCGGAAGACCCGCTGTTACACACCGCCGGTCTGCTTTACCGTGAAGGATGGATGACTGCGCAAGCAATCATTGATTTATATGAAGATAATCGCTCGTTGATAAAAGCCAAAATGCTGGAGGTGTTGAGTCGTCCACAATTAACCAGTGCACGGGAGGTGATGTCGGCCTTATTACCGCAAGTAGTAGCAAAACGAGTTTATCCACTCCCCTCGCAAGCTGAGCGCGCCCAAGTATTTGCGGCCTCCTTCAACCAGCTTACGCAAAAGCGCAATCTATGCCAGTTGATTAATTTTGCGCTCACCGATTTACTGCTGCAATATCCAACAATGTTGGTATTTGGTGAGGATGTAGGAAAAAAAGGGGGGGTGTATCGGGTGACTGCAGATTTGCAGGCTCGCTTCGGCAAACGGCGGGTGTTCGACACACTATTGGATGAAACGACCATTCTGGGTACGGCCATAGGGCTTGCTCATAATGGTTTTCTCCCGGTTCCTGAAATCCAGTTTCTCGCTTATCTGCATAATGCCGAAGATCAGTTGCGCGGTGAAGCGGCGACGCTATCATTCTTTTCCAATGGCCAATATCAAAACCCGATGGTGTTGCGTATTGCCTCGCTTGCTTATCAAAAAGGCTTTGGCGGCCATTTTCATAATGATAACTCGATTGCAGTATTGCGTGATCTACCGGGAGTTATCGTCGCTTGTCCTTCCAACGGCCCGGATGCGGTCAAATTACTACGCACCTGCCTGCGTCTCGCTCATCAGGAGGGCCGGATCGTGGTGTTCCTGGAGCCCATAGCCCTCTATATGACTAAAAATTTGCATGAAGCGGGTGATAACCAATGGTTATTTGAATACCCGCCGGTGGAAGACACGATTGCACTGGGGGAGGTCGGCAGTTTTGGTCAAGGCGATACCGTCATTCTTACCTATGCCAATGGTTATTATCTCTCCAGACAAGCCGCCAAAATTTTAAGTGAACAACACGGCATTGATGTGAAGGTAGTCGATCTGCGCTGGCTCAGCCCATTACCAGGCGAGGCTATTTTAAAGGAAGTGGCCAACGCCAAGCGGGTGTTGATTGTCGATGAAGGCCGGCGTAGTGGTTCATTGAGTGAGGGGCTCATGACCTTCTTAATGGAGAATGCTCTCGCCAGTTTAAAAATAAAACGGATAACTGGTGAAGATTGTTTTATTCCACTCGGTAATGCCTGGCAATATTTATTGCCCAGCCGTGACAAGATTGTGGCGGCAGTGCAAGCATTACATACAGTAAACAAGGAGAATGAACGTGGACGACTTACTATTTCTAAATGAACAGCTGCATGACGAAGAAATCATGATTCGCGACAGTGTTGCCCGGTTCGTCAGCCATGATGTCATACCACGCATGGCAGAAGCGTTTGAACAGGGTGTATTTCCCCCCGAGCTGATAAAAAAATCGGCTGATCTAGGTTTGCTGGGGTTAACACTCCCCAGCCAATATGGTGGGGCAGACGCATCGTATGTGGCTTATGGCCTGGTGTGCCAGGAATTAGAGCGTGGTGATAGCGGCTTACGCAGTTTTGTATCTGTACAAAGTTCATTATGCATGTATCCGATTTTCCGTTATGGCGATGAGGAACAGCGAATGCGATTTTTACCTAACATGGCGGCAGGAGAGCTAATCGGCTGTTTTGGTTTAACGGAGCCCGACTCAGGATCTGATCCGGCAAGTATGCGCACCCATGCGCGCAAAGTTGATGGCGGCTGGATGCTCAATGGTGCGAAAATATGGATCACCAATGCAACAATCGCCGATATTGCCATTGTATGGGCGAAAACCGAACAGGGCATCCGCGCATTTATTGTCGAAAAAGAATTCAACGGGTTTATCCGCCGTGAAATTAAACTAAAAATGTCGTTACGCGCGTCGGTAACAGGAGAGCTGGTATTTGACGATGTGTTTGTGCCCGATGAAAACCTGCTAGCGGGAAGCGAACGCGGTTTGGGTGCGGCATTAAGCTGCCTAAGCCAGGCTCGCTACGGGATCGCCTGGGGTGCGATGGGAGCGGCGATGGCTTGTTTCGATACCACCCGAGATTATTTGGTAGAACGTAAACAATTTAACAAACCGCTGGCCTCTTTTCAGTTAATTCAACAAGATCTGGCTCAAATGTATACTGAGATTGTCAAAGCCCAATGTTTGAATCTACAAATAGGGCGCTTAAAAGAACAACAACGTGAAACGCCCGTGATGATCTCGTTAGCCAAAGGCAACTCATGTCGTGAAGCGTTAAAGATAGCGCGTTCCTGTCGTAATTTATTGGGTGCCAATGGTATCAGTCTGGAATACCACGTGATTCGCCATATGCTCAATCTGGAGTCTGTGTTTACTTACGAAGGCACCGACAATGTTCATACACTGGTTCTTGGCCGCCATATAACCGGCATCAGCGCGTTTGAATAAAAATTTTTTGCCTGAGCTTGGCATAAATTAATTTTATGGCCTATGCTGTAATTCCAAGCGCTTGCTTGCATATTAATAACAAGGAGTTTTTAAATGGCAGCATGGAATAGTGTAATTTTTCTAAAGACCAAAGGTTCATGGACAGATACTGAACATGTGGCAAAATGGCCTGGGGTTAAGAATATATGGTCTACCTCCGGTGATTGGGATTGGTGCATCAAATTGGATAAAGATCACTCCACTCCTGAAAAAACTGAAGAATTTGTAGCAAAATTACGCCAGGCAGAATGGGTTGCCAATACCGAAAGTAGTTGGTGGCGTGAAGTTTATAGTAAATAGTTCCCTTAATGAGAGCCTGAACACTCAGGCTCTCATCGCCATTATCCTCTTCTTTAAAATGTTCGCTTAAAGTTAGCTATACTTAACACATCAGCAGGAATTCTATATAGTTCCTTACAGGAGAGAACATGGTCAATCTAAAGCCTGAGCCCGACACCATATTAACCGCAGGGCAAGTGTTAGGTGAGGAGTTAACGGAAGAGATGAAACTGGAAGGCTCCTCCAACGATTTGGATCATAATCAATTTAACCGTGGTGATGAGGTTGATCTAGTTGGTGACGGAATCCCGGGCTACGAAACTACCGGCGTCGATGGCACGGATGATGAAATTGAGCAACAAACAGAAACACCCCACATCAGACCCTCGTTTAGGCCAAAATAAGAGTCCTTATTTTAAATTAAATAGACTTATTAATCTGGTGATTATGTAAAATACAGGCATTTTATACCCATGAAATTTAAAATGGATACCACGGTTAGCAAAATCAACACAGTATATAAATATGACGTAGCAGTGATTGGCCCTGAGGCTGAAATTTTGCGTTATAACATGAGGGTTGAAAAAACCTATACCTATAAATTGCCAGAAACCAATGTAAGTTTTACCCTTCACTTCGCGCCTACCGCGGAATACGATTTGATATTATTCTGTGCAATTGATCCCGATGAATTGCTAGAGCTAATTCATACCACCCCACGCACCGATGTGCTCTGCCTGCAGGCCATAAACACCCATCCCGCCTACCAAGATAATGAACAACAGCCATTATATTTTCTCCCGACCTTAGATACCGCATTCTTCCATTCTTTTTTCTTGGATTTCCCAAACCAAGAAGAACTACTACAGCGTTTATTTGATAATATTCACCACACCTACACGGCAGAGTTAAAAAACTATCCAGAAAAAAAAGCCTTTGTCTCTAAAATCTTAGGCCAAGAACTTAACCCAAAGATTGCCGCCGTAATCCTTGATTTCGGCTTCTTCCAATCACCGAAGCTTGCCCAAATTGAAGTCATTGAAGAAAGTGGATCCAGTTGTGCAGGTAAATGCGTAGTACAGTAAATTTGAACTGTTTATCCAAGCCCCGTCTTGTCATTTCATAAAAGACACGATATCATTCGCTACCAGTCGGGGCGTAGCGCAGCCTGGTAGCGTACTAGCATGGGGTGCTAGTGGTCGAAGGTTCAAATCCTTCCGTCCCGACCAATTCCAGCAAGGGTTATAGCAAATCCTCATCTCCTAAAAAAAATTCTTGGCTACACTTCTGGCTACGCTTTTAAAAAAAAATCGGGTCTTTCCCAATTACGGGGGCACTCATCAAGCACAGAGAACTCTAACTCTAATTCTATAATTTTCAAAATTTCTAAAGCCATAAGCTCGTCTTTGAATCAACTTCATCTTGCGATGAAACC
>Ga0105053_10012264_pt1 | contig 10343 bp, 6 predicted proteins | sample BON01_FD_78093 | JGI IMG/M metagenome (GOLD analysis project Ga0105053, IMG submission 78093) | Freshwater microbial communities from Lake Bonney liftoff mats and glacier meltwater in Antarctica - BON-01 | ecosystem: Environmental > Aquatic > Freshwater > Ice > Glacier meltwater | place: Lake...
GGCAGTCTGAGCTCTTGCGTTTTATACTAGAACGAATCAAATCGCACTCGAGTAAAAATATGGACATCTATACAATCTCGAAAGTTTCACAAATTTATCAATATCTATGCCTCAAACAGCCTCAATATCACGACGCATATGTGATATCACTATACGGGCTTTTCGACATGGTACCAATCAATATCAATTCGGAAAGCCAACAGCAGATATCTCAATACTACAAGGAAGTGTTGCTGTCCACAGAGATTTTTCACGTGATTGAAAGCTGGTTCAATTCAGTATTGGCCGAGGAGTATGATACGCGCACCCCAGAGCATGTTGCTACGTTTTCATGTACCATCTTGTGTCTATACCGATGTATCACAGCGACAAGAAATACCAAAACGTTTATATACAACAGCGCTGACTTTTCAGACGTTTGCATCCGAGGGATTTTGAAGTCATATTCTACGTCCACATTTGCCGACAACTACAAAGTACAGAATTACATACATGCACTTTTAGAAACATTGGTCACAACAGATAATTTTGAGATGACATTGAGACATTTGTATGACTCGTTGATTTCGAACTTATCGATAAGCACTCAAAGACATGATTTCAATCTACACTATTTACAAAATACAATCACCCGAATCATACGATGCACTCAAGGCGTTTCCCGGAATGCAATCTTACAGATTCTTTACAATAACTCATACTTGGAAATAATACTTCAGATTGGGATCAAAACCGACATATCATGTCAACACACACATTTTAGCATATGTGCTGCACTGTCCGATCTTCTGTATTATCACGAGACACTATTCCCAGTCGAAAACATGTTTCTATTCCAGTACACTTCGAAGTTATCACAACAACAGCCATGTTCGATTATCCTGCACAGTCACATTTTGCAATTCATTCTCAAACTATTCAGACAACCCAAGTCAGTGACCGACTATGACGTTATTGCAAACTGTATTTTCGAAATGTGTACACTGAGCTCTTACGTCAAGACAAAAACAATACTTACAGATTTACAAATGTGCACTCGTGTTCTGATGTCCCGCCTCAAAACACAACTCACTGTTCCGGCATGGGATTCCATATCGTGCATGTGTGTTACCATCGTGCCCCAGGTCATTCAAATTGCAAGCCTCAGGCGCAAATCAGTTTTCCTTGAAACAATAGCATACGCATCTAAAAAAGTGTCAGATGAGTATTTCTTGGTTTTGCTCGGCGATCTTGTCAACATATATTCATACTTGTCTATGGAAGATGTTTATAGCAATACCATACTCATGCGTGATACGATTTCTCTGCTAAAAGTGCCCTTTAGTAGACTAAAAATCTTTCGGAAAACCCAATTCAAATCATATATCGACACTACAAAAATACCTTTATTACTAGAACAAATTATTACACAATACTTGCTGGATAACACACCATGCCAACGCAACACAGATCAGATGTTTATTCTGGCTGAAACTGCTTTCCTTGTTTTCTCTCTCGACCCATCTTTGGTTCAAAAAATGAAGCTGGTGGCATTTTGCACTCAAATATTAGATAATAACCACGCGAATGGCCATGTCGTATTGTCCGCAAGCATCCAGGTCATATTGCTGGCCATATTTTCTGAATACCAACACGCCGATGATAGAATTCAGCGGCAACCTGCCGTCATCACCTTTTTGTGCCAGACTCTATTGTCAGAAAACACAAACAATACCTTAAAAAGACGAATGAACCTTTCCATATTCTGGAACATTTGCCACTCGGAACACTATGCTGATGAATCTTCGTGTAGAGCGATTCTTGCGTATTGTTTGATTTTTTTCCGAAACCTCAACAACAAAATCGAATGTGAGATGGATGAACAACTTTTATGTCAAAAAATATTAAACAACATGTCCCAGAAAAAACTATATTCGGAAATCCGAAATCATGATGACGATCTACAAATTGTCAAAGCTCTTCAGAGAAATCGTCAGATTATAAAAATGAATAGAGATGTTTTTGACACGTGCTACTTCCGTTATCTCGACGAAAATACTAAGCTCTTGCACCGCCTGACGAATACATGCTGAAATGCAGGAAAAGCCAGTTTTATTGAATGTAGTAATCCTTGCCAGTACACATTCCTGCTGAAACAAACTTCTGAAAATTATCATATTCGACGTTGTCTTTGATGTATGCAGGGTTTTCGATGAATTGCGAGCTTGAGCAGAAATAAAAATTGGCCTTTGTGTGGATTTTCTTTGATACCAATAAACCTGAAAAAATAATTTGTTCATTCGTCAACACATTGAATCTCACTGCAAACATATTGCTTGTTTTCTCATCTTTATCCACGTCGAAATAAATGTTACAAATATCACGCGCAGGTAAGTTAATACGCACACTTGCTCTGTCAAGACAGGTACCATCACATGTGGTATTGAACAACTGTGAGCTCTGTATGGTGATTCTCTTGACGGTTTTCAGTTCAATATTCACAGCAGTCATTTCCACAGTGACTTGGTTAAATCTCTGTGTGGTGGGCAAAATGCATCCATTCTGCAGAGAATTCCCAGTGCCAGGAATTATTGTCAGTTTGGCTAATATGTTCTTGTAATAGTTGATCTGTGTGTTTACGATACTCAGATATCGGGCCGAGACACGTAGCCCAGGGTCCTCGATTGTAAATTCGTCATCAGCAGTACTACACACCTCGAGAATGTCGTCACCTCCTGTCTTGAGACAATTTTTAAATTTTGCGTTGCGCTCAGTCATGTAGTGTTGGTTGACGATATTGGAGAACTGGATCCAAGTCAGATATGGTTGCACGTGATTCAATTCGAATGTGAATCCCCAGTTCAACTTGTGCGAAGTGACTTTCAAATTTTCCGTAGTTATTGCATCCGATTGAAAATCGAGAGGGTTTTTGTAGATGGTAGTGTATACGCGAGGCAAGTTAATAGCGGTACATTCTAAATTCTGAGGAAGCGGAGTTTCTTCGCACGATTTCACAGCATCGTCGGTCTCAAAGTACGTTTCACAATTGCCCATTTGCGAAAGCACGCAGTTCTGAGCAACATGACTTTGGACTTTGATATCTTGAATCTGGCATTTGTGGCAAGTTGAAAACATGTGTGCGGCTTCTCTCCGTGTTGTACACACATCACATTGTTCGCATCGATATCCTGTCGCACTCACAAATACTTGGAATTGGTTATTTGAACAGAAAGCGCAATCATCTTCATGGATACTTGCTACATAATTGGTTGTCAGGTTTCTTGGACAAATCGTACATGTTCTGTCGTTTGATGAGCTTGAAAACGTCCCCTTAGGACACGCTGTACAAGTGTCTTGCACCCTGAAGTATCCAGCAATACATTGTCCATACATGTTTGTGCCAACGGCAGCAGTCGAGAAAGGCACACACCAATTACCTGAATGGTTTTTCACAATATAATACGACGGAGGACAATATTCACAATCGCTTGTCAACGACGAGACATAGTAATTTGTCTTTTTGCATCCATTGGTAGGAGCATATGGAATCGAGTTTCGAGATATTGAGCAGTTACAGGTATCACACAGAACCACCGTGTTTTTGGTGGCTATAAACTGACTACATGCATTCATATCAAAATCGACATTGAAATTGTCTTCAAGCAAGCTCTGTTGCAAAGCATCGCAATATCCTGCATGAAGTGACTGACATCCGCGACATACGCCATTCTGCATATAATGCCCAAGAGCACAAATCTGGCAATTCGCAGTTGTGTTTGAAACTGGCTTGTGTGTGCCTGCTCGACACAAAGTACAAGCCATAGACCCTTTCATTGTAGCCTCCGTATTCACAGGACACAACTGACACATCTCAGAGCCTTCATTGTTGTTGTATGTTCCAACGCCACATAATGTGCATGCGCCACCATTTAAATACGACCCTCGAGGGCATATCATTGCAAAACAGTAGTGCAAAAACACAAGCGCAAAAAAGAATTGTCTCATTCGACAAGCCACTTCAGCACAAATACCAAACGTTTAGTATTTGCTTATATATATGTATGTAAATGCATCAAAAAGTCTTGATGTCAATGTAACAAAAACAGATCAAAACAATTTTTAAAATTGAAATAATAAAAAAAAACTCGCATGCAATGTCTATTAACACATTTTATCTTGTTTTGACATCTCGAAAATGAATATGAACAAGCATCTCGTGTCTATCTCGAAAAAGATATGTGATTCTGACAATTCAAATCTGACAGAACACATTATTCAGAATATATTTTTGAACACGTTGATGAAGGCTGGATTTCATTGCCAAAAAGAAGTCGTCATGCCAGTCTTGGTTGACAACATGTTTGTTGGACACAATAGGTTCGACATTATGGTTACGGAAAAAAAGGACAAAACAACAATAATCAACATTGTGGAAATAAAAACACTTTCCCAGAGCATCTCAAACTCAAAGACAAAGCAGCGGATATTCGAGCAGTGTGTAGGATATAGGAATTGCGTAAAGTCGCTGTTTAATACTCAAAGTACAAAAATAAACGTATTTCTCGTCAATATTTGGAAACAGAAGTCTGAGCAAGATGTCATGACGTCGTACAGATATGACATCATTGACATCTCAAAATTAAAATGGCACAAGAAATCGTTGATACCACAGCCTATCGTCCGCAACAATATTGAATACTTTGAAATCGAAGCCATTATACAATCGAAGATATCAAACTCAAAAAATAAGAGGGTGTTGGTCAAGTGGGTTGGAGTTGAAATACCGTCCTGGGAACCGCTCTCGAATATCCCGAATCTTGTTCGGAACAAATACAAGACTGTTATCAATACATCTAATATGAAGAAACGTTGAACACGCGCTTCAGATTTGACTATTCAGCATCATATTCGACAAAATGTGAAGCTTGTAGATAAAAGTGGTCTCGAACCACTCCAGAAAAGACACAACCAAAGTAATGAGTTCGGCAAGAACTTTGCTATTGCTCTCGGCACAAGAATCTACACCGTCACTTTGCACGAGCTTGTTTATCTTGTGTACAACTATCTCCATCTGAGAAGAGTATGCATCTACTACTAATAATTTGTTTTTGAAAAAATAGAATTCTTCTTGTTTTGTAAGTGTCTGTTTCTCGATTGCTTCTTTGTGGGTTGTTGCGACGGAAATCTCTTGCTGCAGAGTTTGAAGTGAGATTTCGAGTTTCTCTTTGTTCAGCTGGTATTCTTTCTGGGATTCTTCGTAATTCTGGATGGTCAAACAGTGCTGGGACTTTTCCTCTGTGTGCTTGCTGCACATCTCTTGTATACGGATGTTGTGTCGAAGTTCCGTATCACTGTAATTCTTCAAGTATTCTTCATTTGCAGAAACAGAGTCTTGAAGGCTTTTCACCGAAACATCCACATCAATGTCTATGTGTTGTTTCTTCAACTGCTGCTCCTGTATTAATACCAAAATGTCGGACATTTTTTGTTCACACTTGTCGTGCTCTAGTTTCATGTCGATGAGCCTGAGATGTAATGCTTCATGTTCTTCACCCATGTCCTGTATTTCTTTCGTGATAGTCTGGTGTTGATTTTTTTGCGTTGCATTCTCCAGCTCTATCTTTGACTTTTCGATTATCAGTTCGTCAATTTTGGACTTGATATGAATCAGCTTCTGTTCGCCAAGTAACAGGTCCTTCAACTGTGCAGTGAGAATAAAAATCTCTTGTTCTAGATCCGATTTCACCAAAGTGTTTGCCTCAATGTTATGCGACAAAATCTCAATTGTATTTGATTGCGTCGAGATCTGTTGCACCATACTCGTGTTTGACTGGCTCAAATTGATTTCCTCTTCTTTTAAATCTTCGATTACTTTTATAAGTTGTTGGACTTCAATCTGATGGTTTTTTTTCTCTACCAACATAGCTGTCCTTTTCTTTATCAACTCCTCTAGTTCTGTTTCAATGCTGCGTACATTCTCCACTTCGAGCTTGTATTTGTCCAAGTACTTGCAGATACGCGTAATCTCATGATTAATATTTTCGACATGATTGGTTTTAGTAACATAGCTGCTTTTCAGAATAGCATAGGTTCCCTCGAACTCGGCGATTTCCAAGCACAAATTCAATTTAAGATTGCTCAGTGTCTCTATGTCTGTTTCAATTTCATGTTTTTGTTGTGTCGCCTCTTTATGTTTCCCGCATACCACATCGTAATCGGACTGCATATGCTTCAGCTCGCTTTCTTCTTCTTTTAAGAGACACAGTTTTTTATCGAGCTTGCATATTTCCGCAGTCATACCTGTTGCTTCTGCTGAGTAGACTTGAATGCATGATGTCAAACGCATGCATTCTTCCTCGCGTTCGATGTTCTGTTTATGCAGACTGTCACACTGCTCACTTACACCCAATGTTTGAATCTTGAGAGAATTTAATTGTTGCATGAAATCCGAAATGTCCTTCAAGAGTTCATTTTTCTTGGAAAGCATTTGCGATTGGTCGCTAAGCTGTGTGTACATATTCGCCAGAGTCTCTGACACAACCAAGTTTTGTTCGACAATGTTTTTGTTCTGGGTGCACACGCTCTCGTACTCACGTTTGAGTAATTGAAGATTGTGTTTCAACTCATCTGTTTCCTCCGTGATTTTTGAGTGGACCTGCCTCATCTGTACAATCTCATTTTTTGTGTCTTCTTTATTCGATCGCAACCTTGTCAAGATTCCGGAATGCTCATCTATGTTCTTTTTCATTTGCGACTCCGTAATGTGTAACTCATCGATACTACTATCAATTCGTGCCTTTTCTTCCATGAAAAATGCTTCATTCGTTTCTATTTGGGTGACACACTCGTGATTCTTTAGTTTCACCAGGGAAAGCATTTCTGACAACGTGATATGTTCACTCTGTGCTACAGCGTTGTCAGCAATAACCTCTTCCATACTCGTTTGCACGACCTGCAGCCTCTGCACAATGTCGTCATGCTCAATGCTGTGGATATTAACACTATTCGAAAGCTCTTCTTTTCGAGCCGTCAATTGTTCAATATTATGTTTCATGTCTACGAGTTGCGATCTACACACGGTAATCTCAATCTCCATCATATCGTTGTTGCTTGTCTCGATAAGAAGCAACTCCTTTTGTATTTGAACATCTCGCAACAAGATCTTTATCTCGGTATCCAGATCGTATTTTTGGGATATACACACGAGTATCTCATTGTCAAGTTTTGACTTGTATGAAATCTTGTCTTCGTCGGCTTCCATGCTGATCAAAATGTTGTTATTCACGTTTGACATCAGGTTCGCCAGCTCAATCGCTGTTTTTTCGATCTGGTCAGAGTCATGTTTATGTTGATCTGTTGCTTGTTTCAGTTTGTCAATTAGATTCTCGATTTGCAGCTGTTGTTCTGTGTTTTGGCTTTCTGTAAGTGCAAGACTAGCAGTGAGACGCTCGATTTCACATTGGCTTGTGGTTGTTGTGTTTTTGTTGTCTACAGCTTCCAGTTTAAGACTATGTATCTCTTGTTTGTTCTCGTTGCATACAGATTCAAACTGTTTGATGGATTCCTGGGCTTCTTTGAGCTTGTTGTTGAGCTGCTCGTGTGATTTTGTCTGCTCGTACATTTTATTTTTTGTGAAAGCTATCTCGTCTTGGTATTGAGCACACTCGGCGTGTTGCATGGACAGAGTTTCAATTGTATACTGCATTTGGTTTGTCAGAATCGAATTTTCTCTACACACTGACTCTAGCAGTTTGACATGGGTGTCGACGATTGCCAGGTCTTTTTTCATGTTGTGGAACGTTGGTGACAGTTTCTCGCAGCACAGTGTTTTGAACCTTTGAATGTATAACGAGCACTCGTCAATTTGCGAACTCATGTGTTTGACATGGGTTTCCTTTTCGCAGAGCTCGGCTGTAATATTTCTCAATTTGTTCTTACTTGTTTCCAAATCTCGCTGTGATTTTTCACTCTCTTCGTTAACCCCGACTTGTTTGAGATCAGACTGTGCCAACGCAGTCGTGAGTTGATCGATCTGGACATCCATTGCCTGCATCTCATCGATTTGATTATTGTATTCCAGCTTTAGCTGTAAAAACTCAGTTCGTATTGACTTTTCTTTTAGTAACAGTGCGTCTGTATCAGTGGACATCGAGTTGGACGGTACAACAGTTTCATGTTCCATGTGGCCAGATATATATATATGACACGACCGTGCACAAGGGTTATCTGATCGTTTATTTGGCAGAGTTTTAAATTATGATCATCGGGGGAAGAAATCCAATTTTCATCAAAAATATTTCAAAGGTACCTGAAAGCGTGACATTGGACGATGACAGGCGGATGATGAAATTGTATTCGATCATAACATATGAAGTAATGAACCAATGTAGCATCACCATGGAAAATTTATTTGAAATGGGGTGCGATATGAAGATTGTTTTGCACTCATGGGGGAAGAGACCTTGTGCAACTAACTTGAAATTTGAAAATAGTTCGAAAAAAACCATCCTTGCTACCTACCATGCGCTCCAAAACGAACTCATCGGATCGCTCTTCCGAATCAATTGGTTCGACATTGGTATGAACATTGGCCACCTTATTTCTATGCAGCTTCCTGTGCATGTATTAAAGACTTTCAATATAGACTGCCAGAACCTTGTCAAACACAATGCAAATGAACACGCAGAGACCTGGCAAAGTCTCTTCAACTGGACCATATCTGAATGGGAACAGCTTGGGTATAAAACCCAGGTATACAGGCAGTCTATCATTGTGGATCAGACCATTTCGCAAGGGAAAAAGGACCTATACCTCAGATGGGGTCCTAAATCTTAGCAAATTATCACGTAGTTGTTGAGTAGTCTAGAGTCTGCACCACAACGACGGAGACTTTGTGTTTGGTGCTGGCGAGTTTTGATTTCGTCCCCGACATAGTTTAATCACAACATACTATTTTTTCAGATGCGCAGTAATTGTACAAAAGGCAATCTTATTTGTACGATGGTTGACAATATTCTCCAACTGCACAGCACACGAAGCAAAGTAATTCTCGCTTTGGAGCATGTAATCGTTTTCCGGGTGCGTCGTCAGTTGATGAATTGTGCTACCCGAGATATTCAAAGTCTGTCCCTTTTTAACTCCCATCAGTACATACAGACCAAGATTAAGCCCAGGGAGGCTATTGTTAACACTTTCGAAATACTCGAACAACCCATTTTCTTCAAACTTTGTTGTATCCTTGTTTTTCCACCAAACGCCCTCGCTCAAATACCACCATGGACAAGCATATGCAAGCTCTGCATAGCCTTCAGTTTCAGAGCTATGCAGCATGAACATTTTCTTGGGAAATTTTGTGTAAGGGATATAAGGAAGTTGAAATGACATTGTCCGAGACTGCTGTGGCGCTTCTTTTATACCAGACACATAAAGACGTATGAAACTCGTTTATTGATTATCGACAGTAAAAGCGTTGTATGTGGACAGCTTAATAACCTCAACTAATTTCTTGATATCTTTCTCCAAGTTGGCCACGTTTTTGCTCAGTTCGCCGAAGTTGTCTTCCAATTCGGATAAATTGCTTAACAAACATTCATTAGGGGCAGTGTTCATCTGAGTTTTTCGAGGTCCATCCGAGTGTCTATATATATATTCTAGTTTGAGTTTTGAGGTATGTTGTCAGTGCATAGTTTATTGGTTTGAAAATACATCCTCAAAACAGACTTTAGTCAATGATTGCTGAGAAGTATTTTTGTCGTTGAGATTGAGCAGCTTATCACATGCTCGAGTGTGTTGAAGTTGGTCGTCAAAAACAACCAATATTTTTTCGGATGCCTTGACATGAGCACGCTTGTTCATGTTCACGCCCGTAAAGTACAGTCCGTGTTCGATAGCATGCTGTGTCAGTTCGAGGAGAACAAATACATCTTGCATACAGTAGTCGCTCAATTTCTTCCATTCATGTTCACGTGCCCAAATCACGGCCTGTGCTCCATTCGCAGACTTGCAAACTTGTATCTGGTTCAGGACGCACACATTGTTCAGACTGATGTATGATTTCGCCACTATCTTGGAAATCGCGCAAAAATCAACGTATTTTGACTCGATGCCACTGAGAATTATATCACAGCTTGGGCTTTCTTCCAACCATTTCAATATGAACGGCATATCAAATTTGTTGCCGTTGAATGCCACGATCGAGGTACAATCAGCCAAAATCTGCGCAACCTTTTTCTTCACATCGAGCATGCCCTGTGTATTTTCATCGATTTTGTTTATGATAACATTGAAACACTCTATATTGACCATAATCTTTTTGACGGGATCATACAAAATAGTTCCAATGACTGTGATTTCGTGCGTTTGCA
>Ga0105053_10012269_pt1 | contig 10340 bp, 8 predicted proteins | sample BON01_FD_78093 | JGI IMG/M metagenome (GOLD analysis project Ga0105053, IMG submission 78093) | Freshwater microbial communities from Lake Bonney liftoff mats and glacier meltwater in Antarctica - BON-01 | ecosystem: Environmental > Aquatic > Freshwater > Ice > Glacier meltwater | place: Lake...
AAAAAGTGCGGGGGGATTTTTACTTAAGGAAAACGGAATTTTGCGATTTGTTTCTTTTTTATTTTTGAAAGGTAGGGTTATATCCTCGTGTTACAGTTTTTCACATAAAGGGGATAAGTGACGCTATCCAACGTATTGAAAACCCGTCAGAAGCCGTTCAGTTGGCAGCGGTTACACAAAATAAAGGTGTTATCCGATATATTGAAAATCCGTTAAAATCCGTTCGGTTGATTGCTAACCCACCGAGTTGGTGGGGGTGGTGGTCAGTTGGTAGCAAGTAGAAAGTACTAGATATTAAATAGAATAGCAATAATCAATAAGTACGTACTATGTAATCTGAATTAAATTGTTTTTTGCTTGTTTTTCGTTCTTAACTATCAAAACACATTTATAATTTGTTAGTTGAATAGTAATAATTAGAGCAAAAAAATATGCAAAAAATGAAATAAAAATGAAATAATAATAATAATAATAAACAAGGATATACCATGATTTTTTGTGATGTATGCTCCAATATGCTTTATTTAAAAGTGGACGCAAATAATAAAAACAATATGATACATTATTGTCGCAACTGTGGATTTACTAAACCCGCCGAATCTTTTTGTGTAGAATATAATGTTGCTAAAAAAATGGACCCGCTTGCGTTTATAAATCCATATACCCATTTAGACCCTACGTTACCACATACACATAATATTTATTGTCCCAATAAAGAATGTGTCACTAATTTAACCGTGCCGCCAACCCCCAATGTAGTAATTTTTAAACCAAAAACAACTTCTTTGGAAAATATATTTATTTGCTTTGAATGTCAATATAACTGGACAAATATGCCAAAGTAAACAACAAAAAGTGCGTAAAATAATATAAATAAATATAAATAAATATAAATAAATATGTATACCTCTTCCACAACATCAATATGTTTAAATATGATTGTAAAAGACGAGGCACACATTATTGAAAAAACCTTAAATAATATATTGCAGTATATCCCCATTACATACTGGGTAATTTGTGACACAGGTTCAACGGACGACACTGTGACAATTATAAAACGATTTTTTAACGAAAAAAATATTCAAGGAGAAATACATTTGTGTACATGGAAGGGATTTGGAAAAAGCAGAACGGAAGCACTCGAATTAGCATATAACAAAACAGATTATTTATTTATTTTTGACGCAGACGATGCGATTCATGGAGATTTTAAATTGCCAACTTCGATGACAATGGATTCTTATCATTTTCGTTTTGGACAGGGATTTTCATATACACGACCTTTGTTAGTTACAAATCGAAAAGAATGGAAATATGTGGGAGTGTTGCACGAATATTTAACTGAAAAAGTATCAGAATATAGGTCTAGTTTTATATTAGAATCGGGGAATTATTATGTAGAGTCGGGAAGAAGTGGTGGTCGAAATCAAGATCCAGATAAATATTCAAAAGACGCAGCAACATTGGAACACGAAATTGCAACCGAGCCCGACAAAGGATTGTGTGATAGATATGCCTTTTATTTAGCCCAAAGCTATAAAGATGCTAATAAGAAAGACAAAGCGATGGAATGGTATTTAAATGTGTTGTCGCGAAATAATTGGGCGCAAGAAAAATATTTCTCGTGTTTAACTCTGGGAAATATGTACAAAGACAAAGAAAATTTTGAAAAGGCGGTATTGTATTTGACAAAAACAAACGAATATGATGACCAACGTTTTGATGGATTAATTTTTTTAATGGAAAATTGCTACAACAAGGGAATGCATTATATGGTGGATATGTTGTATACGCAGATTCAAAAGAATTACCACAATCTAAATCTCAGTCGTAAATTATTTGTTTACCAATATTTATATGACGAAGTAATGGATTACCTCAACGTAATTTCGTGTTTTTATACCAAAAATTTTAACAGTGGATATGAAAGCATTAAAAAGATTGCCGCGGTACAAAAACTCGATTCTAATAAAATGAATGCAACACTAAACAATATGATTTTTTATTTAGACGTCATGAAAAAAGATGTATCTCAAGAGTCCGTACTTTTTTTTCACCATTTTATCGAGATAATCGCAAAAAAATGCGGAATTCAACAACAAAATATTTCCCCAAATGAATGCACTATTTTTAATTTATTGCTGGAAAAAAATAAGAATACACTAACAAAATATAAATCATTTAAAACGAAAAATAATAATAAATTAGATACAAATGCAACCGTTAAGCCAAATATTATGATTACTTTTACAACATGCAAGCGATTTGAATTATTTACACAAACAATGAATTCTATCATGAATACTTGGACGGATGCAGTTGATATTCAAAGTTGGTTTTGTGTAGATGATAATTCGTCGGAAACGGATCGAATTAATATGAAGAAATTATATCCTTGGGTAAATTTTTATCTTAAAACGGAAGCAGAACGAGGACATATGATAAGTATGAATATAATTTGGAATGAATTAAAAAAACATAAACCGACTTATTGGATTCATATGGAAGATGATTTTTTATTTTTTGAACGAGGAAGTTATGTCGCACAAGCGATAAAAGGATTAACCGTATTGAAAAAAGAAAACGTACATCAAATTTTATTTAATCGTTCTTATGCCGAAACAATTAACGGATATAATATCGTTAGTCATGAATATATAAATGAAGAAAATGAATTTTGCGTCCACAAATATGAAGAAAATACAACATGCAAACTGTCTAATTGCCATTATTGGCCTCATTACAGTTTTCGTCCATCTATGATGCGGACTGACATTATTTTGGAGTTGGGAGATTTTAATTCAGATATTACTTTTTTTGAACGTGAGTACGCCAATAAATACCAACGTGCAGGGTATAAAAGCGGTTTTTTTAACAAATTAACGAATTTGCATATTGGGAGATTAACCAAAGATAAAGACAATGCAACCATTCCAAACGCATATCAATTAAATAATATGAACCAATTCACCAATGACGCAAATAAAAATGCCGATATTGAAAATAAGGAATCAGACAAACCCAATGTATTGAACGAGTCGCCCGAACCAGAAAAAACAATAAATGTGTCTGGAACAAGTTTTATTAATGCTTTTTCTGAAAGTTCTTTACACACAGACGACAGTGTAGTTAAATACGTCATGGATTTGACGAATATATCTAAACCTGGTTTTTTACTTAATTATTCCAAAGCAGAATCAGTAACATTAATTAATGAAAAACTAAAAGATATTGGTAGCAATTTGTGTGTGACGTCAATAAATAATTCCATTGGCAACCCGACAAACGATTTTTTATCCAGCGAAACACAGACAAATGTATTATTGGATGTTTGTGATTTACCCGATAACACAAATATTTCTCCCTATATAAAAATTGTGAATTTACAACGTCGTCCAGATCGAAAAATAAATACAGAAACGTTATTGTCTGAACAAAATATTGATTCATGCGAATATGAATTTGTAAACGCCGTGGATGGATTAGAACTTGAAGTGACGGACGAAATGATTGACATGTTTGACGGAAATGATTTTGGAAACCGAAAGGGAGTAATTGGGTGCGCATTAAGTCATGTTAATTTGTGGAAACAATTATTGAACGACAAACACCACGACTTTTATTTAATTTTAGAAGATGATTTGACGGTGTTAACAGATAATTTTAAAGAAAGAATCAGTTTATTGCGGGATAATATGAAAAGTCAAGAATTATTATTTTTGGGATATCATATGTTTGATAAAAAAAGAAAAGATTCATCTCCTATGTATGACCCAATAACAAATAATCAATTTTATTCAAAAACTTTGCAAGGAAGCATTAAATCTTTAAATAAAGATTTATATATTGGCGGGACTTTTATGTACGGTGTAAATAAATCGGGTGCCAAAAAAATGATTGATTATATTGAATCGCGAGGAATAAAGCATGGCATTGATTATGTAATGAAAATAATTCCGGATTTAAATGTGTATGAAACGCTCCCCCAGTTAGCATTTAGTCCGTGGAATGAAAACGGAAATAATATTGACACAGACGTTCAAAATACAGGAGTTGCGTTTGATTTAAACAGATTATTAGTCAAAGACCCTGATTTTATATTTATTCCACAAATGGACCAAATGAACTTTGATATGGGTCAAAAATTTATGAAAATATCACAATTAAAAAAGGAAATATTAAAAATGCCCGACTGTGTTGCCTTCAATACACTTTGTTTTTTAAAAAATAACATTAACAAATTACATAGTTCAAATTATTTTAAGAAAAACGACGGAATTTATATTAAAATCGACAGATATTACTATATGCAAAATGAACTGGCAAAAGAATTGGAATCAAAAATAGAATTGAAAAAAAGGTTTAAAAATAATAAGATTCGTGTAAAATTAATGGGAAATTGGTGCTCGTCGCGTGTGATGTGCGAAGAATGGAAACACATGTGCAAATATGGAAATACATGGAACAATATTGAATTTGTATCGGACGATTGTGATATAGATTATTTTGTTATTATTAATAAACCAATGTACGAATCTGATTTTTATATTCCAGAAAAAACCATTATATTTCAAATGGAACCGTGGATAGGAGTAAAAACGTGGGGGTCTTGGGCATGTCCGGACGAACATACTTTTTTCAAAGTGTTTGGAAGAAAAACAGTCGATTATAAAACCGAGGTAAATAATGTGCAATGGCAACTAGAATTAAGTTATTCCGACTTGCTAGAATTAAATAATGCATCCGATAATAAATTAGATATTGTGTCGTGCATTTGTAGTTCCAAGTACAATGACCCTGGACACATACATCGTATTGATTTTTTAAATTATATAGAAACCAAGCAAACCAATAATGATGAACGAAACGATACAATTCCTTTGGTCGTTTTCAGCAATACTAATTTTGGTAAGTTTTCAGGATATCGCGGAAAACTGGATATGGCAGAAAAAAGCAAGGGATATGTTCCTTTTAAATATTATTTTATGTGTGAAAACAATTATGAAATTAATTATATCACAGAAAAATTATGGGAACCAATATTGTGTGAATGTTTGTGTTTTTATTATGGTTGTCCCAATGTAGGTGATTATGTGGATGAACGTGCCTATGTGCAATTAGATATGACAGACTTTGAAAAATCATATAAAATTATACAAAAAGCAATAAAAGAAGACTGGTGGTCTCAACGTATAGAAATAATCCGAATAGAAAAATTACGCATTTTAAATGAAATGCAATTTTGTCCGCGTGTAGAAAAAATAATTAATGAAAATATGAATAAAAATGAATAAAAATGAATAAAAAATGAATTAAAATTAAATACTTTACAATTGTAAGTAGCGAAAAAGATGTCTAAAAAATATATGGACGGCGATGAAGACGCAGAAAAAATAATCGAAGAGGAAGATGAAGATAATGAAAACGAGGGAGAGGAGGATGATAGCGACGTCGATGCCGATGACGAAAACGGAAATGAATATAATAATGTCGAGGACGATTACAATAATAAAGAAGATGACGAGGATGAAAAGGATGAAAAGGATGAAGATGAAAATGAAGATGAAGATGAAAAGGATGAAGATGAAGATGAAGATGAACGATTTATTGAAAAAAATATTAAAAACGAAGAGGATGAAGACGACGAAGACATTAATAAACATAAAAAAATAAACAAATATATTGATAAAAAGGCATTGATAAAATACCACCCCGAATGTGAAATTTCAAATTTTGAAGAAATTAGAGTAATGTCTAGCATTATATTAAAAGAAGCACATGTTACTATCCCTTTATTAACTAAATACGAACGAGCTCGTGTAATAGGAATGCGTACAGTTCAATTAAATAATGGAGCACATCCTTTAATAAATGTACCCGATTCTTTGATTGATAATTCCATTATTGCAGAACAAGAATTGGTTGCCAAGAAAATTCCGTACATAATATGCAGACCTTTTTCAAACGGACAAAAAGAATATTGGAAATTAGAAGACCTAGAAATAATTTGATTTTAATTTATCATACAAATAACAATACAAAATATTGCAATATTGCAATGATAACAATCCTAATTTGTTACATCTTAATTCAATCATATTTTTTGAAAACTTATTATAAATAGGATATTTAAAAATTTAAACTAACAAAAAATTAAATTAATAAAAATATTATTTTTATTAAAATGTAAAAAATACATCTAATCGTTTTTTATACTTAAATGTTGTAAATATTTATTTTAACATTATTCCCATATTTTTATCGTTTCTTTTAATTTCCACCACGAAGTCTCAATACCAAGTGTAAAGTAGATTCTTTTTGAATATTGTAATCGAGTAAAGTACGTCCGTCTTCCAATTGTTTTCCCGCAAAAATTAGTCGTTGTTGGTCTGCGGGAATCCCTTCTTTATCAGTAATTTTATTTTTTACCGAGTCGATGCTTTCACTTGGTTCAACATCAATAGTAATGGTTTTTCCAGTAAGCGTCTTAATAAAAATTTGCATTATATACTTGTATATTCACAATGTTATATTTCTAAATCATTTTTTTGTTTATATTCTTTATTATGATTTAATTATTTACACCGTTCTTGTTGAGGTGGTTCCGCAACTATTGCCTGGGTTCACAGAAATGCCTCCCTGTAGAATACCAGTTCCCGTAGAAACCGCATGTGGATACGCTTTTTGTTTTGCGGTAGGATTTGCACATTTTCGTTGAATGTGTAAAGTATGTTGGCTTGATGTTTGTGGTTCATGTAACGTTTTTGTATATGGAGCATATGCCGAAATATTTCGTCGTATAGGACGACGCGGTTGTTTTCTGATATTCCACATCTTATAACCTTTTGTCACCAACATTTCATTATTAAATACAAATCCATAATCAGGTTCGCATTGTTGTGATGCTTGACATGTGCTTATGTATCCATCGTATTTTGCCGCATCATTTACATCCACATAGCAATCGTTGCCCGCACTTTTTTGCTGAATATATACTCCTTGGCTCGCGGAATCTGTTTGGTTTCCCGTATAATTTGGCTGTACCACGTTATTTGGGTACGTCCCGTTGGCAATCCATCGATATCTCCGTTCTAACATCCCTCGATTTGATAAAACAGATGGTTTCACATATTGCGTTTGGTCGGCTACCCCAGTGATTACTGGCATAATGTTGAGTGAAACGCTTGTTGGATATTGTCCACAGGTGCCGCCATTGCCTTTTGGATATATGCCACGAAAAGGAGTGGCGGATTTGCTAAATAAATTATTGCTCCCAACTCTTCCTATATTTCGATAAGGACCTTCTATTGAAAATCCTGCGTTAAGACCCGCATTTACACTTTGTATAAACATATTAGATGCGAGAGAATTCGCAGAGCCGTATGGTCCTTGGTATATCCAATTTTTATTGGTTGGTTTACCAGAACGATTGGTGCCATATTGAATTACTGACTTTCGTTTAAAAGCAACAAGAGACATTTTATATATCATTATATTCTTTATTTTATATGAATTTTAAATTCATTAATGTGGTATTTGCCATACCATGTCATAATTTATAGAGTACGGACGTTAAATAAACATTCTTTATTTCTTTTTATTTCTTTTTATTTTAGATTATTTTAGATTATTTTAGATTATTTTAGATTATTTTAGATTAGTTAAAATTTAACCGAATATTCCGTGTCCCAATGCGGCAATCCCGTAATTAGTTCTTGATGATTTCGCATTTTTTCTAATTGTTGGTTTCGTATGATGGACAATATATATTGTTTTTTTTCATACTCTTTGTGTGCTTTGTCTTGTGGGGTTGGTTTCCCTTTATATTTATACAACAAAGTTCCGCCCATCACCATCAAAAATATGGTAAAAAAAATTATATTAAAAATTCCATTGTAATACGTTTCACGAATGTGGTGGCTGTTTAGAAGTTTGCTGGTTAAAAAATTGCGAATATTTCCATCAATCAAGGACGGTTGTAGAATTGGTCCACCTCCTAAATAGTTCATAAATCGTCCAAGTAAGTATTATAGTATTAGCATTACTTTAATGAAAAATAATATTTCATTATTTATATTTTTATGGTTTAACATTTTTGGTGTTGTTTTGTCTGTTTTAATTATTTTGTTGTTTGTTATGTTAAAACAACAACAACAGCCCATTAACGTTAATTGTTAGTTTATAAAATCTAAAAAACTAAAATATTTTAATTGTTTTTTTGTAAAAAATAAATCAAGTTAAATACATAACATAATATTAAAACAATTTATTATGGACGTTCCAACGAATACGGAACCCGATATTCGTCAGACAATCACTCAATTTGTGCACGATTTAATCGGGACTTTTCCTGAATGCAAACCCATTATAGCCGAGTGGTGGGGGGATTTGTCGGAAGAACAAAATTATGAATTAATGCAAACACATTGCCTCGCAGTTTATCCCGCTTATTTTTTTGATATTTTATATGAAAACGCAGATATATTTGCTTTAAATGGTGATATTGAAAACAATAATAGTGATACTACTATCGAACTTTTGCCAAACATTGACTTTAAGCCTTTGTGGAATTCAGACATATCCGATGCAACCAAATCGGTTATTTGGAAATATTTGCATTTAATATCCTTTTGGGTAATGGGTTCAGTTCAAAACACAAATGAATTGGATGAAAATACCACCAAAATATTTGAAAAAATGCAGGACGAGAATTTTCAGACAAAAATGCAAGAAACAATGAAATCCTTATTCCCAGAACAAATTCAAGAAGATGGTAGCAATAAAACAGAGAATGTTGAAACAGAACCGGTAACGAAACAAGAACCTAATAAAGTGCCGTTTAATTTTGAAACCATGCGAGAACACTTGTCCAAATTAATGGAGGGAAAATTCGGAAAAATGGCCCAGGAAATGGCGCAAGAAACAGCCAACGATCTGGACATTGATTTGGAAAATACAACGGAACTTGGTGATATATTTAAAAAATTAATGGGAAATCCTGCCAAATTAATAGAGGTTGCAAAAAAGTGTGGACAAAAAATAAAAAATAAAATAAAATCGGGCGAAGTATCTGAATCCGAAATGCAAGCCGAATTGATGGAATTAATGAAAGCGATAAACCCAACTGGTACAAAACCAGATGGCGCAAATCCAATGGATGGATTAAAAGAAATGCTGGGTTCCATGGGAATTGATATGGAATCGTTAATGAAGAAATTTATGGGTGGCGCAAATCCTTTTATGAATGCAAATGGGGGAGGCGAAAAAGGCGCGGGACAAAAAAATGCACGCATGGATGTAACTAAAATGAATCGAATGATGCAAAGGGAAGAAGTAAAGCAAAGAATGCGCAATAATATAGCCGAAAAACAACATAAAAAACAGACAGAAGCCGACAACAAAGCAAACATTCAAGCACAAAGAAAATTGGAATACAAACCAATGACAGAAGCAGAAATGGAAATGTTTAACATGAGCATTGCTAAAAATGCAAAAAAACCAAGTTCGATAAATAAAAAAAAGAAAAAGTAATTAAATTAATTAATTTTACAAATACATCACGATACATCACATTAAAAGTAGCAAGCAACAAGGCACAAATACACTATAAACTAAATTGTATGTTTACTTAGTAACACGACGAGTTAATCCTGGAGGTCCACTATGAATTTGCATTTGTTTCTGTACGTTGTCGTCTAAAGTAAATAGAAGAAACATATTGCGATCAGGGTATTCCACACATACATCAAAGAATTTGGTAAAAGTTATGAAATACAATGCGGCGTTTCCGTTTTCTGTATTGTACCATCTATCCACGTATACTGTCGCAGTACGTTTGTTCGGATTTACAATAAACTTGGAGACACGTCCGGTCTGGTTATGTTCGAATAAATCCGTCACTAATTTTTGGGTCATTTCTGGGTTCCAATTTCTCAATGTCATTGGCACACAAGCGGAATACATAAGGTTGTTAGAAGGAGCCACGGACATGTTATTTTGGTTGGTTGGTTGATTGATAAGGTTTTTGATAGTTATTAAAACTGAACTGATTAAATACATATAAACAATTTTAAATCATTTTTTTATTTTACATAGTGTTTTATTTTGGGTTTTTGTTTTATCCAAGAAACAAACTAACAAACTAACAAAAATATAAATTAACAAACTAACAAAAATATAAAAATGCAGATTATCCTTTTTGTTAGTTAAGAAACAAAAAGGATTGGAAGAAAAAACATTAATTATTTATTTAAAGTTACACAATGCTATTTTAATTCCAAACATATGTTTATTCACTTGTACGATTACAAATTATTCTATGTACCCTTTTAATCATC
>Ga0105053_10012273_pt1 | contig 10338 bp, 8 predicted proteins | sample BON01_FD_78093 | JGI IMG/M metagenome (GOLD analysis project Ga0105053, IMG submission 78093) | Freshwater microbial communities from Lake Bonney liftoff mats and glacier meltwater in Antarctica - BON-01 | ecosystem: Environmental > Aquatic > Freshwater > Ice > Glacier meltwater | place: Lake...
ACGCATGCAAGTGTTAAGAAACACCTGTGATACACGCGCATGTAGTAGAGAGATTGGACAGTACAAATAAACAAAATGTGCCTACACGAGTGCATATGTACACCCACACGCGCGCACATATAAATGTATATGCATACATGTACACAGACGTACATATATACATATACACACATACATGCACACACATATACATACGCATGCATATGCACACGTATGTACAGATAGAAAATCCTAGCAACAACGCCTCAACGTGTCAAGCAATATCATTGACGCACATACGCATCCATATGCATATGCATGCACACACACACATATATACATATACACATATGTGCACAATCTGCAGCGAGTGTGTTACGTGTAAAGTCACGGTGGTAGTAAACAGAAACGTGTAAAAAAACGTGACAAGGTATGAAAAAGAATCATCACGTAACTATACAAAGAATCATACGATCGTAACACGAAATATGAGTAAAAAGAACATAGAAACTTAATAGGAAACCCTAATTGAATCAAGAAACATACGATATGATCAGAAACGCGACAAATTAATAGACACGTGATAAAATGAAAAAACAAAAATAAACAAAATACCATAAATGTCCGTTCGCACAAGTGCCAGGCACCTTGGAAGTGACGTGGATGGATTGGGTCAATGCGGTCATCAGGCGCACGCACATTTGCGAGCCAAGGATCAGACAGCGAAGGAGGCTGGCCAAAATCGTGGATGCAGCTGAGTCGGACGACTCGAACGTTGACTTCTTAGGCGTTTTATTCCGAATTCGTTCCATCTCGGCCCTCTTTGCTACTTGCTCGGCAGCATGGGCTACTTGTCGAGCGATCACCTTTGAATAGAAAGCTGCTCCGCTGCTGACAGTGTGGCTAGTGCGTCGATTGTCACGCGACATCCATCTTGATTGCTTCTTGGCGTCGTTGTCATTTTTCCGAGGCTTGACCATCGTCGTGTTCCATTTCTGCTCATCATCGATGATGCGAAGCCGTGCTGCACTAGAATTTAGATGTTGAAGACTACTTTCGTGGGCCTTGAGCCGCTGAAGTCTTGAAAAGGAACGGTTTGACTCGCCAGCCAGTCTTCCCACAAACGCGCTCGTGGATCTGACAAAACTTGGATCCTTATTTGTAGCACGTGGGCTTGCACTGCTGCCGTCTGTATACTGTTCAAGTCTTGAAAAGGAACAGGTTGACTTGCTGTTGTACCCAACAAGACTTGGAGCCTGTTGAGCACTTGGGCTTGCGCATTTGACAAATCTGCTTTTGACATGACTTGCAGCCTCTTGGGCACTTGAGCTTGCACGGTTGCCGCCTTTATGGTGCGAGACCTTATTCTTCACGCCTATCAGATCGCTGCGTGTATTTTGCAGCATGTTGTTTGTGCTTGACAGACCTGACGCGCTCGTGGACCTGACAAAACTTAGAGCCTCAGTTTTGGCACTTGGGCTTGCACTGCTGCCGTCCGTGTACTGTTCAAGTCTTGAAAAGGAACGGGTTGACTTGCTGTTGTACCCAACAAGACTTGGAGCCTCTTGAGCACTTGGGCTTGCGCAGTTGACAAATCTGCTTTTGACAAGACTTGCAGCCTCTTGGGCACTTGAGCTTGCACGGTTGCCGCCTTTATGGTGCGAGACCTTATTGAGGACCTTATTCTTCACGCCTATCAGATCGCTGCGTGTATTTTGCAGCATGTTGTTTGTGCTTGACAGACCTGACGCGCTTGTGGACCTGACAAAACTTGGAGCCTCAGTTTTGGCACTTGGGCTTGCACTGCTGCTGTCTTTATAGCGCGACATCTTGTCGTGCATTAGTGCGCTGCGTGTGTTTTGCAGCATGTCGTGAGAGATTGAATTTCTCCTTCAGGTTTTCCTTTATATGTTATTATTATACAAGAGGGTCAAGTTGACTGGTGACAAACGTGCATGTTGCCACAGTGAATGCTGAAGACGATAAAGGATCCGATAAAGAGGAATAAAGAAATGAAAATTTTCATCACAGGATTATTTGAAAATAATGGAATCAAATGATTTGTACCATTGAATTATGGAACGAGTAACGACAGAATCCAACGGAATTGATTTGTCGAATATAAAGAAAGAAAAAGAAACTTGGAACCAGCAATAATCGTTTAAATTTGGTTGAGCTGTGCGAGCAAATGGAGCTTACAGCAAAGCTACTGGACTATTTCTGGGCGCGCGGCAAGCGGAGGTTACGGAGCCGCCGTGCGCCACTCGCAGTCAACCAGACTTCGAAATTTTGTCCAAGTTACAGCATGTAACCTTTGAATTTCTCTTCAATTTGGTTTGATTTCAAGAGGTCAATACTGTATCGACTCAGTGAGTTTTCAGTGCAAATTATTATCAAACGTACGAAAACTGTCATATTTTTTAGGTCTTCAGAATGCGAAAGCACGTCATTTGCTTGGTTCTTTCTTGGTGTGATCCAAAGAACCCCCTTCCCCCGGCTTTTGTTGCCAGCTTTTTTTGGGTACACGTCTACACACAAACTTTGTCAGCAAAAGTTAAGGTATAGATGAACTAAATTTTGTTTGTTTGTTTGTCAAATTTGGTAGTACTTGAACCTAAAAATAAAAAGCAACTTTCCCAAGAGGCAACTTCGCGGGGCCAGTCCTTTATACTTTTGCATGGGGGATTCCACAGGGGCGGGCGGAATAAAGCGATTTGAAAGAAAACGAACGTCTAGTTAGTTTAATTGCTTTTATTACTGGAAACAGTAGTTTAGAACCCTTGATTGAGGGTCTATGTGCTCAAATGCATGTGAATTTGAGGTGACGTGTTTTCGGCCGGAATCGAACCGGGGACCGTACGGATTGCTACATTTCTTGAGTGCCGCGCTCTCCACCACTGAGCTATGGTGACGGATGAATCACCGAAAATCCTTTAGGACCCCCTATTCATATCCGCGTTTTTCCGACTCGGAAAAAATGAGTTTGTTTTTTGGGGGGTCCTCTTTCCTTGGACTGAGATAAGGAAACCCCCGGGGAGGGGCTTGTTTTTTTGAAGATATTCTTTCTATACCCGACCTAATGATAAATATCTCTCATGATGTATATTCCCAGGTAAATGTATGTTACATATCCTTCAGAACAAATTACATATCCTTCAGGACAAATATTTAAAATCCGGTTCCGAGGATTTTATTCTCAAGAATCTGATTCTCCGCACAAGATCAAGCGGTACTGCTTTTATTACTCAACATAGTTGGATTCTTCATTTCATACAGGCAGAAATCTGCCAAATCAAAATGATTTGCACCAGCGGGGTACCATTTCCCTAGAGGCAAGTTGGCGGGGCCAGCCCTTAAATATTTTTGCATGATTCATAAGGGCGATTTGCAAGAAAACGAACGTCCCACTCTCATCCCAAAACTCTTATTGAAATTGCTATGGATCTTTCGACGAACAGTGGCTCTTTTCCGTCAAATTCGAACTCATAAAGCGATTTGAAAGAAAACGAACGTCCCTTCATTTCCGTGTGGATGTTTTGGCACGAGGCCAGCCTTGAGTGTGTTTGACTGTAATATAGGGCTGTGGTTGACTAGTGACATATCAGGGGCTATTCGCAGCGCATGTCTGGGCAAAGTGTTGGTGGCCAAGACTGGGGCAAATTCATGCTCAAGTCGGGGGTGAAGGTTGATACTCCACTCCCAGCAGACATCGCTCTGCTGGTACGTACGCCTGCTGATGCCTATGGCGAGATGTTTGCGCCGTGGCTGATACGTCGTGTTCGCGAGGCCCTAGGAAAACATTTGATCACTGATGTGGTGGAATTATGGGAGAATGTCGCAGCTGGTGAGACGAAGACAGGATAGCAGAGACATGTATACACGCATGTGGGCTTGCATCAAGTGGAATGATTGTCATACCTGTAAAATTGTATGTCAGATAAGCTGAAACAACTACACGAACTGCACTCACTCAGTCATACGCTCACTGCGAATTCTCGTAAAACACACGCAGTTCGCTTGGTGCCGTTTCTGGGGGCCTTAGTTTGTACGTTGCACTACTTGGGGCTTCTGTTTTTCCGCATTCGATCTGGCGTGTGGGACTCGCACACGGCAGCCATGGCAATCATTTGCTTGGTGAATGTCAACAGCTCGTATGTCATTCCCACTTGGCATACAATGAGTCCAAAAAATCGGAGGTTCTGCTGCAGCCGTGCGGTCATGTTTTAGTGCATATGTGTGCCATTTTGAATCCAACCAGCCTTTATGTCGTGTCTTCGTGAGTGTGGACGTGCTTACATATATGCACGCACATGCCGCCATATCACGTACCGTGACAATTTATCAAACTCTTTGAACCCAAGGTGAGACTCCGATTGAGAGAATACACAAGTGGCAGTTTTCAAGACAAATGGCATGTCCGAATTAAAAAAATGGTTTGCACGCACATTTTTCGTGTATTCCATATCGAGATGTCTTTAACACATTTATATGGTTCTTACAGAAACTGGGTAGTGATGCTGTCCATCTTATACCATTCTATGCCTTGCTGTTCAATTGTCATCAATGCTCAGGTGCGTGTTCATGTGCGTCTTTGTGTGCATGCGAGTGTGTGTGTGTGTGCTGTGTATCTATGATTGCATTCAATTATGTGTAATCCTGCGAATTTTCGAAAGAGTGCTAGTGTGTTTTTGATTGTGTAAAAGATGGGGTTTTATGATTTTAAGAATTGACTGAACGTCAAACTCGAGATCACGATAAATGCAAGATTTTGCATTTCAAATTCACATACTTGCAAGGGCAGGGAGGTCAGATATGTCGTCAGCTGGAGACGCTTAGCCTTGTAGATAATACTCTAGATCACGTATGTACATGCAGCGACTGAGAATATCTTGTGAGACAGGACTTATACGTATGGAAAATGACACCTGAATGCGTCAACAATAACCAAAAAAACACACAAATTCTCCAATATCACTGCAGATGGGTCGATCATCTCAGGCAGCGCTTTTAGATTCCATTATCTTCACTTCAAATCAGTTCTTTCTCAACAGGTATTACATTTCCCTTCGATCCTCAGGCTTTTTCTGCAATTAGAAGGTGCATGCGCGATGCGTGAATGTTATTTGTGTTGGTTTGTACATGTCTCTTTTAAACAATATGTACATCACAATAATATTCTCTCTTTTCTGCTCCCACCACTATGCAAAAAAAATAGATCAACACGACTTCGAATCGTCATGAATTTCATCTCATGTTTCAGTTGGCATTTCTGGAAACGCGCTCTGCCGTCAATTTCACAAGAACGAGGCAATAATCTGCCGCATCTCTTGTACGCACTTGCCATCTACTCAATTTCAATTTACACCTCCTTCAAACTGCAGCCTTCGATTGATCTTGAAGTTGAACGATGCAAGTTGCATGGAAAAGAAAATGCACACAAGACAGGGTAAGAACTTGTGACAGAGAAACAGAAATGGCAATTAAGCGGCATGAAAATGTCAGGAACATGAATCTGCTCATCCACCACAGCAAAATGAGCATAAAAGCATGCTTGCAGAGCTTCTATTTGTAATACAAGAAATCGTAACTGCTTCAGAAGAGACTGAGGCCTCCAAACCAGCACACACTTGTATAAAGGTACAAAGATACTAAATATACACACAGAATCCTTCTGGTTCGGCCTTACTCATTCTTCCAGGCTTTTCCATTCTTCATGTTCTTTTCTTTTACGAATACGCAACCAAACATAGCCAAACTGAGTGCCACACACACACCCAACGCATTTGTGTTTTCTTCTATTTCTCTTTCTCTCCCTCCCTTTACATATTTGCATGCCATATGTCATAATAGTGGCCTTGACTTCAACACCAGAATTAAGCCTGAGGGTCTAGGCTCCGTCCAGGACGCCCGCATTACTTTTTGCAGCCAGCTTCATTCCCACTTCAATGTCGACACCAGAACAAACGCCACCTTCATTGTTTGGCTCCATCCTGTTATCATGTGAGCACATCATGTGCCATGCAAATACTAGTATTGTTCGAGCATTTACAACTTCCAGCAAAACTACTGGACTATTTCTTATGGAGTAATAAAAGCAACATTAATCAAAGTCACGGACGTGGACATGACACGTGATCGTACACATGAGATGGACGCTCAGATGATGATGCAGCTTAAAACTCATTTTATTGTATTCTATTCCTTTCAAACTGTCCACTCTTGCTGTCTTTCTCTACCCTTTCCACCACTTGAAAAATTCAACTTGAGAAAACCATGAGTGATTTTTTTTTGATCTAGAATAGATGCTGATCTTTCTCTCTCTCATCCTTCCTCGCCTGTTCCTTCTACTCTTTCCTCTGTTTTCTGCTCGACCCCGCTACTTGCCATGCGCGCGTCAGTCGCCAAGCCCTCTTCCGGTTCTTGCTTGCCATACGTTGATGTGTACGTATGTACCATAACTCATTCATGTATAAAACGGCTCATTAATCTACTCGGAATGCATTATGCGGCCACACGTTTAAGCCATGTTCAACGAATGAGCCTTGTCTTATACGCGGCTCGTCGGGTGCTGAATTTGAATCATTGCACGCATACACGTATGAACGACTTGTGACTGTGCGTGTGTGTGTGTGTGTGTGTGTGAAATGGAACAGGAAATGATTTGGGTGATGTTTGAGAGACAGATTTTGACTCACTTGTGCCAATGTGGCGTAGAGACATTTCAGTGCTTTGTATTTCTGTCGCTAGATTTATCCCCAAGGGAACGTGTAATATGGAAAGGAAGTATACAATACAAATGTGCTTTTGGTTTTTTTTGCGAATTCAACGTGGCATCTCCAACGTAGCATCTTGATTCTTTTTGGTATTATACGTGGTCATACGGGTGCAATCTGTAGCACACAGCCATATTAAAATTCTTAAAAAGAAATGCAAAGGGGCTTTAGTGCCAAACGTGCTCTAGGTCTGCATTTCATTTTTGTAGATTGGTGCCGACTCATATGATGCCTTCACTCGTGGGGGGTGAGAGGGCTGCATATGTCTTGTGTTTTATTCTTGCTCTCTATTTGTTAGTAGGATACAGATTTTATTATTATGATGATTGAAACATGTTTACGGTGCCACTTTGAGTGTGTGTGTTGTACTGACTGAGTTGCTGCGTGTTTCATTCAGCGTATTTCAGTGTCTTCCAGTCAATGAGTTATGTCATGCACGGCCCAGGAAGAGTCAAACCACACTACATGTAATGGTGCCTGGGACCTGCGGTGGCACCTCGGAGGGCTGGCTGCACTCCCACGTAATGTAATTGTTGCTTGAGGCTTGCAGTGAGGGCTCGGTCCACCTCTTGTTGCAGTATGTTGCAGTGTGTTGTTGCAGTGTGTTGCAGTGTACTGCAATGTGTTGCAGTGTGTTTCATTATTATTGCTCATGGAGTCAGGGCTCGATCCATCACTTCTTGCAGTATGTTGCAGTGTGTGGCAGTGTGATGCAATGTGTTGCAGTTCGTTCCAGAGTGTCGCAGAGTGTTACAGTGTGTTTCGGTGTGTTGCAACAGTGTGTTGCATAATTGTTGCTCATTGTTGTTCGAGAACTGTGGCGAGGGCTCGATCCACCACTTGACGTAGCTGTAGAAGGAGTAGGGGCAGGAGTAGCGGTAGGAAGTTGAGACGAGGGAGGAAAAGACAAAAGGAGGGAGCAACGACGGAAGAACAGAAAGAAGAGGGAGAGAAGAAGACGGAATCAAAAGGAAAGGTTGCAGGATCAGTTTGGATGGCTCACACTCTCTGTCTTGCTCTCGTGCTCGCTCGCTCGCGCGCGTGCGCGCGCGCGCGCTGTTCATCTCTCTCTCTCTCTCTCTCTCTTTCTCTGACACTCTCAATCTCGCGCTCGCGCTCGATGTCGCTTGCTTTCACGTGCGCGTGTTCTCTTTCTCCCTCCCTCTCTCGTCTTCGCTCGCACGCGCGCGTGCTTTCTCTCTCTCTATTCGAATTTGAATAAGTCACAAAATCTGACCTGTAGTTTCTGCGTGTTATGTGTTTTACACAGACAGACACACACAAAGAAAAAAAGAAAGACAAAGAGACAGACAGACAGCTAGACAGCCAGACAGCCAGACAGACAAAATGCAAACATCGGAGAGAGGAAACAATAGATGTTTTCATCAGCAGTATACCAAATATCATAGTTTTCCGCAAAAGAGCCCTAAAAGAGCCCTATAATTCGTGGCTCTTCTGCGCAAATAGACCTGCAACTTAAGGCATCCTATGTATCTTTGCCACCCTGTATCATGGTCTGTTTTCTTGGAAACATTGGAGACGTGATGTCAACAGCAGTATACCCTATACCATTGAAAATATGCAAGACAACAGACTAACAACGTGATAAAAACATCCGAGGAAAACATCATATCAAGAAAATCATGTCATATCAAGAACATGATGTCAACAATACAACATATAAAGAACATGGTGTCAACAACATATGTCAACATATAAAGAACATGATGTCATATCAGCAACATGATGTCAACATATAAAGAACATGATGTCAACAACATATGTCAACATATAAAGAACATCATGTCATATCAGCAACATGATGTCAACATATAAAGAACATGATGTCAACAACATAGGTCAACATATCACGAACATGATGTCAACAACACAACATATCAGGAACCTGATGTCAACAACATATCAAGAAAATCATGTCATATCAAGGACATGATGTCAACATATAAAGAACATGATGTCAACAACATATGTCAACATATAAATAACATCATGTCATATCAACAACATATGTCAACATATAAAGAACATGATGTCAACAACATATGTCAACATATCACGAACATGATGTCAACAACACAACATATCAGGAACCTGATGTCAACAACATATCAAGAACATGATGTCATCAACAACATGATGTCAACATATAGGGTGGCTATGGTTAGTAGGCTCCTTAAAAATGTAGGTCTCTTTTGCAGAATATAGTCTCTTTTATAGGGCTCTTTTGCAAAAGTGACCTATGTTTGTAGGGAGCCTACTAATCGTAGCCACCCCATATTAAGAACATGACGTCAACAACACAACATAAAAAGAACATGATGTCAACAAGATATCATGGACATAATGTCATCAGCAAGATATCAACAACTTGATGCCATCAGTAGCATACCCCATATTAGGAAGATGCTGCAGCAAATAGAGCCGTGATCTCCGTGCGTGTGTGTGTGTGTGTATGTTGTGTGCACGCGCGTGTTTATAAATATATGTATACGAACAACGAGACGTCTTCAGCAAACCCTATATCACGAAGATGCTGCAGCAAATGGAGCCACAAACTCCATGTGTGTGTGTGTGAGAGTAAAAATATATGCATACCAAGAACGTGATGTCATCAGCAGTAAACCCCATATCAGGAAGATGCTGCAGCAAATAGAGCCGTGAACTCCGCGCCGAGGCTTTCGAATGCTCAAACAGTTGATATAAGCCACATCTATCCGAATGTGCCTTAATGGGGTCGAGAGCTCGCGACTTTTTCGCGAAGAGACTGTCGTCAACCCCATTTTTTTTCTTCCTGTTTTTTTTTGGGGAAAAAGAATAATCATCAAAAATTTGATGTAAGTTGCGGGGTCATGGCATGCGTGTGAACGGGTCGCGTGATGTATACGAGTATACATTGAGTCACGTCAAGAATATAGATTGAGTCATGTACATATAACGAGCCAGGTCAGGAAGATAGAGTCACGTCAAAAATACAGAATGAGTCACGTCAAGAATATGTAATGAGATACGATGAGAATATGGAATGAGTCACGTAAATATAATCAGTCACCTAAATATCACCGGTCACATCAAAAATATAGAGACATGCCAAGAATATAGCATGAATCACGTCAAGTCACGTCAACAATTTAGAATGAGACACGTATGTATAAAGAGTCACGTCAAGAATATAGTGTCACGCCAAGAATATAGAATGAGTCATGTTCAGTCACGTCAAAAATATCAAATGAGTCATTTGAATATGTAGGGAGTCACGTTATGAATATATAATGAGACATGTCACACATATGCATGAGACACGTCAAGAATAGGGAGCAGACATGTCACGCATATGGATAAGGCATGTCACACATATGGATGAATCGTGTGGCAAAAGAATACAGCGCAATCACAAGAAGAGCAGACTGGGCTTTACATACGAATATATATATATATATATATATATATATATATATATAGAAAAAGAGAGAGAGAGGAAGAGAGAGAGAGAGAGAGAGAGAGAGAGAGAGAGAAAAAAAGAGAGAGAGAGAGAGAGAGAGAGAGAGAGAGAGAGAGAGAGAGAGAG
>Ga0105053_10012275_pt1 | contig 10338 bp, 5 predicted proteins | sample BON01_FD_78093 | JGI IMG/M metagenome (GOLD analysis project Ga0105053, IMG submission 78093) | Freshwater microbial communities from Lake Bonney liftoff mats and glacier meltwater in Antarctica - BON-01 | ecosystem: Environmental > Aquatic > Freshwater > Ice > Glacier meltwater | place: Lake...
TATATATATATATATATATATATATATATATATATATATGTAGATATATATATAGATATAGATATATAGAGAGAGGGAGAGAGAGAGGGCACACGCCGGCTCCCACCGTGTGCCTCTCCAATCCCGCGCCACAGAAGGAGGTACGTGGCGTCCCTCCGTCGCTCGCGAGCGGCGACGAGCGGGCGGCGCGGGCGGAGGAGCGCGTGCGGGAGCTGGAGGCTGAGAAGAAGGCGCAGGCTGCTTATACCCAGGCGCTGCTGGTGCGGGCGAGGGCGGTGTGGGACGCGCTGCAGGCCGTGCGCATGGAGCGCGACACGCTGTGGGTTGAAAACCGAGCGGCGACGGCGGCGCGTCAGCACGCGCCAGCGGGAGCGGCGACGGCGGCGTGGGAGGCGCCGGAGGGCTGGGTGTTGCCCTTTCTGAACTCTGCAGCGGCGCGTGTGACGGAGCTGGAGGGGGCGCTGAAGGCGGCGGCGGCGAAGGAAGCTGCTCTGCGAGCGCAGAACCAGGCGATGGCGGCCTACGTGGCGGAGGTGCGGAAGCGGGCGGCGGCGGCGGTGGCGGGGGCGGCGGCGGCGGAGGCGGCGGCCCGGGAGGCGGTGGCGACGGCGGTGGCGGAGACGGCGGCGGAGCGGGTGGCGGTGGCGAAGGAGGGGGCGCTGGAGGCGGCGGCGGAGCGAGAAGCTGCTCTGCGAGCACAGAACCTAGCGGAGGTGCGGAAGCGGGTGGCGGCGGCTATGGCGGCGGCGGCGGCGGCGGCGGCGAAGGAGAACAGCGGCGAGGGAGGCGGCGGCGGCGGCGGCGGAGCGGGTGGCGGTGGCGAAGGAGGCGGCGGCAATGGAGGGGGTGGCGACGGAGGCGGTGGCGGCGGCTGCGGTGCCGTCTTCAGCGGCGAAGGAGGCGGCGGCGAGGGAGGCGGCGGCGGCGGCAAGGGTGGGGGTTGTGACGGAGGCGGTGGAGCCGATGGCCGGCGAAGGAGGCGGCGGCGAGGGCGGCGACGGTGGTGGGGGCGGCGGCGGCGGTGGCGACGGCTGCGGCGGAGCATGAGGCCGCGTGGCCGTTGAGTGAGCTCACGAGCGGGGCGGAAGGCGGTGGCGACGGAGGTTTTGCGAAGGGTGGTGGAGATGGCGGCGTGATGGAGATGGCGACGATGGCGGCGAACCATCACCACGGTGGCTAATAGGAGGTGGTTCGCGGGAACGAGGCAGGCGTGTAGTAAGAGGGAGGGGCGCGATGTGTGGTGTGTATAGTATGTGGTTGAGAGCAAGGGCACGGGACAGGCAGGGCTGCGCTGTCTGTGGGCTGCGTTCTTCACGGCGGCATGGCGACGGAGGGCGACGAGCGAGAGACCGAACGACGCGGCAGCATGGGGCCGTGGCGCAGGGCGAGCGAGCGATCCGGGGACGCCGGCACAACTTTTTGTTGTACAGTGTATGTGTTTGTGTTTGCCTGCACATGTTATATCGGGCTGCATTCATTGTCGGGCATTAAGAAATGTGTCCCCAGTCCCCAGAGCCCAACGCGCCATTTCTTAGCGTTTCGTAGCCGCCCCACGGCGGCAACGCTCATTTCTTTCCGCGGCCGCGTCCCCGCGCCCCCGCGTAGATTTCTATCTCTCTATATAATATATATTATAATATTCATATTATTTTATAACACACAGAGCACACACGACAAAAAAAAATGTGTTATTGTATACCGAAATTAATTATATAGTAGATATTATGTATAGTATATATATAGGCAGTAAGCAGTAAGAGTAAGCCCGCGCCCCTCCCTGCAGGCGCTGGCCCTGGCCCTGTGTGTGACGCCCTGACATAAATAAAATAGTAAGTAAAAACCATTTCTTAAACGCCTCCCGGCTCAGGCACGCAAAGCTTAACCCCCGGCTGAGCTCCAATGCACCATTTCTTAAAAAAATCCTCGGGAAGCCAACGCTTTGTTTCTGTTTCTTAATGGTGGGGTTTCTTAATGCCCGATAATGACTGTATGGTCTATTTCTTGGTCAAGACCACACGCGTCACCCCACACACATAACACACATACAATAACCTACAAATGGTGGAGCAGTATTATAGCGCGGGCCCGAATAGAGCTGATGATTGATGATAGAGTCGTAGCTCAATGTGTTTTCCAGAATAGGCCTGTGAACAACAACTGTGAACATCGTTTATCGGTCGCGAGCTTCGCAAGATGCCGAACGACGATTCGCGCGACGGAGGTGGCGCCGCGGCATCGAGCGCGGCAGCGTGCAGCAGGATGGGTCCGCTCACCGCCACCGAGACAGCGCTGCTCCTCTCGGACTTCCCGCCAGTTGCGCACGCTATCGCGTACGGCTCGGCGGTCTTCGCTCCGCAGCAATACACTGCATCCGAGGCGGCGGGCGCGATGACTGACCTCGTCTTTGCGGTGCGCGACCCTCTGGAATGGCACCGCACAAACCTGGCGCGCCACCCGCAGCACTACTCTGCACTGGGCTATCTCGGCCCGCGCGCGGTAGCGGCGTTTCAGGAGCGCGTGGGGGCGTGCGTCTACTACAACGCTTTCGTGCCGTGGCGAGGCCGGGTCATCAAATACGGCGTGGTGAGCGTCGATGCTCTTGTGGATGACCTTTCCTGCTGGTCGAAGCTCTATCTCGCGGGACGCATGCACAAGCCCGTCCAGACCCTCGCCACGGCGCCAGAGGTGGAGGCTGCCGCCCAATCCAACCTACGCTCCGCCCTGGCTGCCGCGCTCCTGATGCAGCCCTGCTCGTCCTTCGCCGAGTCGGAGCTCTTCGCGACCGTCTGCTCACTTTCCTACGCGGGCGACCCTCGCCAGGCGCTGGTCGAGTCGGCCAAGCCTCTTGAGATTGCGACACGCCAGACGAGCGCCTTGCGAGACCTCTACGCCGGTCCGCTGCGGAGCGTCCAGCGGGCGGCGCCGGTGACGATGTCGCAGGGGGAGACGCCGATGACGATACCGCAAGGGCTGGGTGGGACGGGTCCCGCACCACGCAGTGCGGTGACGGCCGCCGTGTGCGATACTTCCGCCGAGCGGCGCTTCACACTCGCACCCGCGCTGGCCGCGCGCGCGCCTCTGCTGCTCTCTCTGCCGAGTCACGCGCGGGCGCAGCTCGTGGCTGACTTGACCGGAGGGCGCGTGGCTGCGGTGGAAAACCCGAGCGACGACGCCCTGCTGGACGCAGTGCGTCATCTATACCGGAGGGGCGGGGGCGACGAGCCGGGCATGCGTGCGTTGGGCGGCGCGTTGCGCTCGTCGCTCGGCCGGGTGGTGCGGCGCTCGAGCACCTCGCAGACGCTCAAGGGGGTGCTGACGGGCGGCGTGGTGACCACGGTCAGGTACGTCGCCGCCAAGCTCGGAAAGCAGCTGAGGAGGTGAGTGGGCGGTGCAAATTTTGGTCTTTACAAGACATTCTTTCACGTCGAGGCTTTTTTGCGCACCGACACCAATCAATACTGTTTTTTTGCAAGCAGCCCCTATAATGCGGCACCGCCCTTCTATACTGCCCACAATATTGCGCATTGCACGGTTTTCCACCGACACCTCGGCATTGCCATACAACGTACCAGCTAGCATTGGCAATATCGTGTAAAGGCGTGGTTAAGGCCAAGCGGCGGTGCCGATTGCTGATAGCTGGTGGCTAGTGACGATGACGCGGGCGTGGCGAGTGGCCAGTCGCCGGGTCGCTTTTGCTGTGAGAAGAGGAAAGGGAGACGATTCGTTCTGACACGTTTCTGTGTGGCGCCTCCGAGTTTCCATTTGCGCGATTGAGAGGGTGAAGAGGAGCGTAGCCCCTTGCGGAGCAGCGCGCGCCGCAATCATCAAATCATCAATCATCAACTATGCCTGCGGGAGCCCACGTCGGCGTCGGCACTCGTTAACCACGAGAAGTGAGAAGTGGGCAGTGAGCAGTGAGCTTGCGGGGCGCGGAGGGCGCGGGGGAGATGTTGCTTCTCGGGCGGAGGGCGCGCGCCTCTTTTGTTCCTGTTACTATTACTTCTAACGCGTGTGTGCGAGAGAGAGAGAGCTAGTGTTGAGTCAAGGACCTTATACGGGCGGTGGCGGCAGGTGCGGGAGCAGGGCGCAGGGGCGAGGCGGGGGCTATCGTAGAGTCTTGTGATATCGGTATATCAGAGCGATAAATCTCTCTTTTTCACAGTATTTTTACGTTCCGATTCACACATACACATACACACACACATATATTACATATAAATCGTTAAATCCTACCGCATACCGTCGTACGATTTTTTATTAAAACATTTTTGCATTTGCATTTGCTATATTTAAACGTTTCATTCATTTTGTTATATAATGAATCGCATAATGAATACTAATTATTATATATAATATTAGCTAATGCTAGAGCCTAACTATATTATATATGATTAGGATTAAGATTGAGATTATGATTATTTCAAAATTGCTGCACGGGCTAGGGCTAGGGCTAGCTTTATTCTGAATTATTCGCCTTCTACGACTAGACTTAGACTATTCCAAAAAATCGACAAAGCGGCGCCGCATTTTGTTTGCTCGTCTATGACACTCTCGTCTCCACACACACACACCACAAGGACACGCCGCACATATTCACATTACACATGGACACATGGACAAGATCGAAAAAACGTGTCAGATCAACGAACCACAACTAACCACCACCAACCGACCAGCCAGCGCTAGGCGGCACAGCACGGCGAGGAGCACTCTGCACCCTCCGGCGTTGTGGTTATTGTGGGCACCGTTACCGTTATCGCGGCGACACTTAACAAGCAACTAAAGCGTGGAGCGCTCTCCTCTCAAACAGCCCCCACCTGCCGCGTTGGTCTCCACCTTCTTCTTCTTCCCCCACTTCCCTCCATCGCCGCCACAATGTACCGTGGAGACTCGTCTCCTCGGCTGGTGCCCGCACCGTGCCCCGACCCCCCCCCCGCCCCTTCCCGCGGCCTCTCCTCACGAGTACTGGCCAAGATTGTGGACGATACACGTGGGGAGGGGCGACACGCATCAAAGGGTAGTCGAAGGGCGCCACCACTAACAACCCGAGCCCTGTACATGTGTGCCTGCTCACGAGTACTGACCAATCTTGTTCTGTACGAGCGCGTGGAAGTCGGCGAGGATCTGCGCCTCGCGCTTCTGTTTCTCCTCGTAGTTGAACATCTGGAGCGCGCGCTTTTCCTCGACCGTGTAGATCTGGTTCTCCTTGCGCACGCGCACCGCGTTCATCCGCTTGTGGCGCGAGCCACTCATCACGTAGCCAAGCTGCTCGAACTTCTCGATGTCGTCCGACGAGATGCCGACTTCACCGCGCCGCGGGATGCGCTTTCCCGCCGCCACGTAGGCCGCGATGGCTTCGCCCTCGCCGGGCAGCAGCGCGCCGCCGTAGTTGAGCGGCGCCGAGCCCTCGGGCCGCGCCACGGGCATCGGGCCAACCTCATCCTCGTCCTCCTCGTCTGCCGCGGTCCGCTTCTCGATCCAGATGTGCTTCACCTTGGTCACCCGGCGGCGGCCCGGCTTGGCCACCACCACGCCACCCTGCGCCGACGACGACGGACCAGCCTCCCCGGCAGCCGACGACGGACCAGCCTCCCCGGCAGCCGACGACGGACCAGGCTCCTCGGCCGCAGCTCCACCCGCGGCCGGCGCCTCGCCCGCCGCCTCGCCTTCCTCCTCGGGCGGAGCCACGTCGGGTCGCGCCTCCGCCTTCTCTGCAGCCGCGCCGGACGCCTCCGCCGCGTCTGCCGCCGCCGCCGCGGCGCCATCCTCGCGCGCCGGCCGTTTCCCGCCCTCGCCCTTGGCGCCAGTTTTGGCGCCCTTGGACGCGTCCCGCTCGCGCCGCTTGTCCCGCGAGGAACGCTTCTTGCGCGGCGCAACGCTGCTGCTGCTGCTGCTCGAGCTGCTGTCGCTGTCGCTCGAGCTGGAGCTGGACGAGGAGCTGGACGAGGACGAGCTCACGCTCGGCTTGCGCTTCTTCTTGGGTTTCTCCTTGACCTTCTTGGCCGCAGCCGCCGCCTCCTCCTCCTTCTCCTCCCTGGCCTCGCGCTTGGGGCTGGGCGAGCGCGACGGCTGCCAGATGCAGTAGAGCGGAAGCGCTTCGCGCTGCACGGCACGGCGCCGGCGTGCCTCGGCGTTGCGCGCGTCGCGCTCCGGGTCCTGCGGCGGCCCGCCCGGGCCAAACCGGCTCATCGGCTTGGCGTCGGACCGCTCGTCGCCGGGCTGGCGGTCGAGCGCGCGGAGCCCGCCCGCGCCAGGGTCCGGGTAGCTGCCGCCCCCGCCGCCGGCCTGCCGCGGCTCCGGGCAGTCGCGAGAGAGGTGGCCCTCCTTGCCACAGTTGTAGCAGGCGCCGCCACCGCCGCGCGCCTCCTCCGCCCGCTCCTCGCCCGTGGTCTGATCCACCTTGCGCATCGAACACGAAATGCGGCCGTTGTCGGCGGAGAAGACGTAGACGCGCACCTCGTCGCCGACTTTCGCCACCTCGTCCACCGTCTCGACGCGCCGGTCGGCTAGCTGCGAGATGTGGACGAGGCCCTGCCGCCGGATCCCGGCCAGCGCCACAAACGCCCCAAACGACTCAACCTTGCACACCTGCGCGCGGTGGATGGAGCCCGGCTCGGGCAGCGGGCCCTCGTCGCCGCCGTCGCGGCCGCGGCGCTCCTGCCGCGGCTCCGGGCAGTCGCGAGAGAGGTGGCCCTCCTTGCCGCAGTTGAAGCAGCCGCGGTCGCGGTCGCGGTCAAAGTCGCGGTCGGGCCCGCCGCCACGCGGCGGCGGCGGCGGCGGGCGGCGGCGGCGGGGCTCCGACGATCTGGAGCGAGGCGAGCGGCTGCGGCTGCGGCCGCGAGGTGAGCGGCTGCGGCCGCGGGGCTCGCGGCTGCCGCCGGGCGAGCGGCTGCGGCTGCGGCCGCGAGGTGAGCGGCTGCCGCTGGGCGAGCGGCTGCCGCTGCGGCCGCGGGGCTCGCGGTTGGGCGAGCGGCGCCGGCGCGGCGACCGCGACCGGCGCGGCGACCGCGAGCGGCTACCGCCGCGCGCTGTGCGCCCGAATGCGTCGGTGTGGGTCTGCGCACGCCGTGGGTGCTGCTCCACCTCCGACTCGGAGTCGTCAGAGCGCGAGGGCGTGGGCGAGCGCTCGCGACGCGCCATGGCAAACTCGCTGGCGCAGCGTCACTTGCTGCGGCGGTGTGACCGGCGCGGTGTGGTGGCGTGAGCTAAAAATAGATTTGAAGCGCATCTAAATAGCTCTGAAAGCTCTACGGTATCATGGATAATGTGGTATCATGGGCTCGTAGCAACGGAGCTACGTACGGTATGACGGCATAGGCTATGGCTAGAGCCAGGGCTAGAGCTATACTCGCACAGTAGTGTAGACAGAGCCTCCAACGACATAGAGCTGTTCTAGATGTTTCCGTAGTAAAAGAGTGGAGGCTTTTGGGAAGCTCTCGCTGGTGGTAGCCGGTAGTCACACACGACCTGGCTGAGTTGAAAAAAGGGCGATATAGCAGGAGGAACCTAACCACTTGAGCTCGAGCTCGAGCTGTAGAGCTCTCAGCTAGCTGTGGAGCTACGAGTATAGCTACACGTAGAGCTAGACTATGTGGGTCGCGCGTGAATGTTAGTGTGAATATGAATGCCGTTTGAAATCGCCGATCCAGCCGTCCAACACAAGGCTAGGGTACCTCTCTGGCAGAATGGAGGACTACGAGCTGGCCCTCTCGGCCTTCCGAGCGTGCAGCGGCACGGCCGTTGACGACTCGCTCGCGGCGGCGGCGCGCGGGCTGCTCACCGAGCTCGACAGCTACGGCGCAGACCCGCCGCAGTGTGCCGCCGAGAGCTCGCGCCGGTCCAGCTTCGGCACCGAGAGCGTGGGGAGCTATGGCGCTGCGCGGCGCGCGTACGGCCCCCGCGACAAGGAGAATGGCGACGAGCGCTCCGTCTCGCCGCACAGGCCCGAGATCAACGCGCGCTCGCGCCAGCTCGCGGGCGAGCGGCACGGCGGCCCCGCGTCCATCGCCGAGCGGCTTCTCGAGGCCGGGCGCGAGAAGGACGAGCGGCGGCGGCAGGCGTCGGCCGAGGCGGAGTGCGCGCGCGAGCAGCGCGAGGCGGTCGGCGCGCGGCACGCTCCCAAGATCAACGAGGTGTCGGCGCAGCTGATGCGCGACCGGCGCGGAGCCTGCACGGACCGGCTGTACGCCTCGGCCAAGTCGGTGGCCGAGCGGGTGGCGTCGCAGCGCCAGCACGAGGAGACGCTCTCTCGGACGTTCTCTAGCCAGCTGCCGCTCTCGGAGGTGACGAGGCGGATCGCGGCCGAGATGCCGGGCCGCGAAGGGCCCATCTCGGAGCGGCTCTACAACGAGGGGCTGCTCTCCAAGCTGGCGCTCGCTCGCTCGGCCATCCCGCTCGACGACGACCCGCACCGCCCCACGATCAACGCAGCGTCGCGCGCGCTGGCGGGGCGTGTCTACGAGCGGATCGGGTGCGACGCGTCGGCGCCGGTGCACGAGCGTCTGCTCGGCGCTGGCGCGGCGCTTCGGGAGAGCTGGGCCTGCGCCTCACAGCAGGCCGAGCCCGAGCACACGCCAGAGATCAACGCACGCTCGGAGCGGCTAGCGATGAAGCGGGACCGCTCGGTGCGTGTGGAGGACCGGCTGATTGCCAAGGCGCCAGTGCTCAGAACGGCGGAGGAGCCCGAGCACCGGCCGAGCGTCAACCGCGCATCGGAGCGCATCCTGAGCCAGAGGGGGCCCACGCTGCCGCTCGAGCAGCGGCTGCAGACGCCCGTGGGCAAGGTGCGCGAGTCGACGCTCGCCGCGATGGAGGTTCTGTCGCACTCGCCAGACCTCTCGGCGGGCACCCGGCGGCTCCTCTCCAGGCGCAGGTCCCTACATATTGAATACGTGGAACCAGGAATATAATACGGTATTCTATTCATATTAAGCCTGTTTTGCGAGTACATTCACCTTGAACATGTACGTATCCATGTCATATACAGGGGTTTACCAGGCGGAATACGCTATTCATATCCTTGTGGTTGCGCCACAGGAATACATGAATACATATTCAACACCTAGGCGCAGATCCCGTTCCCCTACTTCTACTATTACCACTACTACTACTACTACTACTACTACTACTACTACTACTACTACTACTTCTACTACTACTACTACTACTGCTGCTACTACTACTAAAACTTCTTCTACTACTACTTTTACTACTACTAGTACTACTTCTACTTTTTCTACTACTTTTTCTACTGCTACTTTTACTGCTATTACTACTACTACGACTACGACTACGTCTACTTCCATGCACTCAACCTCCCCTCCACCGTCGATTTCGCTCTCCTCGCATTTGAATGTCTACACTATAATACGTATATATGTGGGTGTATATATATGCATATACATATACCTTACATGTAGCCCATTCCCGGCGCAGTGTCATACGTATATGTGTGTGTGTGTATATATATGCATACACGTATAGCTTACATATAGCCCATTCCCGGAGCAGTGACGGCCGTCCCGCCGCGGAGCGCCTGCTCGCTTTCGCTCTCCTCGCATTCAAATCTCTACATTATCATACGTATATATATGTGTGTATATGTATATATATGCATATACATATAGCTTACATGTAGCCCATTCCCGGAGCAGCATTCGAATGTCTACACTATAATACGTAAATATATATGTGTGTGTATGCATATGCATATACATATAGCTTACATGTAGCCCATTGCCGGAGCAGTGACGGTCGTCCCGCCGCGGAGCGCCTGTATCATACGTACATATATATGTGTGTATATGTATATATATGCATATACATATAGCTCACATATAGCACATTCCCGGAGCAGTGACGGTCGTCCCGCCGCGGAGCGCCTACTCGCTTGGGGCGCCGACCGCGTGCGCCCCGCGCCAGACCCCGGCCTGGCGCTAGACCGCCGCTACTCGTTCGGGCTCGATCCGCTAGAGGAGCGCGCTGAGGCGGGGCGGCGCGCCGCCGAGGAGCGCACGCAGCACGCGCGGACGCTGCGCGAGGCGAGCCAGGTATATATATATATATATATATATATATATCTGTATATCTTCATATATACGTACTTTATATCTCTCGCACGCAGCACGCGCTGACGCTGCGCGAGGCACGCCAGGTATCGAGAAGCTTGTGATAGCTAATATATATGTATGTATATTTACATATGCATATCTGCATATCTTCATATATACATATATGTATTTCTCTATACTATATCTCGACTGATCTGTGTACTGCATATATATATATATATATATATATATATATATAAATAAATATATATATATATATATATATATA
>Ga0105053_10012279_pt1 | contig 10336 bp, 8 predicted proteins | sample BON01_FD_78093 | JGI IMG/M metagenome (GOLD analysis project Ga0105053, IMG submission 78093) | Freshwater microbial communities from Lake Bonney liftoff mats and glacier meltwater in Antarctica - BON-01 | ecosystem: Environmental > Aquatic > Freshwater > Ice > Glacier meltwater | place: Lake...
AAAAACTAAATATAATGTAAATACAACTATAGATATAAATAAAACAATAATAAATTTTGATTAACCGCTCTTTTTCAAAAGAGCCCAAAAGACGCTATTATTTCTTTTTTTCATCTGTTTTGCGTTCTTTTTGAAAAGAACCTTGCTGTTCTTGTTCAATCATATCCAGGGGTACTTTAAATTTTCTATGCTGTAAAAATAAAGTATTATCATTACCTAAGTTATTAATTATATTAAAATTTCCATCTAATATTCTAACATTCAAATTATTTAATATTTGGGGTTGTCCTCTATGTGTGTATATTATAGCATCCTCTGGGCTTCCTACAGTGTAATTATTACTTGAATAATACCTAGATATAATAGCGAATATATTATTCTTTATATCATCCCTGGTTATAAAATCACCTTGTAATCCATCAATCGCTATAACATAATAACCAAATGAAAGGGCGGCACCTAACCCCACAGCCTTATCTGCGTATATTTCGTTTTGTTGGTCTATTAATATATATCCTAAGCCCGCTAAGTCTGGCACCTTTTTATAAGCATCAACAACAATAGGCGATGTTATTTTTTCCACTATAGTATCTAAACTAGATAAGCCGCCAGTTGTATTAATACCATCAGATAAAGCACATTTAAATAATCTAGCATTAGTCCCTGTTGCGGTATCATTATTTACAATTGTATAATTAGGTGTTAAAGATGATAAATTAAACCCTAAAATTTTATTAAATATATCCATATTTAATCCTGTTGTTAAGTCTGTTGTTATAATACTATCAATAAGAATACCTGAACTTTTATTAGTTAGTTTTATATTATTACCTGTTAAATTTTCAAATTTTATAGATTGGTTTCCACTTTCTTCATCATATATAGGCATATTTAAATACTTAAAATAAAAGCGATTAGTTGATTCATCAAATGATATAACAAATTGATTAGTTCCAAAATAAAATTTACCAGCAGTTACACTATCAGCTACTAATTTAAAAGCTTTTTCCCCATCTTTTGCCCTTACCCATATTGAGCCCTTTTGGTATAATCCGGTTGTGGTTAAATCGTATATAGGATGTCCACTATTTAATAATAGGGTATTATTTCCGTTAGGGTATTTGGTCGCTAAAGAGTCATTTGGATTAATAAATGTTATTTCCTGGTTTATTCTATCAGCGAAATCTGAATAATTATAGTCCCCCGCCTTTAATATAATACTTGTTTTACTAATATAAGGGGTATAAGAATTTGATGGTAGTGGGTCTTCGTTAATTTTAAGTTGTAATGTACCTGCTTGACCATCTGGAAATTTTCCAATACCCTCATTTCTTAACTGGTCCGTTGAATTAGTTAAAGTAAATTTACCGTCTATAGATATTCCGTAAGTTAGTTCTGGGCTAGTCCAATTAAACTGGTCCGTTCCTATTACCTCCTTCAGTGTCATTAATACATTAGCAACCCTTGTTGTATTATTTAAATCTGTATATTTAAAATAAGCTATCCAAGGTTTATATATAGAAGGGTCATCGGCAATAGTATTAAGAAATGTCACTTCTCTTAATTCAAAACTATTTGTAGAGACATTATTAGGCTGTGCTAATATATATAATTCATAGTCTAAGTCCGCCGCAAGATAGGGATTATCCCCATTCGCATCTAATCTATTATCAATAGTATCATTTAATAAATAATAACTAAAATCTATTTCAATACTTATATCATTATCTAATATTATTTTATCGCTTTCTATAGCTCTTGTATCAATAATGTCTTTATTTATTAATAAGTCGTCACCATTATTTAAAATTAACGGTCTTTTTAAATTAACGTTAAAATTTCCATTTTCTCTATCTGCTGCAACTACATTATTATCTCTCTCTCTTAGTTGAAAAAATACATTATTGTTATTCATAACTTTTTTAATTTTATTCTAAAATGTTCTTTCTGGAAAGAACGCAAAGCTTATTTTTGGAATCTTTTTCTAAAAGATTATTTCAAAAGTTAGCAAAAAGTGTTATTTATTATTTTATATATTGTTCTTTATATATATATACATAAAAATATTGATATTAAAAAGTAAGGATATATATTTATATGTTATGTCGTTTTGTTAACTTGTGAAATTATACGGGTATAGTTTAAAAAACTTAGGCGTATCCGATTATATAAGTTCCATTGGGATTAACTTGTAGGCGTTTAGGCACTTCACCGAAAAAATAAAGGGTTGTTCCGCTGTTATTAGAGTCATTATTACTCTGTGCTACTGATGTATCAAATACGCCAAGTCTGCCGAATTGATAATGTAACTGCAATACACGCTCACCAGCTCTAAAACATCTATAATCCTGAAGACTTAACATATCAATTTCATTTACTCCTAATAGTTCCTGTCCATTTACTGCCTTAGGTAATGTCTGTTGATTTAAATAACTATTACAAGTTCCATAAGTATCTGTAAGCGATGCTAGACTTTTAGCGGGTGTGTCTATACCATTACCAACAAGTAAATTACGTCCATTAACCCTTACGTTATCAGTCTCATTAAAATATAGTTTGCTACCTAATTTACGAATAGTGTTTGCACCAACTGCTACGCTCGGTTGTTTTACAACGAAAAACCTATTAAGAACTTTATTATTAAAACCTTTTAATTGTTTAGTTATTGACTGTGGTTTATCTACTAAATCACCAACTTTAAATACAGCATCAACAACTAAACTATCAGTTTCAACACTAACAAATTCTACCCCTTTAAATTCAGTAAGTAATTTATTTTTAACACTAGGGTCGCTCATCTCATCAGTTATTAAAAGCGGTGTTAAAGTTTTCTGGTTAGGTGTTAAATTATTAAATTCAACTACTAATCTTAAATTTTTAAATACACTAGTTGGAAGATATAATAATCTTTGTAATATAGGGAGACATGACTTTAAATCTAACCACATGTTAGGGGTTGTTTGTTCGTCATTTGTTACAGTAACAGGGTCATTAAAACTCTCTATTTTCGCACTTTGCGTATTAGACACATCTTGTCCAACTACATTATAACCCATCGCTGAATTATTTAACCACGTTGTTAAATTGTAATTAGTGCTGTTATCTTTATTATAATTTTTAAATGCAGCATACATATCAAATTTTAATTGCTGGTCTAATACTTGTGAACCATCATATAACGTAATACTTTTAATAAGTTCCATTAATCCTGTTGCTTTATTAGGCGTATAAGCTGCGGGAGCGGTTATACCTACATTAGTAAGTCTCATATTACTTAGTAACACTAAATCTTTTCCGAATCTAAATTCTGCCCTTATGTTAGATTGATTTAATACTGGGTCAATGAGACTAGTTTTAATACTAGACTTATAAAAACTCATAACTTTTCTTTTATTAGTAAATACTTTGTATTTCAAACAAAATAATTCAAAAGGATATTTATTATTTATTATAGTATTATATTTAAAGAATAAAAAATAAATAACTTTTTTAAAATTTACTCTATAAAATTCAAAAGTTAGCAAAAATGATATAAATGCATTATATCCTATTTGTGCCTCTTTAGGTTCTAATCCGCTAGAATTAATGGACCTAAAGGGCGATTAAACTTCAACCATTGAATGAAAATATAAATGGATACTCATAGGTTGTATATCGCTATTGCTATTTAATACAACATTAAAGGTTTGTGTGCTTAGGTCAATCATACCTTGAAAGTCTAATCCCACACCATAAGAATGCTTACCCGATAATTCGGTTAATTGTGTTCTATTGTGTTTAGATGTTTTACCCATACTTAGTAAATATCTAAGTAATACCTCATCATTATCCCTAATTTGATAAGTTATATACTCGTTAGTATTATTATTAAATAGAAATTGTAATTCTTGTAAGTCTGGGTATGTTTCCCTATTATATGAATTATCCCCCGTTGTGTTTTCTTTCGCTTGTGTTATAAAAGAACAACTAACACCTGAACATTTAGCAGGTATATTACTACTAATATTTGTTGTTCTTGATAATATAGATTGTTTAATATGATATTTGACCTTATGAACTGTATTATTTTTAACGCCATCTTCTGGAATACTTGTAAATACTAGTCTTAAATTTTCTAATTGATATGTTGTTGTATTATCTACATCGGGACCAAATAAAACATCGTTAATTCTTGCTAGACTAAATACCACTCTTATTGTGCCTGTTTTATTGAATGACATGCCCAAGCCTTGTCCATTAACTTCACTAGCGGTATTTAGTATAAATTGCGGTTTAAAACTAAAACTATTAGGGTTGTTAAGATTCGCATTATTTCTTGCTACTTCACCGTGTAATACTGGCATTATTTGAAGCATTGGAAATTTTAATTCACTTAAGTTTTCACTATTACACATATCATTATTATTAGTTGTTGTATCTTCTGTCATACCTACATATCTAGCATAACCATTGAAATTCTCAACACTTCCTAGACTTAAAACGCTTGTTTGTATGCTATCTACTACTGAATGAATACCAATACTAGGGTCTATAAATATTTTAGTTGTAATAGCACCCGCACCGTCCAAAGGTAAATTTACACCTTGTGTTGATACCCTTAATAGTCCTTCTAGTCTAACTGTATTACATACTAATTTACGCCCCTCGAAATTCATAACAAAATCAACGTTATCATATTCTGTATATGTTGCTTTGCTGTTCTCAGGCTCTACACTATGATATAAAAAAGGTGCTGACATTATTTAACTTTTCAAAACAATTACTTCGTAAATTTTTAAAGCTTAATCAAATGATATTTATTATAGTATTATATTTAAAAAATAAAAAATAAAATTAAAGTTTAATACTTTTAAATACTTGCTTATAAAGTTGAACACTATTAACCCCTCCTAGTGTTGAGTCTCCATTTATAGTTAATTGCACTAATTTATTTGTTGGTGTTTGGGGTAGGGGATTACCTAAAAATACTGTTGGCGGTGTTCCTCTAATTCTATTATTATAATAAGCATTTTTTACATCCATAATACATGGGTTTAAACTTTTAAGTTGTAAATTTGCATTTAATAGTGTCATTGCTATTCTATCGTTATATAATGCTGAATATACCTCTATATCCCTATCTGTTAAATCAACATTATCGCTTCTTATACGGTAAGAATCATGTATTCCACCAGTCATTGTACTCCATAGGTCGCCTAATGCCGAATCTGGAAGACATACATAAAGGTTAAAACACTCGGGTTCAACATTATATTGTCTAGAAAAGGTGGTTAAACCGTTTCCGTTATCTTCTTCATTTTTATAGGTTGCGTATTGTAATTCATCCATCTTCTAATACCAGTTCGCATTGGCTCCATTCTAGACTTGCTGTCGCCCAATTAACACCATTATAACTTATATCTATTAATTCTTCATCTACTGTTAGTGTTGTTAATGATTCATCTAGAGTTATAGTTATTTCTTGATTATTATATGAAATATTGGTAATCATTCTTTGAACTACTATTGCTGTTGTTGTTGGTGGTGTTTGTGCGGTATCAACTTTATCTGCTGTAATTTCTAAAAGTTGTCCAACCCAGAAAGGTGAATATTTTAAGTCTACGAATTCTTGTGTTAATGTTAGAGTTTCAACATCTCCTGTTGAACCAGCGAGTATGTCATCGAATAATAAATAATCATTATTTCCTATATCACCAGCCATATCACTTCCTTGAAATTGTGATATAGATAGCTTTTTTTCTTGGTCTAAATTTAATTCTAAATGTAATCGAGTTTTACCTAATTTATTAGTTGGGAAGTTTTCCATATTTCCTAGTTCTAAAAATTTATTTAATGGTATTTGAACTGAAACCTCATTATTTTTAGACATTCTAGAACCTTCTTTGACTAAATCTAAACCTAATCCTACAATTAAATCCCCTTGGGTTCTACCCTGTGATATATCTTTATATGATTGACCATATACATCATCATCGCTACTTGTAAAATGTGCTAGTTGAGTCCTTAATATATCACTAAGTCTTGTGTCTTCTAATGGTGCTGATTGTGTATCACATGTTAGACGAGCATTTTTAATAATAGCTTCATTAGTGAATTTATAATTACTCGGTGCCCCTGTGCCATCAATCCATTTAAAATTATAATTATATACTGCTTTACCAAATGCCCTAGGGGTTGTATCAGTTGTAATAACATTGCCTCTTAAATTTACATAAGAATTTTTAAAATTATGTTGAGTGTTATCCATAATTTCAAAGTCAACGAGGTTTTTAGAACCATTAAAAACACCAGATTGAACTGATTGATATTTAACTATACGATTCATAACTATTCTTTTATTAGTAATTACTTTGTATTTCAAATAATTCAAAAGGTTATTTAATATTTATAATACTATTATGTTTAAAAAATAAAAAATAAAAAAGTTAATTACCAATTCCAAATTGTGTAGCTACTTGAGATATAGGTGGTAATTTAGGTATGCTAGGGTTTTTTATATCATTAGTGTCTAATGCTCCTCCTATTAATGTCCCTACACCTAATAATAATCCAAATATCGCTGTGAAGGGGTCCGCATCTAGTGCTGTTTCTTCTACTTCTGGTGCTAATTCTTCCTCTGGTGATATTTCTGGTTCTGGTGCTGGTTCTGGTTCTGGTGCTGGTTCCGGTGTTGGTTCTGGTTCTGGTGCAGCTGGTTCTGGTGTTGGTTCTGGTTCTGGTGCTGGTTCTGGTGTTGGTTCGTTTGCTTGTCTTTCTAACCATTCGGCATTTGTTTCTCTACCTCCTCCAAATAACTCTTGTTCTGTCATATTATTCCTATTAAAATACGGTTCCGCTATTTGTTCTATATCATCTCCTACATTTGACATTTCTTCTAATGATTGTGTTGGGTCTGTTTCTGGTAAATCTTCGCTAGGTGTTCCTTCTTCTGTTTTTGTTGTATTAAGTTCTATATCCTTATCCATATTTGTCGCTTCTTCTTCAGTTTGTGCTTTATTACCTTTCATTTTATCACTTATGAAATCTTTTACTTTACTAATACCTTTATTAGTTATGTCTTTTAGGGGTTTTGCTAAAAATAGGTCGCCTATAGGATTAATAATGCCTTCTATTTTTTGTTTTAATGCATCATTTTCTAATACACTGGTTTGAAATTTACTATTTGCATCTTGTGCTAACTCTTCGTGTGTATTAATTTCATTTTGTAATAAGTCTTTATAAGCGAAGTAATTATCCATATTGATATTTATTATTAACCAAATAATATTTATTATAGTATTATATTAAAAAATTAATAAAAATTAAAATGTTTGTGCCTCTTTAGGTTCTAAAGGACAATTGTTTCAAAATTACTATTTAAATACATTTTATCTCTGTCGTTAGTATAATTAATAATAAATGTATTATGCTTATTACCTTTAACGGCTTTATTATATAATATTCTAAAGTCTTTTTTATTATCTAGATAGTTATGGTCATCCTTTATATTTTCTAACTGTTTGTTATTAACTTCAAACAATATTAATCCATTTATATTATTTCGGCATACGGTAGGACATTTATTATAGAATTGAACTGTTGCCCATACACTAGTCATAAAATGGCGACTCCTTATAAATAGGTCTTGAAACGCCCCATTCTGTTTATCCTTCATACTAGGCATACAATCATCTATAATAATTAAACTGTGTTTTTGTGGTTCTTTTTCTTCTTCTCGTTCGTGGTATTCCTCTTCTATAAAGTCTAATACTGCTCTTAAATTTTCATCATTTAGTTTATTAAATAAATTTTCATCTGGTATTTTTTTTGTTTAATTATTAATTGTGTTTTTACATCTAATAGAATAGACGGACTAAATATGTAAATATTTTCACCATCATAATCATCGTTATAAAACTCGGGGCGTAATATATAATTGGCAATATTAACGCCTTTACCTTGTCCTGTTTTAGCAACAAATAAAAGCCTATTAGGTAAATCAAATATATTATCCTTTTTAATTACCGTTTTATTATTCTTATCTTTAACTGGATATATATTATATTTTTTCATTTTTATTATATCTAGATATTTTAAATTACTTTTAAAATTTACCAGTTAGCGGTTTTAAATAAAGAATAAACAACTTTCTTAGGTGGTATAGGTATAGGTTTTGATATAGGTTGTTGTATAGGTTGTGATGTTGGTTCTACTTTATTTAGAATAGTTTCATTTTTTTCTCTATTTTTTCCTCTATTTTTTCCTCTTTTTAGTCTTATTTAACATTTCTTTTAATTCCCTTAATTTTTCTTTTAATTCATCTATATCCGCTTTTGGATTATACTTAATCTCTATATGCGGTTCTGTTGTATTTGGTTTAATATCATTAACTACTTCATTGTTATCACTATTTAATTGTTCCTTTTTCGCTAATGCTTGTTGTTTATATTTCTCTCTACCTTTTCTTAAGTTTTCTAGTAATATTTCCTTTCGTTCAGGAGTCATAGGTTTCCTTTGTTTTTTCCTTGGGTTTTCTGGTGGTGGTTCTTCTGTTTGTTGGTATTCTGGTTTAATAAAAATATCTGTGTTATCCATAATTGTATTTAATATACTAATATATTTTTATTATTCTAATAATAACACGATAGTTCCTAATCCTAGCATTTGGACGGGTGATAGGTCATTATTTAATAACCTGCACTTAATATTTCTAAGTGTTAATGGTTGATAATTATTAATATCTATATATATTGGATAAGGTGTTTCATATACAACAAAACTATTATTATCTTCTTTAGGTATTACCGCTAAATAAGACGCCCTACTTTGTAATTCACCATCATAACTATCCAAACCTATATTTAGCATTTCTAAAATAAAAGAATCGCTTAAATTATTAGGTTTAAATATTCTATCTGCGGTTGGTACGAAATTATTTGTTAGTGTATATCCTGTTTGTGGTATTCTATCAGTTTTAAATCCTAGATAACTGGATAATTCTTCACTTTCAAACTCTAGAAAATGGTTAGTTGGGTTAGTGCTACCACCTTGTCTTGGTGGTGTTGCTCCGACTTCATCTATTAAAGGCACTATATTTGATTGGTTTTTAACATATGGATTAGGTGTATATCTTAAAGTTCCAAATCTAATATCAGAATCTCGTTTCTGTATTATCACTACTGGATAAAGATTATTAAAAGTATATGGTTTATTACTAACTTCTGTTACTCCTCCAGTTTTCCATACTCTAGATACTAACTCTCCATTACTTATTCCAATCTCTATAAAGTCATTCAACTCACATGCTACTCCTATTCCGGCATCATAAGTATTGTTATTTTCAACATAACCATATACATCACCTATTCCCGATACTTCAATTCCAAATATTATATTTCCATTAAAAGAAGTCTTATCTGGCAGTTCGTCTGGGTTCGTGTCTGTAAATCCTATTATAGCGTGTGTTCCTGCTGTTGCTGATATTGTTGTTCTTTTTAATCTAAATACACCACCCCCTTTACATATATTAATCTTATTGAAAAAGAAACATTCACCAAATTCTGGGTCTCCACCTGAAGGTCCTCGAAAAGTGTGGCTAGGACTGCTTCCTGTTGTTGTTACATCTACAGTTCCTCTATTGAACACCATATCATCAAAATATTCGTCTAATTTAACGATCTTAAAATTACATTCAAATTTAGTTGTTTTTGTATTAATTGAGTTTTTAATTTCAACACCTATATCATGATTTACCCCTAATGATGAAGTATCTAAAGATGCATTCATTGATATATTCATATCATTAAATAATATATTACTATTAGTTGCATCATAACTTCCGTGCGTTAATTGTGCTGTTTGGATACCTTTAGCGTCACTAAGTTGAAAATTAATGTTATCATTGCTACTATCAATTTCTAGTTCGCTAGTATCTACACCTATAGATAAACTTTTTAACGCTATTTTACTATTTGGGTTTATTATAATATCTTGTTTAAATGTTGAATCAAATATACCTTGGTCGCTATTGCTAGTTAATCTAATTAGTCTAACCATTATCAAAAGTTATATTTTATTATATCTATATATTATTTTTAATAATTTTTTAATTATGATCTTTTTATTATATATACAGATATTAATATATTTAATTATGCCATCATTTAAACAGTGTCTTAAACTTGGTCATTACTACGAAGAAGAATGTATCAAATATTATATTAATAAAGGTTATAAACATATAAAAGATGGTAATTATAAAAAGACTGCCTAGAATACGATTTAATAATGAGTAAGGAGGATGAACAACTAAAAATTGAGGTTAAGTCGGATAGGATGGCTAAAAAGACTGGTAATA
>Ga0105053_10012288_pt1 | contig 10330 bp, 10 predicted proteins | sample BON01_FD_78093 | JGI IMG/M metagenome (GOLD analysis project Ga0105053, IMG submission 78093) | Freshwater microbial communities from Lake Bonney liftoff mats and glacier meltwater in Antarctica - BON-01 | ecosystem: Environmental > Aquatic > Freshwater > Ice > Glacier meltwater | place: Lake...
CGAGGTGTGCCACGACCGAGGTGTGCCACGACCGAGGTGTGCCACGACCGAGGTGTGCCGCGACCGAGGTGTGCCACGACCGAGGTGTGCCGCGACCGAGGTGTGCCACGACCGAGGTGTGCCACGACCGAGGTGTGCCGCGACCGAGGTGTGCCGCGACCGAGGTGTGCCAAGGCGTGCCACGGGTTAACTCGATACCCCCTGAAGCACACCATCCTGAAGCGGCACAGCGCGCGACTGTCCGCTCGCGAGCCAAGCCTCACGCCGACCGCACGGGGCGCAGACTTGGGTCACGCCGGGCATTGCGCAGGAAGTCGTGTTCGTGCGACTCGGCCAGGCGATTGAGGCCACGCCTGTACAAGTGCCGCAGATTCGGCTCTTGGCCTCGGTTGCGCAGGGCGTGCCCGACAGTTGCGGCAAGTGCTTCCCCGCCGTCCGGCTGCGGAGGGTGTGCCATGGGCGCCTTTGGCGTGAACACCACCCCCTGGCTCTTCAACCACGGCCCCTTGTCGGGTTCACGTGCGACGGGGGCCGGTAGAGTTGCACCGACGGCCGGGGCTCGAGGGTTGGGCACCGAGCGACGCGTTGTTGCCTGCGGCGCCTCCACGGCAAACTCCTTGCCCACACGCGGGTTTTGCACAACCCGTCGCGCCGTGGCTTGGCGAGCGGAGATGGCCGGCGCCCGTGCGGGGGGGGTGCTGGAGGGGGTCGCCAGGGCGGCAATCAACGCTGCGACAAAACATGCACCGGAGAGTGCACACAGCGCCTCGAGGCTCATTGTCATGCCTCTACATTGGCGTCACATTTTGTGGGGCTGCAGCACGGGGGGCGGTGGAAGGGCCGGTGCTCACCAGGAACCGCCAGCGGTGGCTAGATTCCCGCGAAGGGACCCCCGGTGAGGTGCCCCTTTCAGGGGGGGGGGGCGGAATGACCCGTGCAACCCAAGGGGGGCATTCCAGGGGGGGGGGCATTCCAATGGGGGGGGCATTCCACATGAAGCGCGCGATCGACACCATGGACCTCGTGCAGTGGCTGCGAGCGCGGTGCCTCGACTCGGGGAGCGGTGACGAGGATGAAGCGGGCACCGACGCCTTGGTGCACCCACTCGGCGACGCGGATCGGGTCAACCCGAAACTCACCGACCACATGTCCATCTGGGTCGGCTTGCTGCACCTGGCGCTGCTCGAGCCCGTCCCGAGCGCCACGCTGCTCCGTTGGGCGGCGGGCGAGGTCCACATCCAGCTGACTGGTGCCACTGGGGCGACGCCGCGCACAATCGATGCGCTGGTGCGCACCGTCTCGTCGTGCGACGACCCTGCGCTGCTCCGGGCAGTGACACGCGAGGAGCTGGCCCGTGCGTTCCCCCTCGACAGTGGCTCCACGTGCGTCGGTGGCACCCCTTCGGAGTGCCCTGGCTGCCGCCGCCCGGGCGGCGGGGTGGGAGGCGTCTGCCGCGGCTGTGTGGATACCGGAGCACTGCCCCTGTCTATATTCCACGACCCCGGCCTCCACTGGCAATTTGCCTATATGCAGTTCGACCTCAACGAGCCTCAACTCGGCGCGGTCGCGCTCGACCTCGTGGTGGCTCGTTCTGGGCCATCGACGCTGACGCGGTTCTTCATCCGGCACCGCAACGCCCCCGGCGTCACGTTTGACCTGCCGGCCCCGGTGCACGCGGGCCGCCGTGACGTCGAGTCGACAATTGTGCTCCGTGCGCTGGTGCAGAGTCGGGCCATTGCGGCGACGAAAAGGGAAGCTGCATTCCGCGCGTTTCAACTCTGAAAGGGGAGTCCTGGTCGGTGGCTTCATGGCCGGGGTGTACCGTGGCCAAGGGTTGCCATGGTCACGGGTTGCAGTCATGGGTGTGCCGTGGGGTGCCAGCGCGCCAGGCGCGATCGCAGCGAGGCATGCGCGCAGCGAGGCACGGGCGCTGTGGGTCGCCGGCGCCGCGTTCAACCCGAGCAACCGAGGGGTTCCACGGTGGACTTGACACACCAATTGGCACCTCAACCAAGTGGCACGCTTCGACCACGGCACATGGCATACCATGACCACATCACATGGAACACCTCGACCGCAGCACATGGAACACCTCGACCGCAGCACATGGAACACCCTGACCGCAGCACATGGAACAGTCGGGTGCCACACGGTACACGCGCACCAACGTTTCGAGCGTGGCGCCACACGGTACACGCGCACCAACGTTTCGAGAGTGGCGCCACACAGTACACCCGCCACGGCGGCACCGGGTACTGCTACCGACCCCCCGTGGAGGGGTCGGGTGCCACACGTCAAAGGGGGGGGGTCACATTGGCACATGGCCGAACCACGTGACACGCCAATGGCCTGCAAGCGGCACTGGGAGGCAGCGACCGGGGGCGCCGAGGCCGTCGAGGCCGTGGCCGTCGAGGGCGAGGCCATCGAGGGCGAGGCCATCGAGGGCGTCGAGGGCGAGGGCGTCGAGGGCGAGGCCATCAAGGGCGAGGCCATCGAGGGCGTCGAGGGCGAGGGCGTCGAGGGCGAGGGCGTCGAGGGCGTCGAGGGCGAGGGCGTCGAGGGCGAGGGCGGCGAGGGCGTCGAGGGCGAGGCCGTCGAGGAGGCCGCCGAGGTCGAGGGCGAGGCCGCCGAGGGCGAGGGCGAGGCCGCCGAGGGCGAGGGCGAGGCCGCCGAGGTCGAGGGCGAGGCCGCCGAGGTCGAGGGCGAGGCCGCCGAGGTCGAGGGCGAGGCCGCCGAGGGCGAGGCCGCCGAGGGCGAGGCCGCCGAGGTCGAGGGCGAGGCCGCCGAGGTCGAGGGCGAGGCCGCCGAGGTCGAGGGCGAGGCCGCCGAGGTCGAAGGCGAGGCCGCCGAGGTCGAAGGCGAGGGCGAGGCCATCGAGGGCGAGGCCGAGGAGGCCGAGGGCGTCGACCTGGATGCGTTGATCCACGCGGCGCGCCAGGGTGCGACTTTGTGCTGGGACACCGAGACGAGTGGGCTTGTTGGCCACGTGATCCAGATCGCGATCGTGGCCGTGCCTCGGGCCACGGCGGATGGCATGTTGCCCAACGGCCACGTGAGCTACTGCCGGCACTGGGCGCTTCCAGGGGCAGTCGAGCTCGACCCACGCGCGGTGGCTGTGCACGGCATCACGAGGTCCCACCTCAACGCACACGGCTGCGGGGTGCAGTCGGGGCTACGTGCTATTGCGGCGGTCGTACTCGCCGGTCGAGAGGGCGGGGCTCAATGGGTGGCGCACAACGCCAGCTTCGACGTGGCGCGCCTCAACCAGACCGCCACCTTTCACGGCGCACCGGCGCTGCTCGAGCGGGGCGAGGTGTTTTGCACGATGCTCGCTAGTGCCACCCACTGCAGCTTGAAAACACGCACGGGGCGAGCCAAGCCGCCGAGGTGCCACGAGCTCTACACGCACCTCTTTCAGCGGCCATGCGAGGCGCAGCTGCACGACGCGCTGGCCGACGCCACCCTGTTGGCGACATGTTTCCTCGGCGGGCGCCGGCATGGCTGGTGGTGACAAGACGCGCGAGTCGTGGCAAGCACGAGCCCAGAGCCCCGGGAGGGGCCCCGTGTGGTTGGTCGCTGCCCGAAGGCGTCAACGCAGTTTCAGGAGGTGTGCCGTGTGTCGCTGGATGCGCCTTCGCCGCCTGAAGGGGCCCCTTCAGGGTGGTTCCCACGCGCTGAACGGGCCGTGTTTTTTTTTCCACTCCCGGTTGTACCACACCCATGACCCTCCTCGCTCCCGACACAGTCCAGGATGTCGCCGCGCTGATCAACTCGGACCCCGAGGTGCACATCAAATTGAACCCCATGCGCTTCTGGGCCTCACCATTTGGAGACTGGGGCCGCACAGCGGTGCTCAGCGCGGACGAGAAGGCCCTGTGCAACCGGCTCGTCTTTCAACAATCACAGGGCCTCGTCGGGTGCGCGGTCGATGCGTCCAACCTGTGCCGAAAGGGGTCGGCGGTCGAAAGTCACGCAGGGGACGTGTACTGGACGGAGGCTCAAGCCGTGGCCGGGGCAAAGGCGCACCGTGACGCGGCCGCGACAGCTCCCCCGGACTCCCTCGACTCCACCGCGCGCGTGGGCTTGGGGCACGTGTGCAAAGCGCGCAGCTTTGAGCTACACAGCAGTGCGGCCGACCAGGACCCCTCGGCGTGGCCCGACGGCATGGGGTTCGAACGGCCCGGCGACGGGCGCACCTTTGTGGAGAATTTCACCCTGTGTCGCCCCGCCGACCACTGGGCTGCACGGCCGCTGACCGCACAGGAATGGGGCAACACAGTGTGGACCGTGCGACCCAACCCCGCCGCGTCCACCTGCACTCCGTATTACGCCCTGGGTAGATGGGGCGACGATGCCCATGTCTGCGCGCCCACCCTCGCGGACGCACTGGGTGGAGGGGGAGTGCTGGACGAATCTCGCCTTGTGCAGTCGATCCGCCAGGTGCAATCCGCGACCGATCAGAAAATCGCCCACGTGCACACGCGACTCGATGAGCACTTGATGCAACAGAATTGAACGGTGGTTCGCTGGTGGGGGCCACGCGCGTGGCTCGCTGCGCGTGTGGCCCGTGGCTGCGCTCCTGGCTCGCCGCGCCCCCCCCCCCCATCAGGCAGCCTGAAGGGGTGCCTCGCACGACTCACCGCGCCCGTGGCTCGCCGCGCCCCGACTGGGCCACACCACCTCCCGAAGGGGGGCCACGCATCGGTCACGAGTCGAGCGCGAGTCGAGCGCGAGTCGAGCGCGAGCGCGAGCGAGCGAGCGGGAGCGAGCGGGAGCGAGCGCGAGCGAGCGCGAGCGAGCGCGAGCGTGCTGAGCTCGCTGCGCTCTGGACTCGGTCGCTGCGGCTCCGTGTGCTGAGCTCGCTGCGCTCTGGACTCCGCTGCAGCGTGTGTTGAGCTCGCTGCGCTCTGGACTGGGCTGCCTGAAGAAGGTGTGCTGAGCTCGCTACGCTCTGGACTCGGCTGCCTTAAGAAGGTGTGCTCAGCTCGCTGCGCTCTGGACTCGGTCGCTGCGGCTTCGTGTGCTGAGCTCGCTGCGCTCTGGACTTGGTCGCTGGCTGAAGAAGCTGTGCTGAGCTCGCTGCGCTCTGGACTCGGTCGCTGCGGCTTCGTGTGCTGAGCTCGCTGCGCTCTGGACTCCGCCGGGTTAACCCGTGCGCGACCAAGCACATGAGAAACTTCGACCAAGACACATCGGTCGCCAAGTCCGAGGTGTGCCATGGTCACGTCGTGCGCGAACCAAGCACACGGGAAACTTCGACCAAGACACATCGGCCACCAAGTCCGAGGTCTGCCATGGTGGTGTCGCGCGCGACCAAGCACACGGGAAACTTCGACCAAGACACATCGGCCGCCAAGCCCGAGGTGTGCCATGGTCGTGGTCGTGCGCGACCAAGCACACGGGAAACTTCGGCCAAGACACATCGGCCGCCAAGTCCGAGGTGTGCCATGGTCGTGTCGTGCGCGACGAGGTGTGCCATGGTCGAGGTGTGCCATGGTCGAGGTGTGCCATGGTCGAGGTGTGCCGTGGTCGAGGTGTGCCATGGTCGAGGTATGCCAATTCCGAGGTGTGCCATGGTCGAGGTGTGCCAAGTCCGAGGTGTGCCATGGTCGTGTCGTGCGCGACGAGGTGTGCCATGGTCGATGTGTGCCATGGTCGAGGTGTGCCATGGTCGTGTCATGCGCGCCGAGGTGTGCCATGGTCGAGGTGCCATGGTCGAGGTGTGCCAAGTCCGAGGTGTGCCATGGTTGTGTCGTGCGCGACGAGGTGTGCCATGGTCGAGGTGTGCCATGGTCGTGTCGTGCGCGACCAAGCACACGGGAAACTTCGGCCAAGACACATCGGCCGCCAAGTCCGAGATGTGCCATGGTCGTGTCGTGCGCGACGAGGTGTGCCATGGTCGAGGTGTGCCATGGTTGAGGTGTCCATGGTCGAGGTGTGCCGTGGTCGAGGTGTGCCATGGTCGAGGTGTGCCAATTCCGAGGTGTGCCATGGTTGAGGTGTGCCAAGTCCGAGGTGTGCCATGGTCGTGTCGTGCGCGATGAGGTGTGCCATGGTCGAGGTGTGCCATGATCAAGGTGTGCCATGGTCGAGGTGTGCCATGGTCGTGTCGTGCGCGCCGAGGTGTGCCATGGTCGAGGTGTGCCAAGTCCGAGGTGTGCCATGGTCGTGTCGTGCGCGTCGAGGTGTGCCAAGTCCGAGGTGTGCCATGGTCGTGTCGTGCGCGACGAGGTGTGCCATGGTCGAGGTGTGCCAAGTCCGAGGTGTGCCAAGTCCGAGGTGTGCCAAGTCCGAGGTGTGCCATGGTCGCGTCGTGCGCGACCAAGCACACGGGAAACTTCCTGAAGGGGCCAAGACACATCGGCCGCCCAGTCCGAGGTGTGCCAAGTCCGAGGTGTGCCAAGTCCGGTGTGTGCCATGGTCGTGGCCAGGTGTGTCGTGACCCCCCCCCTCCCACAACTCGAGGCCGAGGCGGGGTGTGCATGTGCACCTTCATCACCGCCAAGGCTCACATTCTCGAGTTTTTTGAAAAAACACGAAACGCCCAGGTTGTGGCGTGTAATCGAAACAACAAGCGACTCGAGTTCGAGCACCCAGCCTCGACCTGGCCGTGGTTGGCAACCGCCCAAGGTTGGATGTGCACGTGCCGTGCGCGCCGAGGTGTGCCATGGCCATGTCGTATGCGCCGATGTGTGCCATGGTCATGTCGTGCGCGCCCTGAAGGGAGGTGTGCCATGGTCATGTCGTGCGCGCCCTGAAGGGAGGTGTGCCATGGTCATGTCGTGCGCGCCGAGGGATGGCCAATGTGCCTTGGCCCCTTCAGGAAGCTTCCCGTGAGCTTGGTGACCGATGGCCGATGTGTCTTGGCCCCTTCAGGAAGATTCCCACTGCGGCGGCCGAGCCGGCGTTTCGCGCGTGTCAACGAACGCGGCCTTCTGGATCGGTCTGCGCCCCGTCCCCTTCAGGGGGGGGCAGGTCCACTCACTTGGTTGGAACGCGTGAGCTCGGTGATCAAGTCGTCGATGGACGTTCTGAGGGTGGCCACCACGGTCTCCCAGTCGAACAGCGAGTGCTGAAGCAACGAGATGGCGGTGCGTGTCACGCCCAACGCCGTCTGCCTCCACTCGGGCTCGGGCGTTGCGGGAACCTCCAGTGTATTCTTAGGCACCGCGGCGATCAACCCGGCAAGTGTGGCTCTCAGTGTGGTCACCGTGCCCTCCCAGGCGAGGAGCGTCCGCTGAAGGTCGGCAATGGTGGTTTCCGTGGCGAGCGCGACATCGGGCGGGTCCTCGCCACCGGCCTCGTGATCGTCGCCGGGGTCGTGCTCGTCGCCCTCCTCGCCCTCCTCGTCCTCGTCCTCCTCGTCGCCCTTTGCCCAGGGGGTTGGGTGTCCGGCATGGAAGCCAGGCGCCGGCCTTGTTGCCTTCGCGCGGTCCGAGCCGAGAATTTTCAGGAGGGTTCCTTCGGAGAGTGTTGAAAGCGCGGCCTCCGTCGCTTGAAGTTTCACGAGCTTGAAGGCGGTGTCGCGATCGAGGTGAGGCGCACGGGGGAGCGGCACGCCCATGCGAAGGAGGAGCGTCCTGAGCTCCGTCTTGGTGAACGTTTCAAATGGGAGCTGTGCTGCCTTGGCGGCGAGTTCGGCTGTGGGGTTCGACAAGGAGGGCGGTGGCGGCTCGTCGCCCTCCTTGCCCTCCTCGTCCTCGTCCTCCTCGTCGCCCTCTGCCCAGGGGGTTGGGTGCCCGGCATGGAAGCCAGGCGCCGGCCTTGTTGCCTTCGCGCGGTCCGAGCCGAGAATTTTTAGGAGGGTCCCCTCGGAGAGTGTTGAAAGCGCGGCCTGCGTCGCATGGAGCTTCACGAGCTTGAAGGCGGTGTCGCGATCGAGGTGAGGCGCACGGGGGAGCGGCACGTCCATGCGAAGGAGGAGCGTCCTGAGCTCAGTCTTGGTGAACGTTTGAAATGGGAGCTGTGCTGCCTTGGCGGCGAGTTCGGCTGTGGGGTTCGACAAGGAGGGTGGTGGCGGCGGCCGCCCCGGCGGTGGCGGCGACGGCCCGGGCGACCCGTGGGTTGGGGTGGGTGGCACGGGCAGCGGCCGCCCTGGCGATGGCGGCGGCAGCGGGGGAAGCGCGTTGAACCTCGCCCAAACGGCCGAACTTGGGGGAAGCGCGCGGACCATCGCCAGGGTCGCCTCCTTCGTCCTTGGCATTCTCACCCCCTGCCCATATGCCGATTGTAGCATGCTCTGCAGCACTCCAGTCGACAAGCTGTCGATCGCCATCCGGGGCAGTGCATCGGGCGGCGACTGCGATGGCGGTGACGGCGGCGGCCGCCCCGGCGGTGGCGGCGACGGTGTTGCGTTCGGTGCCACGGGCAGCGGCCGCCCCCGCGGCGATGGCGGCGGGCTCGGGCGAGACAACCCCTGCAGCGCCTTCACGCGGTCTGCGGCGTTGCAATCACAGTAGGCAAGGAACGCCCTCAAGTCTTGGCTGCTGAGTTTTGCAAGCTCGACCTTGGGCACCCAGTCGAGCTGGAACGTCGTCGCATTCACCCTCACGAGTTCGAGGATGGTGTTGCGTTTGTTGCCAGGGGGGGGCGGCACCCCCATTTTGACGAGGATGGTCAGGAGCGTCTTCACGTTGAAACGTTCGAATGGGAGCGGAGGCTTCTGCGCTGCCTTGGCGAGTTCGGCCTTGGTCATGCTCCGTGTACTGGCGGCGTACACTGGGTTGAGCATGGTGTACGATGCGGCCGTACATACGGCCAACATTTTTTTTACTCCCTGTGCTCGTGGCGGTGGCTCGCTGCGCTCGTGGCTCGCTGCGCTCGTGGCTCGCCACTCCCGTGGCTCGCTGCGCCCGTGGCCCGCTGCGCTCGTGCTCGTGGCCCACACACAGCCCGGCTTCGTGTGCCTGCACAAGAACGCACAGCGGGTTTGGACCGCGCCATGGCCGTGTCGTGCGCGCCCTGAAGGGAGGTGTGCCGAGTCGGGTCAACCCGAGGTGTGCCACGGTCGTGTCGTGCGCGCCCTGAAGGGAGGTGTGCCATGGTTGAGGTGTGCCAAGTCCGTGTGCTTGGTGACCGATGGCCGATGTGCCTTCGCTGCCTGAAGGGGCCCCTTCAGGAAGTTTCCCGTGTGGTCGCTGCGACCGATGGCCGATGTGGCTTGGCGCCCCTTCAGGAAGTTTCCCACGTGCTTGGTCGCTGCGACCGATGGCCGATTGGCCCCTTCAGGAAGTTTTCCGTGAGCTTGGTCGCTGCGACCGGTGGCCGATGTGTCTTGGCTTCCGGTTCCCGTAGGCCGATGTGTCCTGGCCCCTTCAGGAAGTTTCCCGTGTGCGTGGTCGCTGCGACCGATGGCCGATGTGTCTTCGCGGCGGCCCCTTCAGGAAGATTCCCGTGGGTGTGGTGACCGATGGCCGGTGTTGGTGACCGATGGCCGATGTGCCTTGGCCGAAGTTTCCAGAGGTGTGCCAAGTCCGAGGTGTTCTATGGTCATGTCGTGCGCGCCCTGAAGGGAGGCGTGCCAAGTCCGAGGTGTGCCAAGTCCGAGGTGTGCCACGTCCGAGGTGTGCCAAGTCCGAGGTGTGCCATGGTCATGTCGTGCGGGCCGAGGTGTGCCAAGTCCGAGGTGAGCCATGGTCGCGTCGTGCCATGAGCGAGGTGTGCCATGGCCGTGTCGTGCGCGCCGAGGTGTGCCATGGTCGAGGTGTCCCAAGTCCGAGGTGTGCCACGTCCGAGGTGTGCCGTGGTCGTGTCGTGCGCGCCGAGGTGTGCCATGGTCGAGGTGTGCCATGGTCGAAGTGTGCCATGGTTGAGGGTCACGTGGCACACCTCGGCCAGGACACACCTCGGCCACACGACACACCTTGGTCACGACACACCGCATCGGTCATGACACACCTCCTGAAGGGGCCACACATCGGTCACGACACACCTCCTGAAGGGGGTACACCTCGGCCACGACACACCTCGTCCACACGGCACACCTCGGCCACACGACACACCTCGGCCACACGACACACCTCGGCCACACGACACACCTCGGCCACGCTACACACCTCGGCCACACAGCACACCTCGGCCACACGACACACCTCGGCCACGACACACATCGGCCATGGCACACCTCGACCACGGCACACCTCGGCGCGCATGGCACGAACATGGCACGCCTCGGACTTGGCACACCTCGGACCATGGCACACCTCGGCGCGCACGACACGACCATGGCACACCTCGGACTTGGCACACCTCGGCGCGCACGCCCCCTCACAGCTCGAGGCCGAGGCGGGGTGTGCACGTGCGCCTTGGCCAGGTGCGTCATGACCCCCCC
>Ga0105053_10012292_pt1:0-7500 | contig 10330 bp, 12 predicted proteins | sample BON01_FD_78093 | JGI IMG/M metagenome (GOLD analysis project Ga0105053, IMG submission 78093) | Freshwater microbial communities from Lake Bonney liftoff mats and glacier meltwater in Antarctica - BON-01 | ecosystem: Environmental > Aquatic > Freshwater > Ice > Glacier meltwater | place...
TATATATATATATATATATATATATATATATATATATATATATATATATATATATATATATATATATATATATATATGAATAGCCCTGTAGGGCTCTTTGCAGAAAGAGAGTCCTTGTTGCATTGCCCGTTTGCGGCAAGAGATACCGCAACTATAGGGCACCTTTGCAGAAAGAGAGTGTCGGATGCGCTCAGGGAGGACAGTACGCACAACCAGATTTTAAAATGAATTGCGAACAACAATCGATGTGCGCAAAGAGAGTCGTACTCATAGGGCATATTTGCGGAAAGAGACGTCGTGATTACAGGGCTCATTTGCGGAAACAGAGCGTATATATATTCATATATACATAGTGTGTGTGGCGCTCAGACAGGGCGCACAACAACCTTAAACATCAAGTGTGAGCAACAATTGAAATGCGTGACGTGACAGCCATCTCAGCATACACGCTGCAACACAATGCCACACACTGCCACACATAGTAACAATGTGCCAAAATAAGCAATAAGAAGTCCTGATAATAGGGTTTATTTACACAAGGAGAGAAGTAATTACAGGTTCGATTTGTGGGAAAAGAGTGAGGCGCTCAGGTAGGGCGCACAACAAGATTGAAAATCATTGTGAACACAGTCTTGCCCTCTACATCGCGCAGCGCCCATGTTTCAATCTCGCCTTCCTCCATGTTTTTGATTCGTGAAATGCCTGGACAAGATTTTCAAAAGTCAGCGCTACAGTCAGGTTATATATATATATATCCATACATATATGTATACATATATATATGTATATATGTACATGTATATATATATAATATATATATATATGTATATATGTATATGTATTATGGTACATCTCACAGTGAGCTTACTTTTGAGAAATTCTACCAGCGCTGTCTGTCCCCATCTGCCCGGCATCGCACGGAATTTAAGGAGCAAGACTTCTGCGACAGAGAGAATAGAGACAGAGAGGAGGCGTCGAAGCAGGGCAATACACGTGACAAGGGAGGGGGGGGTGACAGGAAAAGTGACGGTGGGTGGGATGTCAGGCCAAGTCATATTCCTGATGACGCAGTGGATCTACCTGATGAAGCAACCAATCTACTTTTGAACTTTGTCTCCTTTCGGCATAGAGATTCTTGTCCTGATGTCTTGGGGTTTCTTTTCTTGTTCAGGCCGCACGTCAGATCTTGAACAAGTAGGATGCCTGTCTTTTCTTCCGTGCCATTCTACAAATGCTCTGTCAACGGTATCTTTCCACCTTACATCACCACTTCCTTCGCAATCCAGTCCATTCGACTTGATCATCATAAGATCATTTAACAAATCTTTCAACATTCAAGATTTTTCAATTGTCTTGGTGCGATTCATGTTGCTAAAGACATGTTCATTGGGCACAGATGACAGTAAAATCACACAAATCATTTAAACCAGCCCACGAATCTCGTCGTCTGTATTTGACGAAGATGTGTTCAGCCAGTCAGCAAAAAAGTCAGCAGCACTCGAAGTTTTGTCATATTTTAGATCGTTCTCCCTTGTCTCCCACATACGATTGCGAAGCATTTTCTACTGTTGATGGCAATGTCGTTGTTTGCATGCTCCTTCAAAATCGTTGTCAACACAAGGATAGTAATGAGAAACCAAAACTTGTAGATCCAAAACACCAAACATTTCTCTGCAATCCAGCCAAGATTTACGATCAGTGGGCATAGAATCCACGTGAAAAATGTCGAATACAGACAACACATCCCCACTTCCGTCCGGGAATCTTTCTTTGAGCCCCGCAATGACATCTCGTGCATTTTGTTTGATCCCATCAATTATATACTGCTCTTCACCCATGCACATCATCACATCCACCCCTTTGTACGAGTACATTGAGTCTAAGACAACGTGACTACTCGTGTGTCGCATTGTCATGTCTTGTCGACTTGCAAGCATACTCGCTCGTGTGTACTAATCCATAATAAGAGCAGGGATGTTGGATGCACCCTCCCATGTATTGTGTCTGACTGAATATCCTTTACACCTACACTTGTATTCAGACAAATCCTCCCGTTCACCAACAATCTTCTCCATTTCCAATCATTCTTGTCCATCTCTGCGAATAGGAGTAGGAGGGTGTTCTTGTGCAGATTGAGCAGGCTTCCGTTTGGGGATGTTGTAGTTGGACGACTTGAACGGTAGCACAGAACTTTTCATAAGTTTGTCACCGTCTTCCTTCATTGTCATCTATTTTCTTGTTTGATCCGCGTGCTACGCTGAAGCGCTACAACTGCCGCCTTGTTGTTTGACCTGTTTCTCGATCGATGACAAAGAGTTGACAGATTGATGTGCTTTCTCCAATTTGGTTTTCGCATGAACGGCATTGGCCTCTGCTACATTCTTGCGAGTTGAAACCATGGCATCATGCACTTCATTGTAAAAATGGCCTCCAGGAGTGAAATCCGATTCCATATACGTTTGTTCCAGTTCACTGATGTCAGAATGAATTGTATCCATAAGTTTGTTGAAATACACAACCTCATGTTGATATTCTTTGTTGATCTCCGCTTGTTGATATAGAACATCACACACACTTGTCAGCGATCCCAAAAACTTGTGAGTTCTGTGTCATGCACTAGTTCCGACACTGTGTGGTCTGCATTCAGATTCTTGTCTGTCTCCTCAGTATACACGCAACGAAACTCTTGGAAATGTAAAATTTGAACCCATGCTCGGAAAATGGATAATATGATTAATGTAATTCTTGAATGCAGACACGAAAAGGAAACCCGCGAAACAAAGATACCAATGTAAATCTTGAATCCACACACGAAAAGACACCTCAAATAATGAAAAATTTCGCAGACTGTATGAGCAACCCTGTTCTGTGCTCAACATAATGCCGAAATTAAAAGAGCGAGCTTGATGTGCACGCCAATTCCGTTAAACCAAAATACTGAACCAATCCAAATGCCACCAGCCAAAAGAAAGACCCTCCAAAAATGAAAATAACTCAACCTCCCCCGATAGGGGGAAATTTTCCAGACAGTATGCGCAACCCTGTTCTGTGCTCAACGCAATGCCGAAATTAAAACATCGAGTTTGACGTGCACGCCAATTCCACACAATCAAAATACTGAACCAATCCAAATGCCAGCAGCCACAAGAAAGTCCCTCCCAAAATGAAAATAATTTAACCTCCCCCGATAGGGGGAAAATTTTCAGACTGTATGCGCGACCGTGTTCTGTGTGCTCAACGTAATGTCGAAAGTTAAAAAGCAGGCTTGACGTGAACGCCAATCTCGTGAAATCAAAATACTGAGCCAATCAAGATGCCAATCAAACATGTAAAACAAATACCCTCCAACAATGTCGTGTGCGAAACGTAAAGTCGAACTTTGAGTTTGCCAGTTCTGTGAAATCAAATTGCCAAACGAATTGGCGCCACCGTTATCCACGCAATGCTGCTTGTTGGTGCCAAATTGAATCACGTAATTCAATGATGAAGACCACAAATGCCCCTCGGAAAAATGGGCAGTATTTGACCTCCCCCGAAAATGAGAGAATTGCGCCGTCGAGAATTGCGCCGTCAGTAATCTGCGCCGTCGCATTGCACGCCGCTCATGTGCATGTTGCCGAAAAATAAAATCCACGAAATATGTTGCAAAAAATAAAATCCACGTGCACTGTGATGGCCAATACAGTCACTGTGACAAATTTACAAGTTCTTCACTCCAGACTTGGACGCATCTTGCATCCACACCTGTACAAACAGAACAATGTCTACTATCAGCGACTTTCTCTCAAGCGGACCCCTGATTACAAGATGTACACGCACACGCGCACACACACACACACGTACACACACACATGTACGTACACATGTACACACGTTCCGAGCAAAACAACTACATTCCTGACCACACTGGTGCACACAAAAACACACATACGCACACACCCACGCACCCATACACGCACATGCGCAGATTGGGTCTACTGGTCTCAGGATCGAGTGCCCAATTGCCCCGGGCACTCAATAGGTTGACACAAAGCCTTATTAACACTCCAAACGTACACACGTTTGCGGGAGACTCTAAGGGGTTTCAAAGTTGTTTGCTCTCCACCGTCACGGTCATACCGAGTCGATTGGGATAATCTAGTAACAACTCAAGCAGTTTTGTAAAAGTATTTCTCTTAAACGGATTTGGTTAAAATCGAGGAGACGAAAATCTGCCAGCTGCGGGGGGTGAGCTACAAAACTATTGTTTTGCAGGCAACAGCATGCGCGTTTCTGATCATGGTCGCGTTTCTATGAAACACAATTTGCCGCGGGCAAGACTTCTCAATAAAATGTGCCGCGGGCAAGACTTCTCAATAAAATGTGCCACAACCACAAGAAAATCTGCCAGATGTTGTTGACTGAATCCTGATGGGTGGTCTGTCCTGTTGTTGAGGTATGTAATTAAACTTTCACCGTGACAGATCACTCTTCAGAATCTTTTTTCTTTAATATGTTTGCCCCACTAAACATGATTTGCACATACTCTCCACTTTTGCTGTGCAAATGCACCCTGCATTCCAATTCTTCGATTTGCGCAGTTGTGTGACGTATGCTATACTTCAGTATGCAAAGAGGCTGCATGCGTGGGTGTCAGAATGACTTGTCAGTCGGCGCCCAATTGCGTTATAAAGTGCAGGTGAGTCGGATTGGATTAACAATAGGCAAGTCTGATCAGACTAATCATGACATGGAGGAGGACAACCAAGTTATCATTGCAGGTGAGGGTGAGTCAGATTAAATTATCAATAATCGATCCAGATTAGATTGCTAATAATCTGGAAGAAGGCCAACGAGCTATGAAATGAAGGTGAGTCAGATCTTTCACAGTGAAGACGAGTCAGATTCGATCAGTTCGTGAAGGTGAGCCACGTCAGTTTAGTATTAGTAATCTATTCTGACGTAATACGGAAGCAGGCCAACCAATTATCAGGTGAATTTGAGATCAGATTCCCGATAACTCAAATTCTCATGAATTTGAACTCCATAGACCCTCAAACAAGGGTACTAAACTACTTTTGAAAGTAATAAAAGCAATCATCATCATCAGTAATACCCCTAGAGCAGTACTCCTCACAACTCCGCTCGTTAAAAACTACTGTCTTGGCCCACTATGCACAACACCATATTACGGTGAAGGTAAATCAGATCTGAAGAGTCATACCCCCAGATCATTTCAGTTGTACCCTTCTTTCACTACTCCTCACAAAACCGCTCGCTAACAACTATATTTTGACCCACAGTGCTCAGCAAATACTCCAAGATCACTTGGATTAGATCCTGTAATCAGCTGTAATGGGCTGTAAGAATTTTGAAAATATCACATTACAAAAAATGACACGTACTGGGGAAGTTTGTCGATTTTTTCTTTCTTTCGATCTGTCCGTAGTTTTTTTCAACGGATAACCATCCAGTTTTCAAAGGCCGATCCGGACGACTGACGAAACAACACTCAGGTCAGTACTGGGCGCTATTCCCACCGCCCTCGGGCCCGGGGGGTCCGCCCCCTCCCTTTCTCACCCCCCCCCCCTCTTGTGGAGGGTGGGGGGGGTGGGGGGGGTGGAGGGGGGGGGTGTGTCTCCAGACAGGTTGAGAACCGCGCCCACAGGGGACCTGCCATACTCCAAGCATAGCCACTTCTGAGACTGACGTAAGGAATCGGGAAAAAGGACCCAAGACCGGCTTGACACAGTGTCATGATATACTAGAGGGGATAGGAGATCGGGAGTCACGGGACTCTTACAGACTTCTATTATAAGGGAAAACTTTATGTGAAACAATGACAAGCTTCTGTGATGATATTAGGACAGGTTTCCAACATAAAGATCAGTTTGAATCTCCCAAGATGCGCGACTTCCCTGTCCCCATCCCTGAAAATAACCCGCCCCTTGCACAACACCTTGCCGTCATCTCGTTATACTTGGTAGCGAAGGAGTTATACACAGCTTCTATGCCTGAATTCCGTACCTCCTTTCTCTCCCTCTCTCCCCTCGCAACACTGCCCAGCCAGGCCAGCCATAACTGGACACTCCACACACAAAAAAAAATCCACATTATCCTAACAACGAGATGAACACACGTTTCCCTGTGGATGTGCCCTCAGTAAAAGATCAGTGCTCCACACCAACTCTCCTAATTCAAATTTATTCCACAAATATAAAGTTAATTGCGTTCTGCCCGAGAAAGTATAAGCTTGCTTAATACCAACCTCAGCAGCCTCCTATCCTAGTAAGCTAGTCTATGAACAAATTCATATCTCTTGCACATGAACTCTGATCCTGGCTGTTGACGAACTTGTTGGTAGCCATATTTTCCGTGGTTGCTGCCCAGGCTCATTAGATCTGTGGTTGGTGCCTGGGCTTATTGGTAGATACACTACCAAAGATTATTACATAGATACACTACCAAATACACCACTACCACAGATTATTAATCAGACAAACTACCATAGATTTTGATTTGCATGGGTCGGGACATACTCTATGGCGTAACACGAACAGCCTCGCTACTGCACGTCCAAAATGAGGTACTAGCACATAGATGTTGCAAAGATGTCATACACAGAACCGGCAAACAACAGGCTATTTGTACACGTGTGTGTATATATTTTTTGTGCAGTGACATGGTGACAGCAAACGACAGGAGGAGCCAGTGCGACTAGTGCATCGGCGAACGAGAAGCAGAAAGCATGGGCCAGAAAAAATAGGATGTGACAAAGAAGGAGTGGAAAGGAATGATGCGAGATGTAGATACCCTTTTAAATTTTACACACTTACACGGATTACCCAATCTCTTGCACCACATATTTCTGAAAAATTCATGTGGCTAAAGAAATACTTTATACTCTCTACAACTGCAGTGAGTTTTTGGATCAATACATCCCTCTTTCCGAACCAAAACAAGCACACACAACAACACTATTGATGATTGTACTCGATTGATGATTGTATTCGATCAAGGTGCAGCACGCGGGCTGAGAAATGTCAATATAGTAGCCTGCGCCATTTCGAGAGTTGCCAGCATTTTGGACTTGACATCGTCTTCTCCCCCTCCTTTAGTATCATCACTACTATCCCCCCCCAGGCTTCCTGGCGCACGCCTCCCGTGACGTCTCAGTCGATCGGATTGATCGGATTCCGTGTCAGGATGTGACAGCGGGGATTGCGTGCTGCTAGCATGGCGGAGGGGCGATGGGGAGGCACACAGGTGCGGAGAATAAGTCTTTTCATCCTCCAAATACGGGTCACTGGCACGCTGATCATCATCAGCCTCTTCTGGGTAAGCTTTGCGAGGGCGAGAGCAAGGAAAATGCATTGCTAGACGAGCACTCATTGTGCCATGTGCCGTGTAAGGTGTGCGAGGTGTTGCAGGTGCTTCAGGCGATGATGTCAGGTGTTGCCCACGTGTTGCTGGAGCGGCAGCGGCTGCTTGACGGTTGTCTCTCCCCATTCTTGAATCAGT
>Ga0105053_10012295_pt1 | contig 10328 bp, 6 predicted proteins | sample BON01_FD_78093 | JGI IMG/M metagenome (GOLD analysis project Ga0105053, IMG submission 78093) | Freshwater microbial communities from Lake Bonney liftoff mats and glacier meltwater in Antarctica - BON-01 | ecosystem: Environmental > Aquatic > Freshwater > Ice > Glacier meltwater | place: Lake...
ACCTTCTACAGGATAGGCGAAAGAATGCATCACACCAAATTCAACTGGTTTGGAAACTCCGGGAACGAGTCGTTTGGAGAATGAAGGGATATCTACGTAGTCCACCTCCAAATCAGAAATAACCGTTTGCAAATATGAGGACCAATTGATCAACTTGGTGCTTCGGTATATCAAACCTCTATCATAAAGTTGCACAAATGCTTCTGTTACTGCAGTAGCTCTATCGTGATCCATAGTGAAAACCTTATCCTCCCAATTCAACGACGCTCCTAGCCTTCGAAGCTGCATGTCGATGCGACCGTTATATTGCTCATACCATTTCCACACCTCATCTAAGAATCTCTCTCTACCAAGATTGTGTCTAGTTAAACCCTTATCTTTGGATAGACGTTTTTCTACCACACTTTGAGTAGCAATCCCTGCATGGTCTACTCCAGGGATCCACACGGCTTTTTTTCCTTGCATTTTGCGCCATCTTACCAATGCATCTTCAATCGTTACAGTCAAGGCATGACCAATATGTAATTGTCCTGTGACATTCGGGGGAGGAATCACCATAGAAAACACTTCATTGCCATTCACGCTGCGAGACAATTTGCCAGAACGTTCCCACCAGTCGTATACTCCGAGATCCACTTTGTCCGGTTGAAACGCGGGTTCCATATCTCTGGATAAACAAGGATGAATTGTTCCAGTGCATAATCCCCGATAAACGAAGGTTCGTCGGACCAACAACATCTCAAGTGGACAACCACAATTTGTTTTTTAAAACCAAAATATAGTATTGAATATAAAATCAGTTTTCGATCACAATCCAACAAAATTTAAAATACCTGATGACCGTTTTTAATAAAAAATGTTATATTTTAGTTGCGATAAGGGACGTCTTTGGAAAAGATGGGAACGAAGTGATCGGCAATTCTGTCCTTTTGTCGTTGAACAATACATTCACAAATCCACACTAGGTTCCTAATCTCCTGCTCTTTGAGCCTGACATAGTTGTAAAAGCAAGTGAAATTAAACTGACCCTCGAAAGCCAACTCGTTCAGTTCTACTTCCCGCTCATAAAAGGCATCGTCAATGGTTTTATCCCCGCGTTGGTGCTTGTCGAAAATATGCCTATAAGCAGGGTACATTCTTAACACCTGCGCTAATTCATTTTCATCGCCAACTTGGGTCAGTTTCTCGGTTCCTTCTGGATAGAGGTATCCCATAGAAGGATATAGTGGCTTCCTTTCGGTGATTCTGTAGTTAGGATCGTTCAAAGGAGTTCCAAAGGAGTTGAGTGTGATGTTGATAGCAGTAGCATCGGCACGCGCGTTGATGAGATGAATCATATCTTCCGCCGTTTCTCCTCCAATCACCTTGCAGAAGCGCAAAAAATCTTCCAAATACAACTTGCGCAGGGCATTCTCCAATTTGGTTGTTGGAAGTTCCTCAAGAAGACTCTGAACTTCGTGAGCTGAAGCCGCACTCTTGGCGGATTCTTCCTGCAAGAATTTGGCAAAGTATTTACCGATGGGAGTGTCGATCAAAACAGACTGGTACAACTCAGCGTATCCTTTTGGAGAGTTATCAAATGCACATATACTCTTCAGAACGCTGGATTCAAATCTTCCAAGAGGATGAGCTTGCTTGGTAACAGCTGCAATGTCTACATTAGGGTTGTTCAATGTCGACTTGAGCACAAGCATAATATTATCAATCATGTAGTCGTACGTGATGTAATCGAGGAACTGCGCCAGAGGTTCATCTGCCTCTGCACGTAAGTACTCAAACTCCACCACAAGTTTATTTAAAGCGTTGGTTCGGATAGCAGAGGGGGTCACTTGAGGAACGTCCGCGAGAAAATTCCCATAATCCGTTTCCTGCAAGTTCAGCTTGACATCGCCGATGTTATCGCATTGAAGTATGCTTCGATAGTCCGAGTCATTCAAGAATCCCAATCTATAACCTCGGAGGATAGCTTCAATAAAACCGTGGTGCATGTTAAAGGTAGACATGTCACCTGACACTGGAAAGACAACCATCGTAAGGCTTGTGTTTTGATTCTTATCCAGAAAAGCCCCCCGCACTTTCAAGGACTAGCATGACGGAGACGTTGTTTGATTTGCAACAGAGATATACAAGTGTGAATGAAGCGGTCTTGCAGAAAGAGGAAGAGCTCCGTTATATTCAGCAGACAGTGGAAGAGCTGTCGAAGCAGGTTGGAGGTTCACAGCCTCAAATAAATCCAGCAGACGATGTTCTACATGAATTGGTGGTTAAACTATCCACCGGGGACTTCACTGGGGCAGTATCCACGCATTTAAACCCACATGTAACTAAAACAGTTGAAGATGCTGCCCGTAATTTACTTGCCAAGAATATACGTGATATAAATCTGGATCAATATCACAACAAAAGAAGAATGGTCGTGATAAGTCATGTTGTAAAAAAGGGACTTACACAGGAGCATTCAGTTCTAGTTACCGATGAACTGACGCTTGGTCAGGTTTTTGACTTAGCATGTTGCATGTGGAAAATACCGCCGGAATCGAAGAATCATTTTTCACTGCTAAGTCAAACTGGATCCACCTGGCCCCTATCTGTTAATGTTGCTTTGCATGTATGTGATTCTTACGAAAAGACCGTTTTATTTCTCGAGAGGAATGTTTGTTTGAAAACCAGTGGTGAAAATAGCCATTTATCCGTTCTCGTTCCAAAAACACCTGTTTTTGCCCCCATTTTAGGCGAACATTATCGGAGTGAGTACTCAGAAGATTCCAAAAGTGGGAACAAAGGTAAATTTAAAGTCAATGTGAGACGTTGTATCAGTTCAGTCCTTGTTGATTTCATCGCTACTTTGAGTTTGTTAATCGTCGTTATCGTTTCATACCCGAACCTGTTTGAGGTCACATCCCAAGAACTAACGTATGTTCAAGATCCTGTCATTGATTTAAGTTTTCAGTTTACTCAACTAAACTCCGATGGAAAGTTAATTCTATTGGATGTTGGGGACATCACCACGGTGAGACAGTTCGTTCAGTTAGTTTCACTGCAAACTGCGGCATATGATAAGAATCAAGCAGGAAGACTCCTTCTTGCTATGCCAGTTCGTATAAGAACTAACAGAGTTTCTGGCTTCCAATTTGATAATGAAAACTGCCCTTCGTTCTATGAAAACGCCCCGCTGAGCCCCGATCTTGACGCTTGCTTTCCTGCCTTTTCTGATACAGTAGCTGCTACTGAGTCCTTTTTTCAAGGTACTAATCCAAATACGACTGTTAATTCTTCTGCTATTCAGTTACCTCCCTCTGCATGGGAGTACCAAGAGAACAGCTGGAGTCTCTCTGATATTGTGAATTATCCAGATTCTGCGGATATTATGAGCTTTAGAGAGTATCCCAGCGGAGGATATATCTATGACATTCCTACCACTGTATTTCTGCATAGTGGTTTTAATCTTGATGAATTGATGACCGGTTGGTTCGACAATCAGACCAGATTTTTAGCTGTTCAATCTGTGTATTTATGTGCAAGTACAAGTCTGTGGGTATCCGTCATGCTCTACGCCGATGTCACCAGAGACGGAATCGCTACAGCCGGAATCTCCGTAAGAAGTTTCCCTGCATTCGAAAACTCACCTATCCAGACATTTCAAATATGTTTGACTTGGACATTCTTCGCTCTCTATACAGCTGCGATTAGTTACTCGCAAATGTCGAACTTTGTGGCTCTTAAGAAAGCTCTTGTAGCCAAACTTAATGAGCACGCAAACAAAACCGTGCAAGAACTTCATCCTTCTGCACTAGGAGCGCAATTACCCGCTGCAAAATTACGTCCGCGTACGCTCCTATGGCTCTTCTTTCGAGATAAATGGGTTTGGGTAGACATTATCGTTGTGCTATTGCTTGCAGCTTCCAGTGTATGTCAAGGAATCGTATACTTTAGGTAAGTTTTCATATCATGTGTTTTGAAACTAATGTATTTATTGTTGCAGTGCGAGGTATCGTATGGTAGGTCTTCAAAATGAACGGTATGTGGAAACGCAGATTCTTGGGGAACTTATTTGGTGGTCGCGAATGCTGATGGCACATGTGTGGTTTTTTGTGCTTATAAAATGTTACAAATTTCTTCCCACCCCTTACCTCAGCGCCACTGTTCATATATTATACCATGCTGCCAACGAGGTCATCACCCTTTTTTGCATGTTTTTGTATGCTATTGTATGCCTCATTCTCGCCAATCGATTCATGCTAAACTATGGTGAACGTTTCGATCCTAGTGTCCGATTTTTTAATAGCCTTTGGGCGATTACTGCATACGATGTAGTTGCTGCATTCGCAAGTCCAACAACTACCATGAGGCTTCTGCAAGGCAGCGTCACGGCGTATCTGCTGCAACTTTTACTGGTTGTTTTCATTATGGTATTTCTATTCCCCTTGTTAGTGGCCTCCATCTTTGCCAAAGCATGTGCATTCGAACATATCGAAGAAGGTGACTCTAGAATGAGCATGAAGAGCAAAGGGAAACTCTTCCATACCTTTTTGGAAAGGAAATTCGCAACTTCGGAGTCGCTATTCAGCTTTTCATAAATTTTGCATCTCCCGTGCGCTTTTCGTTTCATAATGTTGTTGCTTCTGATTACCTCACAGATTGGCATCAGGCTCTTTTCTTTCAACAAGTTACCTTTGATTTAGAGAAATTAGCGTTTGATGGCTTCTATCTACTACTTGAAGTATTTTAAAATTCGTTGTTAGTTGTTTTTAAATTAGACTACAATGGTATGTTCGAAAAATTCAGACAAAATGACAATCGGGGTAAAAAACAAAATTCAGAAAGATCCGTTGGAAATTTTGTATCAGTAACGATGAAGGGGCTCTATCCTAACTTCGCACGACCGACGACGACTACTCGTCTCACAATTCCTTTAGTGACTTATGGTTGCTTAGCTATATGTATCGTAGTATGGGACATGCATCCCGCCCCTATTACTTTGTGTTCTCTTGCCTTCCTCATGTTCCGAATCATCTTCCCGTGTACTCTAATATCTCGAACATACGTCGTGGATATAGTGAGTTCAATGGCTAATCTATTACTTCTTTGCTTGATATTTCATCTCGCCACCATCATCCAAGACTTGATTTTTGCATTATTTACAGTTCTTCTTTTCCAGGATCAGTTCGCTAGCAAATGTCTGCTCATCAACTCATGCTGGTTGGTATGCGCGCTAGTAGCGACATTTAGTACACAAGATAGAAACTTGGCGATATTTAGTACACGCTATAGAGACTTAGCGATATTTCTGGGAGCAATGATTGTACAGATATCTCTCTCGTTCATGACTCGTCAAGCATCGAAGGTCAATGAAAGCAAAAAAGTTAGCATTATTCCCTTCTGTGAAGAACATAGAATTATCAAACGAGAGGAACTTACATTGCTCAACGAAATTGGCCAAGGAGCTTTTAGTTCCGTTTTTGAAGGCAGGTTTAACGGTGTTCACGTCGCAGTAAAAATGCTCAAAGAAAATAGTGATGAGTCGTTTCCAGTCTTTAAAAAGGAGATTTCGATATTAGCAGGATGTTATCATCCTAATGTGGCCTGCTTGTATGGTGCTTCGCCTTATAACAGCAATGAACTCTACCTAGTAACGGATTTGAACAATGGAGGCAATTTTCAAGACTTACTAGGGAATCCCAGCTTCACATTTTCACAAAAGTTGAAAATTATTCAAGATATTTCATGTGGATTGAGCTACTTGCATAATTGCGTTGATGGCTACACAATAATACATCATGATATAAAACCAGAAAATGTTCTGATCGGACCAGAACATCAAGGAAGAATTTCTGATTTTGGAGTTTCTATTAAAATTAAAAGGGATGGAACAGAAACTGGACTGAAGCGTCACCTTTTACACGGAGGTTCGCCTATGTGGTTAGCTCCTGAAGTACATAGAAATGAACCATACAACGAATCCATTGATATTTTTGCTTTTGCATTGATACTATGTGAGTGTCTTATCGGTGATGGTATGTTCGTAATGAAGGCTTACAATTCAACTGGACTTGCCTTTTATGAGCTTGCAGTATCCCAATTCAGACCAAGAATTCCTGAGAGTATACGTATGTCACAGCCTAGTTTGGTGGCCCTTTTAGAAGATTGCTGGGCTGAAGATATTCCTAAACGCCCAATTGCCGCAGAGATTTCTTCAAGATTGGATGATATTGTTGCATTTAGAAAAATGCAACCACCTACACCCAAGCGACGGGATAGAAATCTTTCCGTGATCTCATCAAGCGGAAGGACATACGATACTAGTGACACAAGTGATTCAAATGCACTAGCTAATATATGCGATGAATTGCGAGCAGAACTAATCAAGCAAAATATGTCCCATGATATAGCAATAGAAGACCAAAAGAAATATTATGAGGAAAAGCTGTCCCAAATGGCATACGCTGTTTTGTAATAATAATGATTGTAAGACTTGAATTTTAGTTTCTAATTTTTTGAAATAATAGTTACCAGTATAAATTTAAAAAGTATATAAATTAAAACAAACCCTATGCCTGGGTGCAAGCGTAGGAAACTCTTTGAAATGCCCATGTCAACGCGAACGAGGTAAAAACTGGAATCGTCAAATTATCATTCAATGCCAATGGCTCGTATAATTCCACCAAAGTCGCTACTATAGCACCCACTAAACTGATGTATTCACTCAGTGGAGCGGCCCTGAAAATAACACACCCGATGCAAAAGCATACTAAAAACATAGCAACACTACCTTCCAACGATTTCTTCCCTTCACGTCCCAATTTCAAAACACAACTTTCTCCCCCAAAACTAACACCAATCAATGCGGCGCTCATATCTCCAAGTACTAAGAAGGTAATGGAGGCCATGGCAATTGGAGGGGCAAAAAAAAAGATAGATATGGTGCAGCCTAAACTGAGGTAGCATGCACCACATAATTGGGTAGCTTCTTTATGTCGAAGCAGCCGTGCCAATGGGAAATAATCTCGTACCGCAGGTATATATAACCGAGATGCGTCACAGATCCAACCTGCGATAGTTAATTTCACGCATAGCATACCGCACTCCTCTTGTGTCCAGCATCCTTGATCGAGCAATATCCCATAAACCATCGGGATCGCCAATGCAGCAATGTGAAATGTTTTACGTTCAATTTCCGACTAGCATCTATTTTAAAACAGTATTTGAATTACGGATCTACTTACGGCTGCTCTTGCTACTCGGTGTAAGGACACCCCGAAATCCTTCACAAAGGGTTTTAGACCTCCAGAGCGAGCCAGAGAGGCAGAGTATAGAATCCATACTAGACCTGTGACAAACAGCATAAGAAAAAGATAACTAAGATAGTGACTCTTCTCCTTCTTGAACATAAAGATATTCGGTCGCATCCAGTCATCGATCCACCCCATGTCGAGTACTTTTTTTTCTTGTAACGGTCAAATTCAAGATGGCTAAGGTTCACAGCGATGATATCAAAACATCCGCTGCGGTTGAAAGGATGACCAGCAATCAAAAGTCTCACTATCACCACCTTGTAGGCAATGTGCATGCTCGACCGCAAGAAGCAACTCTGCAGATGATACTGACTTCGAAAGTGCTCGAGGGCTGTCGTGGATGTATGGCAGCTGTCTTGATATTGTCAGTAGTAGGAATTGCAGATGCTACTACAGGTACCTGCAGTATCATGGATATACTGATGATTGCTTATATCTTGTTAGCTACAGTTGCTTTGATTGGATTGTATGGTGCCAGTCGGGTTCTCAAGGATTTACAAGTGGATGATGATGGTATCGAAACGACAGGACAACGTATTTTTCAATTTTATGTTCACGGGACCTGCGTTTTAATGACACTTTGTATCTTGCCCTCTTCGAGTTTGTTCTTTTTCCACTCAGAGTTGATTTGTGATGAGAAATCTCATTTTCCCACCATTATCCTTCCATACACAATTATGCTCCCTCTTGCCATCTCTATTAAATATTCTGTGGCTATAGTTACATGGTATGAAATGGTTCAATCATTACAGGAACTGGTGTGCCTTTGGATGATTTTGGGGTCAGGTTTCATTGCGATTTTGTCTAGTACTACCTATAATAGACAGACGTTTCTATCCGCAGTTGAGCTGAATATTGGTTACGATCCCATGCTGACTTTTATTTGGATATGGGCGCTTTGCACAATCGGTTTTTCCGCGTTTGGGTTTCTCTCAGGTTGGACAGAATCGAACCCCGGGTTGCGATTGTATCTCATCTTGTCAGTCATTCTATTTTTTGCCGCAATTGGGATTATTGTGGCCAACTTGACCAATACTATTCCTGGAGTGGATGTAATAAATTCAAAATGTGACTCAGTATTGAGGTTAATGGGTTCTACGTGGTTTCAGAATTTCTTCCAATGTGCCAAGTACACCGAGATTACCACTAATACAAGCCTTTATGACACTGTTACGTGTGGGTCAAATAACGAAACCAGTGTGTTCTGGGAAAATATGTCTACTAATACAAGCACTTGCAGTTTAGGCTGCATCGATCATGGATGCTGCTACAAAGTAAAATCTTCCATTTACACTTTAACCAAGATTATCACCATCGGAAGTATATGGTATCTATTTGTGATGATAGTAGGCATATTTAGCACCAGAAATCTAGCTGTTTATACTAGTACCAAAACTCAACATTCGCTTTCGTGGGTACTTCGACATAATCATTCGGGCAATGTAGCAGCATTGATAGGCGTTTCACTTTGCGTCATTTTGGCTTTAGCCGTGGGTATTAATGTGGGAAACACCTATTCATTTATGCCCTTAGAACTGCGTGAGAATATGTGTAACTTTAACTCCAGCATGGACATCGTTAACAACACTGAGTTGGTTTCTTGCGACAACGGTATTCAGGACGGTGATGAAGTCTCTATTGACTGTGGAGGATTGTTCTGTCAAGAATGTGCCACAGCAGCTCCTTCAATAAATGATGTAACTCATTTCCCAACGACTACCTCATCTCCGACAATTTCTCCTTCCGCAGCAACCAACTACATCGGCCCAATACTGACATTCAATTTCGAATCGAATGACGACGAAGTTGATTTGAAAATGAGATTCATGGCGAGTGAAAAACAAATGTGTTCTATAGGGGGGATTACAGGAGTGAATGATCGATGCGCGAATTCCAAGCATACGACTTCAAATACTATTGAGATCGACGTTCTGTACAAGACGATCTATGTTGTGTACATACAAGCAGATGAAGTAAATCGAGTACAAGGTCAGTTAACGGCTGTTGATTCTATTAATAGAACAGTTGCCAACATATCCTTGCCGTTTTCCGATGACATATCCAATTACGATCTATTCGGGTACGCTGATACTTCATCTTATTCGTTTGCTCGTATGCTATGTCTCAATGCAACAGGAGCAACTCCAACATTGTTCGACTGTTCAGAGTATCACATGTTTGAACGTAGAGTTAGTTCTTGCATTTTGAATAGCGATACCCCATGTAAATGCGAAACAAGAGAAAAATTCTTCCTGGATCAAGACAAGGATACCTATGGCAACATCTCAGTTCCAATCACAACATGCCAGAAAGCAGATGATTGGATTGGACTTTCAACTAACGGCGATGATTGTGATGACTCCAGAAGCAACAAAAACCCAGAAACTAATTGCTTTCTCGATGGCTGGTATCTAGATTCTGATACAGAGGCTTCCAGTTGCGATGATGTATGTTCATCTTATCACTTGCAATGCAGCGAATATGAAATGTCAACAATATCTAGTGCATCTGTTTGTCAACAGAAAATATCTGCTGCGCTTCAAGCATGGTGTTCTTTCATCGATACCGAATTCACTGTTTCCACGTCTACTGGAAATCCTCGAGGTGGAGGTGTATTTCAATTAGGTCTTAATTCTGACCAAGCTTCTTGTTTGTGTAAAAATGGTGTGATAGATGAGCCAGTAGTCCCAGGTATCATTTTACAAGGCGACATGTTTACTACATTGTCTCTTGGTGGTGTATTCCATGATGCTGGCGCAACTTGCACTGAAGAAGCTGCCGCTTTAAGCATTGATGGGCCAGATTCGTTCGATGCCCAAGGTACATATGTGATAAAATACTCTTGTTGCGAAGGAGACGTTTGCGTTTCAATATCAAGACATGTGATGGTGGATGAAAACAAAGGCGACTGTGATTCATTTCTCAATAAATTATCCACCACCGAGGACTATGGTTACACTGGTGGATGTGTGATTGCAGGGCAATTGTTTTTTCCGATGAACAATAATCATCAAGGATTTCCTATTCCGGATGACG
>Ga0105053_10012298_pt1 | contig 10327 bp, 12 predicted proteins | sample BON01_FD_78093 | JGI IMG/M metagenome (GOLD analysis project Ga0105053, IMG submission 78093) | Freshwater microbial communities from Lake Bonney liftoff mats and glacier meltwater in Antarctica - BON-01 | ecosystem: Environmental > Aquatic > Freshwater > Ice > Glacier meltwater | place: Lake...
GTCCTCGACGACGCAGACCGAAATCAATCTGCCGTTCATTACGGCGGACGCTTCCGGTCCGAAGCATCTGACCATGAAGCTGACGCGCGCCAAGTTCGAGGCGCTGGTCGACGAATTGATCCAGCGCACCGTCGAGCCGTGCCGCAAGGCGCTCAAGGACGCTGGCATTTCGGCGGGCGAGATCAACGAAGTCGTTCTGGTCGGCGGCATGACGCGCATGCCGAAGGTTCAGGAAGTCGTTAAGCAGTTCTTCGGCAAGGAGCCGCACAAGGGCGTCAACCCGGATGAGGTGGTCGCCATCGGCGCCGCCATTCAGGCCGGCGTTCTGGCCGGCGACGTCAAGGACGTGCTGCTGCTCGACGTGACCCCGCTTTCGCTCGGCATCGAAACGCTGGGCGGCGTATTCACCCGCATCATCGACCGCAACACCACGATCCCGACCAAGAAAAGTCAGGTGTTCTCGACCGCCGAGGATAATCAGAGCGCGGTTACCATCCGCGTGTTCCAGGGCGAGCGCGAAATGGCGGCCGACAACAAGATGCTCGGCAATTTCGATCTGGTCGGCATTCCGCCGGCGCCGCGCGGCATGCCGCAAGTCGAAGTCACCTTCGACATCGACGCCAACGGCATCGTCAACGTCAACGCCAAGGACAAGGCGACCAACAAAGAACAGCAAATCCGCATCCAGGCCTCGGGCGGTCTGTCCGAAGCCGACATCGAGAAGATGGTCAAGGACGCGGAAGCGCACGCCGACGAAGACAAGAAGCGCAAGGCCGCGGTCGAAGCCAAAAACCACGGCGAATCGCTGGTGCATTCGACCGAGAAGGCGCTCGCCGAACACGGCTCCAAGGTCAGCGACGACGATCGCACGGCGATCGAAGACGGCATCGCCGATCTGAAGGAAGCCCTCAAGGGCGACGATCCGGAAGTCATCAGCGCCAAGACCAATGCGCTGGCGACGGCGTCGATGAAACTCGGCGAGGCGATCTATAATCAGCAGCAGGGTGGCGATGGCGCCCCCAGCGGCGTCGATGAGCCGGACGGCGACAAGAAAGACGATGTCGTCGATGCGGAGTTCACCGAAGTGGACGACGACAAAGACGGCAAGAAGTCGGCTTAAGGAGCAATCGAAGCTCAATAAGACCTCGTTCTGAGAGCGCGGCTTGGCGTTTCGCAGAACGAGGTTTTAAATTATCCGGCGGGGGTCATCTTTGTCCAAGCGCGACTATTACGAAATTCTGGGCGTTACGCGCACCTGCACCGAGGTCGAACTCAAGGGCGCGTTCCGCAAGCTCGCCATGGTACATCATCCGGATCGCAATCCGGGCGACGCCGAATGCGAACACAAATTCCGCGAACTCAACGAAGCCTATGAAGTGCTCAAGGACGGCGACAAGCGCGCCGCCTATGATCGCTTCGGCCATGCCGCGTTCGAGCAGGGCGGCGGCGGCGGTCCTGGTTTCGGCGCCGATTTCGCGTCGACCTTCTCCGACATTTTCGAAGACTTGTTCGGGATGAGCGGCGGCAGCGGCGGAAGGCGCGGCGGCCGCGGTTCCGGCCGCGAGCGCGGCTCGGATCTCCGCTACAACATGGAGATCAGCCTCGACGACGCCTTCAACGGCAAGGAAGCGCAGATCCGCATTCCGACGTCGGTGACCTGCGAAACCTGTTCAGGCTCGGGCGCCAAGGCCGGTACCAAACCAAAAACCTGCGCCACCTGTGCCGGCGCCGGCAAGATCCGGCATGCGCAGGGCTTCTTCACGCTGGAGCGCACCTGTCCGGCCTGCCAGGGCCGTGGCCAGGTGATCGACGACCCTTGCGCGGCCTGTTCGGGCGCCGGACGCGTCACGCGCGAACGCATGCTGTCGGTCAACATTCCCCCCGGCGTCGAGGACGGCACCCGCATTCGGCTGGCCGGCGAGGGCGAGGCCGGCGTGCGCGGCGGCCCGCCCGGCGATCTTTATATTTTTCTGTCTTTGCAGCCGCACGAGCTTTACCAGCGCGACGGCGCCGATCTGCACTGCCGGGTGCCGATTTCGATGGTAACGGCGGCGTTGGGCGGCGAATTCGGAGTTCCAGCGATCGACGGCAGCGAAGTGAAGGTCAAGGTGCCCGCCGGCAGCCAGACCGGCCGCCGTTTCCGGCTGTCCGGAAAAGGTATGCCGGTGCTGCGGTCGAAACAAAACGGCGACTTGTACGTTCAGGTTGCAGTAGAAACGCCGCAAAACCTGACCAAGCGCCAGCGCGAGCTTCTGGCCGAATTCGAAAAGCTGTCGTCCGAGCAGACCCAGCCCGAATCGGCGGGATTCTTGAGCCGGGTCAAGGCCTTTCTGGAAGGCTTGGGGAATCGTGGCAGCTATTCGGAGTAGCTATCTTGACCGTGTGCCCGCCTCACTATACCGCTGAAGTTTGCGGGCCACTCCCCGGCCATCCGCGCGTGACCCAGTAGCAATGCCTTTGCACACATTCGTCCGCGTTGAAAAAAAGCCCCTGCGTCTCGATGACGAGATGCAATTTATTCGATCGTGGATCGAGAAGCCGCTGCGCACCGGCGCGGTCATGCCGTCGAGCAAGGCGCTGGCGCGCGTCATGGCGCGCTATGTCGATCCGCAAGGCACCGGTCCGGTCATCGAACTCGGGCCCGGCACCGGCCCGGTGACCGAGGCGATGGTTCAGCGCGGCGTTGATCCGGCCCGTCTGGTGCTGGTCGAGTTTAATCCAGACTTCTGCCGGCTGTTGCGCACGCGCTACCCGGCTGCAACCGTGGTGCAGGGCGACGCCTATCGGCTGCGCCGTCTGCTCGAAAACATCGTGCGCGAACCGGCCGCGGCCATCGTGTCCGGACTGCCGCTGGTGACCAAGCCGACGCGCACGCGTTTGCGTTTGATCTCGGATGCGATGGCGATTTTGTCGCCGGGCGCGCCCTTCGTTCAGTTCACTTACGCGATGCTGCCGCCGATCCCGAAGATGCTCACCGGCATCAAGGGCGAAGCCTCCGAACTGATCTGGCTTAACCTGCCGCCTGCGCGCGTGTGGGTCTATCGCGGGTGTGAAGCCTAACCCCCGTTCTTTCCCGGCCATGACGATACGAATGTGCCGTGTTATGACGGCGGCAATAGGAGCCGCCGATGCCTGCGCCGAAAATCCTTGTCTTCTCGGGTTCGACCCGCACCGGTTCGCACAATGTCAAATTGGCGGCGCTGGCGGCTAAGGAATTGACGCTGCTCGACGTCGACGTCACCCGCATCTCGCTCGTCGATTATCCGCTGCCGCTTTATGACGCCGACCTCGATGCCCGCAGCGGTCAGCCGCAAAGCGCGCTCAAGCTCAAGCAGATGATCATGGCGCATCACGGCGTCTTCATCGCCAGCCCGGAATATTCCGCTTCGGTCACGCCGCTTCTGAAAAACGCGATCGACTGGGTGTCGCGCGTGCGCGAACGCGGCGACCCAACCTATGCTGCTTACAAGAACCGGGTGTTTGCGATCGCGTCGGCATCGCCCGGACCGGGCGGCGGTTTGCCCGGGCTGATCGCTTTGCGTCAAATTCTCGAAGTTGGCTGCGGCGCGCTGGTCATTCCCGAACAGGTGGCGATCCCGCAAGCCAATCAGGCTTTCGACGACCGGGACAATATCGCCGACACCCGCGTCGCCAACCTGTTTCATGCCGAACTCGCGCGTCTGGTGGAGATGGCGCGGCTGTTGGCGTAATGTATCCGCGCCGGCAGCGCTTGCGATCAATTGAGGAGAAACGCCTTGCCGCTTAACCCCCGCGAACGCCTGATCGTCGCGCTCGATTTGCCTTCCGTTCAAGCCGCCGAAGCGATGGTGACCAAGCTCGGCGACTCGGTGAGCTTCTACAAGTTCGGCTACCAGCTCGCTTACGCCGGTGGTCTGCCGTTCGCCGCCGGATTGATCGCCGCCGGCAAGCAGGTGTTCCTCGATCTCAAATTGCACGACATCGGCAATACGGTCGCCAAGGGCGTCGAGAGCGTGGCCAATACCGGCGCGACGTTTCTGACTGTGCACGCCTATCCGCAAACGATGAAGGCGGCCATGGAGGGCAAGCGTGGATCGAAGCTCAAGATTCTCGCCGTCACCGCGCTGACATCCTATGACGACGCCGATTTGTTTCAGGCCGGCTACAAGCTCGGCGTCAGCGCGCTGGTGTTGCAGCGGGCGGGCCAAGCGCGCGATCTCGGCGTCGATGGGCTGGTGTGTTCGGCCGAGGAAGCCGCGAAGTTGCGAGTCGTCTCGGGCGCCGGCATGGCGCTGGTGACGCCCGGCATCCGGCCGGCGGGCGCCAACCCCGACGATCAAAAGCGCATTATGACGCCGGCGAAAGCCATAGCGGCGGGCTCCGATTATCTGGTGGTTGGCCGGCCGATCGTGGAAGCCGCCGATCCGAAAGCCGCCGCCGATGCCATCGTTGCCGAGATCGCGCAGGCGAAAAAATAACCCGCTCTCTTGTCATTCCGGGACGCACGCGCCAGCGTGCGGACCCGGAATCCAGGTGCCATTGATTTAGCCGTATCTGGATTCCGGTTTCGCGCCTTAGGCGCGCCCCGGAATGACCAATGGGAAGGAGACAAAAAATGCCGAAGGGTTACTGGATCGCGCGCGTCGATGTCAGCGGCGACGAGGGTTACAAGCCCTATGCCGCCGCCAATCCCGCTATTTTCAAGAAATTCGGCGGCCGCTTTGTGGTGCGCGGCGGCAAGTTCGAGGCGCCGGAAGGCAAGGCACGTTCGCGCAATGTGGTGATCGAGTTTCCTGACTACGCGGCGGCGCAGGCCTGCTACCATTCGCCGGAGTATCAGGAAAACCTCAAGCTCAGACTGCCGCATTCGACCATCGATCTGCTGATTATCGAAGGCTTCGACGGCCCGCAGCCGTGACTTCCTTCCTTTGTCTCTGCCCGCTATACCCGTTCCATTAGTCCGGGAGCTTGATCGATGGCCGATATGCGTTTGATCGTCGCCGGTGCCGGCGGGCGGATGGGCCGCACGCTGGTGAAGGCAATTTCAGAAACCGATGGGCTTGCGCTTTCGGGTGCGCTCGAGAATGCGAATTCGCCATTGCTTGGCTGGGACGCCGGGGTGCTCGCCGGCCTGGGCGAGACCGGTATCAAGCTTGAAGCCGATCCCGCCAAGCTGTTCGAAAGCGCCGACGGCATCATCGATTTCACCGCGCCGGCGGCAACGCTCGATTACGCCATCCGCGCGGCGAGAGCCGGCAAGGTCCATATCATCGGCACCACGGGTCTGAGCGTGGCCGACGAGGCGGCGATCAAGGAAGCCGGCAAATCGGCGACCATCGTCAAATCGGGCAACATGAGTCTCGGCGTCAATCTGCTGGCGGCGCTGACCAAGCGCGTCGCCAAAACGCTCGACAAGTCGTTCGATATCGAAATCCTTGAAATGCATCACAATCAGAAAGTCGATGCGCCGTCCGGCACGGCGTTGTTGCTCGGGCGCGCAGCGGCGGAAGGCCGTGGCGTCGATCTCGACAAGAATTCGGTGCGCAGCCGCGACGGTCATACCGGCGCACGCAAAGCCGGCGATATCGGTTTCGCCACGCTGCGCGGTGGCACTGTGGTCGGCGAGCACACGGTGATGTTTGCGGGTCCCGCCGAGCGCATCGAACTCACGCACAAGGCCGAAGACCGCATGATCTTCGCGCGCGGCGCGCTGCATGCGGCGATCTGGGCGCGCACGCAGAAGCCGGGTCTGTATTCGATGATGGACGTGCTGGGGTTGAAGGATTTCTGATGCTTCTTACCTCTCCCCGCGTGCGGGGAGAGGGGGTCAATCCTGCCTTGGCAAATACTCATCTTTCCATTTCAGCACCACATTGAAACTGATCGAGATGCGCGGCGTCTCGCTCAGGTTGGGATGCACGAAATGCGTCATGAAGGCGGGCCACAGTAAAATCTCGCCGGCCTTCGGCTGCACCGTGTGTTCCGGGTTGACGTAAGGGTCGCCACGAATGGCGCCCATGTTCACCGCCGGTCCGCGCGGGTCGTAGAAGCTGATCGCGCCCGGCCGCACATCCTTGCGCGTGCGCAATGGCGCCCGCCCGGTCGGCGTCTGCACATAGTAAGTGCCGGATAGATACGAGTGCGGGTGGTTGTGCGGGTCGTGGTAATCGCCGAGCCGGTTGACGTTGGCCCAGCCCTGCAAGGTCCAGTCGATCTGGTAGGCCATGCCGAGCTTTTTGAAATAATCGGTGACGGTGCGGTTGATGCAGTCGCGCAGCCAGGCGACCGCCGGATGCTCGTGCGTCAGCAGATTGCCGCCGAGATAGTCGGTGGTCAGGTCCTTGTTGGCGGCGTCCAGTTCGAGCACGTAGGCGGACAATGCCTGATTGGCCAGATCGGCGCCGGGCAGGGTCCGGTGCAGAAAAATCGTCGGCCATAACGCTTCAAAGCCGTCTTCCGGCATGCATTTCCTCCGTGCTGAAAGGCCATTCTGCCATGAATTGCCTTGGCTTGCGCTATGACTGGAAACCGCGCCGGGCGGGCTGTATATGCGGAGCCAGTGGTTGGACCGAATTGTGAGGCTGCGATGAACGAACGCCTGCTGGTACTGGTGCGGCACGGCCAGAGTGAGTGGAACCTGAAAAACCTGTTCACGGGCTGGCGCGACGTCGACCTGACCGACAAGGGCGTGGCGGAGGCGCGCGAGGCTGGCCGCAAGCTGAAGGCGCAAGGCCTGACGTTCGACGTCGCCTACACCTCGGCGCTCAAGCGCGCGCAGCGCACGCTCGACCTGATGCTGGAGGAAATGGGCCAGACCGGTCTGCCGATCGTCAAGGACCTGGCGCTGAACGAGCGCGACTATGGTGACCTGTCCGGCTTGAACAAGGACGATGCCCGCAAGAAATGGGGCGACGAACAGGTGTTGATCTGGCGGCGCTCCTACGACATCGCGCCGCCCGGCGGCGAAAGCCTGAAGGATACGCTGGCGCGCACGCTGCCGTATTATGTCACCGAAATTCTGCCGCGCGTCTTGCGCGGCGAGCGCGTGCTGGTCGCCGCGCATGGCAATTCGCTGCGCGCCTTGGTGATGGTGCTGGAGAAGCTCACGCCCGATGAGATTTTGAAGCGCGAAATCGGCACCGGCGTGCCGATCATCTACCGGCTCGACGCCGACGCGACCGTGAAATCGAAACTGGATCTGGCCGCATGAGCGACGTCGAGATCGCCATCGTCGGCGCCAACGCCACGACGGCCGATATCGACGGCCTCGCATCGGTGCTGGAAGATTGCGTCGCCGGCGGCGCCTCGGTCAATTTTATGGAGCCGTTCAGCCGTGACGACGCGGCTGAATTTTTCAAGAAAGTCATCGCCTCGGTTACCAATGGCGACGTCATCTTGTTGGCCGCCAGTCGTGAGGGAAAGATCGTCGGCACTGTGCAGCTTGGCCTCGACATGCCGCCCAATCAGCCGCACCGCGCCGAAATCAAGAAACTGCTGGTCCACCGTTCGGCGCGCGGCAAGGGCGTCGGCGCGGAACTGATGCAGCACGCCGAACGCGTCGCCAAGCAGCTCGGCCGCACGCTGCTGGTGCTCGACACCGCGAGCGAGGAGGCCGAGCGACTTTACACGCGCAGCGGCTGGCAGCGCCTCGGCACGATCCCCGACTATGCGCTCTGGCCGGTAGGCACCTTTTGCGACGCGACGATTTTCTGGAAGAAACTTTAGAGCGGGGCGGCTTTGCTGAACCCGCAAAAAGGCCCGCCTTGCGGCGGGCCTTTTCGTTTCGTTTCATCACGATTTAGTTCGAGATGATCTTCACCACGTTGCCGGTCTTGGCGTCGACAATCACGCGCTCCTGATTGACGAAGGCATAGCGGAACTGGGTGTGCTTCGGCACCGGACGCAGTTCCACAGTCGCGGGAACCGGCTTGCCGATCACAATCTTTTCCTCGACGGTCACACGCGAGGCCGGGATTTTTTCACGCTGCACGTAGGTGATGACTTCCTTCGGCGGTTCGACCGCGGAACCGACACCGGCGCCGACGCCCGCGCCTACCACGGCGCCAACCGGGCCGCCGACAGCGCCGCCAACAACCGCGCCGGTCGCCGCGCCGCCGATGGTCGAAGCCTGCGCGAATGCAGCGGCCGGGGCCAATGCCAGGATCGCTGCCGTTGTGAGAATACGAAGTTTCATAAGTGCCTCCACTCTGGTTCGTTGAATTCGAAATGCCACCGCATGGAGGCATCGAAATTCAACGTTGCAAAAGCGAGGGCGTTCCTGTTCCGGCAAATAATCACGTCGCCGCCACAGTTCCGCAACGAGGGGTTCCGGTTGCTTAAAAGCCGATCAAAAATTCGAAAATTATTCGGTCTACGTTACGCTTCCGTCATGCCGGCTTCCCAGCCGAGGATGGCGCGCTTGCGTGTCAGGCCCCAATGATAGCCGGTGATGTCGCCGTTCTTGCCGATGACGCGATGGCAGGGAACCACGAAGCAGATCGGGTTTTTACCGACGGCGGCGCCGACCGCGCGCGCGGCTTTGGGGCTGCCGGCCTTGGCGGCGAGATCGGAATAAGTCGTGAGCTTGCCGACCGGGATAGTCAGAAGTTTTTCCCACACCCGCACTTCGAAATCGGTGCCGATTAAGACAACGCGCAACGGCTGCTCCGGCTTCCACAACGCGGCATCGAAAACACGGCGCGCGGTGGCGGCGGTGGCGGCGAAGTCCTCGACGTAATTCGCTTTCGGCCAGCGCGACCGCATGTCCTTGAGCGCGCCGCGCTCCTTGCCGGCATCGGCGAGCGCCAGGCCGGCGAGCCCGCGCGGGGCGAGCATCACCAGCGCCATGCCGAACGGGCAGGGGTGGAAGCCGTAGGTGATGGTCAAACCGTTGCCGCCGGCCTTCCACTCCCCCGGCGACATCGCTTCATGCGTGACAAAGAGATCGTGCAGGCGACCGGGGCCGGATAGTCCGACTTCGTATGAGGTTTCCAGCACGCTCGCGGAGTCGCGCAGCAGTTCTCGCGCGCGGTTGAGCGTGAGCGCTTGCAGAAAGGCTTTCGGCGTCAGCCCGCACCAGCGCCGGAACAGGTGGTGCAGGTCGGTTGCGGAAACGCCGGCGGCGCGCGCGATGACGTCAACCTCCGGCTGCGTGCGCCAGTTGCCGCGAATGTGGGCGATGGCGCGGCGCACGATGTCGTAGTCGGCCGCCGCCGTCGGCAGCGGAGCTAATCCGGGAAAGCGGTCGGCGATAGCCGTTTTGGCGGTTGTCATGTTCATGACGCTAATTTAGGTCGCGGCACGTCCGGCAGCCACCCGATTTCTGGTTTCAAGTCAGCGCCGTTCGGATCGGCCCGCGCCTGGCCTCATTCAGGGCGTTGCCGAGCGCTTTGGCGAAGCTTTCCTTTTCGTCCGGCCCGAGAAAGCTGGCGATCGTCAGCTGCTTGTCGCGCATGACCAGAAACAGCCGGGCAATGCCGAATTCCTCGATGGTTTCGCGGTCGAGCCGGACCCAGAGCGGATTGAGCACCCATTCACGTGATTTGCCGCGATGGCTGACCTTGCGCACCGTGAGCGCGGAGGGCGTGACCTTGACCTCCTCGTAGGCGGCGGCATGCCGGTTGTTGAGCCGGATCGCGCCATACAGCAGCAAAACGTCGAGTCCGAAAAAACCGAACACCGGCCATGCGCCCATCAGCAGGAAGGCGATACCGGTGCAAAAGCTGACCCCGCCAAACACGATCATCAGCACTACAAAGCCTGTTTGGCCGAGCGAGCGGTGCGGCGTGATGGTGGCGGAAAAAATCGTCGGCTCAAGTTCGCCGGGATGCTCACCAGATATCGTGTTGTCGGCGGTCATGGCGCTCAGTATACCGGAAATCATGGCAAAAAAATCAGTCCGCAAATCGGCATCCGGTAAAATGCCCAAAGCCGGAAAGCCGCGCGCCAAAAAAGCGGCGGTCAAAACGCCGGCCGCTAAAAAGCCGTCCGTTAAAAAGGCGCTGGTGAAAGCGCACAAGGGCAGGGCGGCCCGGCTGAAGGCCGCGCGGAACCGCATTATTGCCGACTCGCTGGCCTTGCAGGGAACGGCGAAGCGCTGGACCCCGGCACAAATCGAGGAGGCATTCCGGCGTTTTCAGGCGCAGGAGCCGGAGCCGAAGGGCGAACTCAAGCACACCAATGCCTTCACGCTGCTGGTCGCCGTGGTGCTGTCGGCACAGGCGACCGACGCGGGCGTTAACAAGGCGACGCCGGCCTTGTTTGCGCTCGCCGACACGCCGGAGAAAATGTCGGCGCTCGGCGAAGACCGCATTCGCGATCTGATCAAGACCATCGGCCTGTTCCGCAA
>Ga0105053_10012303_pt1 | contig 10325 bp, 12 predicted proteins | sample BON01_FD_78093 | JGI IMG/M metagenome (GOLD analysis project Ga0105053, IMG submission 78093) | Freshwater microbial communities from Lake Bonney liftoff mats and glacier meltwater in Antarctica - BON-01 | ecosystem: Environmental > Aquatic > Freshwater > Ice > Glacier meltwater | place: Lake...
AATCATCGTCGCATGAGATCAAAAATTTGTCACGGTACCACTGATGTAAAATTTCGTGTTCAGTCATTGTGGGACTGGTAAAGTCCCTGACCCTGTCCGTGAAGCGGACTTATTCTTTTCGGCAACCATATCAAGCCATCGTCGCATGAGATTGACATTTTTCAAAAGTCTGCTTGCTACCAAAGTGACTGTGCAAAATGACTACAGAACAAACTTTGGGGGGAATGTCCACCGGACAATTCAAGGATTCGTCGTATTTCAATTTGACGAGAGCCTGATTGCATGAAAAATTAGGCCTATTCCATGACCAGTCACATTGAGTGTGATTGATTCCGTCACAGTTGACTATTGACCAATGAGGCTTACTTCACGATACGTAACTGAGGACATGTGTTGCATGACAAGTGTGTCTATTCCATGATAAATCACACTGAGTGTGATCGATTATCGATTCCATCAAATTTGACAAACGACCAGTGAGACTTACTCCCTGACAAGTGACTGGGGAGCCCTACTCCAGGAGAAGTGAGGACTATCTTCTGACAAACGGCTCGTATTGAGAGTATGATCGATTCCATCGAATTGGAGAATTGACCAGTGAAGTGTATTCCATGACATTTGACCAAGGAGACTTATTCCATGAAAAGTAGGGCTGATTTGCTATCAAACGATTTATTGTCGCGCGGGCCCTATTCTCTATCAAAGTGCCCTGTTCTATGTCCAAAGCGGCACATCTATTTGAATATATATGTGTGTACACATACGTGTATGCATATTTGTATGTTTGTAGATGTACATGTATGTATGTACATATATGTATATATACATGACAATAATAAGAATACCACACATGTTTGTACATGTATACGTATGTATGTACATATATGTATACATACACAATGATAATAAGAATTTCACACATAATGATAATAAGAATAACACATATATGTGTATATAGGAGGCTCTGGTGGATAGATAGAAAGATGGAAGCGTGTGTGTCGCAAATGCCCCCTTCTCTAGATTACACTGCAACACAATGTAACATCTCTCGAACAAGAAAACGCAAGTGGCTCACAAACAATCTGTCAGCAGGCTCTCTCTCTGTACATACATACATATATGCACACATATATATATAAATATTGCCCAACAAACGAGCTGTCAGCAGACTCTAGTAGAGATTGTCCACGTCAACAAGATTGCCGGTGTAGAGGCTGTCGACACCGTGGTGACCGCTGACCCGCTGTACTGATGCTTGCCTCATTTACGCGCCTGCCGACGGAAATTCTCTCAAAAATCAGCTCTATACTTGTTTTAGAGCAATAAATTCAATGATACGAGTTTTGAAAACGTTTGTCTGGATCAAGTACACATCGTCGACGTGTGATTCTCTCGCTCTATCTCTCGCCCCACCTCCTGGTCTCTTGTTCGCGCTCTCTCTTTCGCACGCCCTCTCTTTTTCCACCTACCTGCCTCTAGTAGAGTTTGGCGTTAACGTCTCTCTACCTGGCTTGAACAGAGGTTGTTGACATCGGACTACTTCTCCCTCTCTTCTTGTTTTTCTCGCTCATTCTTTGTCTACCTGGCTTAGTAGAAATTTTTGACATCGAAATATTACATTTCACTTTCTAGTCGACATCGGAATATTTCTCCGTCTCTTTCTTTTTTTCTCGCTCACTCTCTGTCTACCTGGCTTAGTAGAGGTTGTTGACGTCAGCCTGCCAGGGCTCGGGAGTAATGAGATCAACATCATCACCAGTCATCTCCTCGTTAAGGGGGCGCCAAGTATGAGGCGAGCTGTCGAGTTCGTCCCACTGATTGAATTTCTCAAACATTAGAACTCATGTCATTTTCGTTATCACATTGAGGAGCGAACCGACTATTCAAGAAGGTCCGTCTACTTCTTGGACAATCTGTCGACATTATCCCATTGGTCGAATATCTCAAAAGTCGGGTCTAATCTCACTTATGTAGCAAAGTGAGGAGGAGGCTGATTTTTCCAGAATTTCTTCTCCACTCATTGAGCGATCTGTCGACAGTGTCCCACCAATGAAAGTCGGTAAGAAGGGTCGCGTGTGATGTCATTTCCGATATGGGGTGGCTACGATTAGTGAGCTCCTTACAATTATAGGTCTCTGTTGCAAAAGAGCCCTATAAAAGAGACTATATTCTGCAAAAGAAACCCATGATTTTAAGGAGCCTACTCACCGTAGCCACCCCATAGCAAATTGATTAGTGAGATGACTTTGGAAATAAAATACCTGGTTGAAGTAGGTGTCGTACTTGGAAAGCGACGAGTCAGGGCCATTGGGGTAGATCCATTCCGTACCGTGGATCCTATTCATGTTGTGTGTGGTGTAGTGTGTTGCATTGTGTTGCATTGTTTCGTGTGTTGCAGTATGTTACATCAGTGTACTGTGGATCCTATGTATGTTGTGTGTGGTGTCCTATGTATGTTGTGTGTGGTGCAGTGTATTGCACTGGTTTAGTGTGTTGCACTGTTTTGGTGTGTTGCACTGGTTTAGTGTGCTGCAGTGTGTTACATCAGCGTACCGTGAATATGCATGTTGTGTGTGGTGTAATGTGTTGCAGTGTGCAGGTTGTTGTAGTGTGTCACATCAGTGTACCGTGGATCCCATTTATTTTGTGTGTATTAGGTAGGTGTGTTGCAGGGTGTTACATCAGCGACGAGTCAAGGCCATCAAGTGTATATGCATGTGTATAGGTATGTATGTGCGTCTTTGTTGTTATTTATGTACGTATATTGTATATATATGTACATATATATATATATACACGTATATACATACATATATTTCACGTGTTTTGTGCGTGTATATTCACATGGACACTCTCGCACACACTCCCCATACACAAAAACAACGCACATACATTTACACAGACAGATTAAACCACAGACACTCATACACACAAACAAAAAATATATACATGCAAATAAACATACTTAACTACACTCAATATATGTATACTGGTCGACGGGTTTAGGCTCTTCGGTGTCGAGACCAATGGAGTTCATTCACACACACATGCATGTACACATACAGATTACATACCAGTATCTATTCACACATACATACATTTACACATGCAAGTATACATGCAATTACACATACTTATACAAACAAACACATGTACATACACACGCGATCACACATACAAACAAACACGCGCACATCAATATACACACCGGTCGATGGCCTTGGGCGTTTCAGCGTCGAGACCGATGGAGTTCATCACCTTCATAGATTGGATACGGTCGTCCCTGTAAGTTGGTACGCATGTCATGTCGTGCCTATACATCTGCAAAAGATCCCTATACATCTGCAAAAGATCCCTATATCCGCATAAGGCCCTGCACTGTCGTGCGCATGTATGAATGTGCACAAATATCTGGAAAAGTGCTCCGCATATCTGTCTAAATCGCGTTTCACACGTATGCATTCGCACACACACACAGGGCTGTATTCGCCCACACAAACAGGGCTCTCTGGCGGATACATCTTACTCTTTTTAAGATATGTAGGAATGCTCTGAGTGCACACCAACGCGACTCTCTGACTGTGTGTGTGTGTGTGTGTTGCGATCACACCTCCACAGACAAAAACATACGCATAAACACAAGACACTGACACAGAAGCACAAGCACACACAGACACAGAAACATACTCACACCACACACTACGACTTACCAGCCCCACATTCAAAGACAGGGGACTCTGGGTGTGTGGTGGGTCATTGACAGCGAGAGAGGGAGTGAGAAAGAGAGAGAGAAAGAGAGAGAGGGGGGGAGAGATAGAGAAGGAAAAAGAAAGAAAGAGAGAGAGAGCGCGCACGCACCCGCGACAGAGGGGACCTTACCAGCCGCCACCCGTACTTTTCATATCAGCGAGGCGGAGAATCTTAATGGGGCCCTGGAAACTGATACTGTTACCCATGAAATTGGGCTGGTCGAAGAGCTGTGTTTGAGAGTACGTGCGTGCGTGTATTTGTGTTAGCACTTGTGTGGTCCATTGAATTTGACTGGCTGTGTTTCTTGTCCCCCCTCCCACCCCTCTGTGCGCACACAACATGTCGAGTTCCAACTCTTCATTTTCTCCAGTGCCATGTTGGTTGATTACCCCACCATCTCTCTCTCAAAGCTGCATGTGTGTGTGCTTGTACGTGAGAGTACATGTGTGAGAGAGAGGAAGAGAGAGAGAGAGAGGGAGTGTGTGTCTATGTGTGTACGAAAGAGGGAGCGAAAAAGAGTGCATGTTTGTGCACACATGTGTGTGTATGAGTGTTTGCGTTGGAGTGTGCGTGGGAGTGCGCGTGTGCCTGTGTGCATGTGCACACGCACACGCGTGTGTGTGAGCGCGTGTTTGTGCATGGTTGTGTGGGGTGTATGTATGTCTATGTGTGAGAAAGAGAGAGAGGAGCGAGAGAATGCATGCGCGCGCGTGTACACGCGTGTGTGCTTATGAGTACGTGTGGGTGTCCGCGTGTAAGTGTTTGTGTGTGTGCGCGCACATATTGTGGACTTCATATTTCTGCTTGCATGTGGGTGTACGTGTGTCTTTGTGTGTGCACATATGTATTTGATTGAGCGTGTGTGTGAACGTCGAAAAATATACATATACGCGCACACACACACACAGATAAACATATCTACGTACATATATATGCACATATGTACACGCAAACACACACACAGATACGTACACCTACATACATGTATGTGCATACACATACATATAAGCACCTGGATGTTGACACCGTTGGGAAGCTCGAGTGCCGAGGCCGTCCCAGGAAGAACACACCCGGCAAGGTTGCAGCCACCCATCCAGGCCGCCTCTGTCTTCGTGCGGTCCTTGACCACATTGATGGGCCTGTGTGTGGTGTGAAGGTGTGTGTGTGAGAGAGAGAAAGAGAGAGAACGGGAGAGAGAAAGAACGAGGGAGAAGTGGAAAGGGTTGAAGAGAGCGCGCGAGAGAGAGAGAGAGGGTTCTAGAGACAAAGAGGCGCGCCTGCACGAAAGAGAGGACCAGAAAAGAGAGGACGAGAGAGAGAGAGAAGGAGACAGAGAGAAAGAGAAAGAGAGGGACTGAACGACGGAGAGAGATAGACGGAAAAGAGACACAGAGAAAGAGAAAGCGAAAGAGAAAGAGAGGGAGCGAGCGAGAGCGAGAGAACGAGAAAGAGAGGAAAGAGAGCAAGAGAGGGAGAGACAGCGACAAGGAGAAAAAGAGATACACACAGAAATGGAGAGAGATAGAGAGAGATACAGGACAAGAGTGAGAACACGAGCGATGTAAAGTCAAGGAAATCGAGAGAAAGGACCACGAAGAGAAAGAAAGAGAGAAAGCGAGAGAGAAGGAGGGAGGCAGGGAGAGAGAGAAGAAGAGAGAAAGAGAGCGCGCGAGAATGTATTTGCTTATGTATTTGTGCCCCCATGTGCATGTGTGCGAATTGAGCACTTGTATGACAAGAGCAATAGTGGTCTGGAAAATCAGTAGACATGCAACATGACTTGACTCACAAGACCTGATTCAAGCGTCAAAGACATTGTTGCCTTCACCTGTTAGACATGTCTCCTGAGATATGACTCTCTCCTGACTCATTTCATATATGGAAAATGGCCTGGAAAATGAATAGACATGCAAAACATGGCCTGCATGGTGAGGGCGAGGAGATGTAAATGTATGTGTATGTAGTTGTACCTGCACACCTTCTTCGCCACGCAGTACCACGACGGACTGGAACTCGCAACTGTCCGGAGCACAGGTTCCAAAAACAAAAAGGGTTTCAAATCCAAAAAAAAACCTGTCGTCATAGCAGGCGTCGCCAAGAGTGGAATAGAATCCCTGGGGAAGTTCGTGAGCACCAGCCGGCTCCACCTGTTCTACCACATCTCTGCCCCAGCATGGGTAATTGCTGGCCCAAGAATTATAAGGGTAAAAGTCGTATACTTCGCCACAAGTTTTGATGACCCATCTCTGGGTTTTGTACTCTCCGGGGTCATCATAAAGGATAGCTTTCGGCAGCGCGTCATCTGGCGCGCATTCCTCAATGTCGAGGTGATCGCCAGACTGCCAAGAACAGTGTCAGAGGAGACTTGTCGTGTACTCTAGAACGATACCTTGACTTATTTAGGTTATTACACTAATCAAAACCCCCACGTTTCCAGAGAACAGACAACACTCGCTCTGGAGATTCAAACACAGAAAAAAATTCAGGCCCACCAATATATTTGGACAGAAAAAAATTAGCGAACTTTGAGAATGCAACTTTGAGCAACAAAAAGGATCAAGAACGACAGACCTTGGGATCTTCATACGCCTCAATGACGGCCTCGTGCTCGAACTTAGGCGAGCGGAACTTGCCTGTAAAAATAGAGAGACACAAAGAGTCTTGCAAGTCAGAAACGAAATTCTTCTCCGCCTTTTCACACGTATCGCGCTGTGAAGGCTGGCCAGAGGAGGCACATGTAACTGTGAAGAGTTGCAGCGTGTTGCAGTGCGTTCCAGTATCTTGCAGTGCATTGCAGTGTGTCGTGATGAGCTGAGGGGAACGTGCGTGGCGCTGCCTCGCGCCGCCCGAAATACCGGCCCTCGGAAACTAGTTTTGCTCTGATTCCGGGCCAATTTTTTTTTAAGTTTAGCGGTTTGCCGTGCTGTTGCAAGCGCGCAGGAAATAGAAGGGGAAGGGAACCCGGCCCTGCTTGATTTACAGCCTTTTTTTTTGGTTTTTTGGACCTGCGGCAGCCACAGGTCGAAATTCTGAGATTTTTTTCTTTTTTTTTTCCAACCTGCAGCCGGAGGCAGGCGCACACGCCCACCTTCGATCAAAACACGCCAAAACAACCTGAACATACCCCTGGCACACCGAGCACGGCAGATCGTCGCATTCAAAAAATCGGCGGATGGAGGTACCGCGTAGTGCGTCGATCCGCCAATTTTTCGAGAGTAGTTTTTTGTGGGGTCAAAAGGCACAGGATCTGGCGCAGTGCCAAAAACTGGAAACGAAGGTTCAAACGATGCGAGGAACCACTCAAAACCCCATACAGGGTGCAAATCAGAGGGATGGAAAAACTTCGGGTGGCGCGCGGCGGCAAGGAGATTGCCCCTTCGCTGCCGTGCGCCCCAAGGGCAGGAATTTTGTACTTTGGTGGCGCCGTTCACGCTGCCAGATACTGACCTTGCTTCCAGTCCCAGACGCCCTCCATGTTGTACCCGGCTGCATCGAAGTCATCGTCGCCAATTGGAGTCTCGCCAGCGAACGAGAGCTTGAGCTGCTGGCCATCCGCACGTTTCATGGAGGATTTAAGCTGAGGCTTTCCCTTGACGTACTTGCCTTTGGACATCACCTTGTACTCGGCAGGCATCGTACGTGCACCCTTCGGCAGGGTGCGGCGGAGGGCAAAGTGTTGAGACCGTCCCATCTCCTGCATGAGCACTGCCTTGGAGGGACTGACGTGACTCAGTGTGACTGTCATGATACAGATGATGCCGAGGGCCCTGCTCAGGCACGACAAAGGAGCGGGGTCATAAATGTGTTGTGTGTGCAGATCAAATTGGTCATGAAGGCGGTATTGCATTTTTGGCTCGCTCCCTGCAGGACAGGGACCCTCTTTTGTAATGACATGGGCAAAGATTCTGAGGAAGAATTCCAAGGAGCTATGGCGTGCCGCAGAGACAGCAGAGCTCACGCATGGGACAACACCACCGCAGAGGCCCTTACCCGAGTCCCACGGCCAGGGCCGCCAGCCTCGTGCGACTCTCCCTGCGCATACACAGGTGGAAGGTACAAGGGGTGTGTGAAATACGATAGGGTGTCAGTGAAAGTGGGCGTCAGAGAAACGTTTAGAGTCTATGGTCTCTATGGGAATGGCGCTCTACCTGGTCCTGCTCACCTTTTGCTCAAGGGCGAGCAGCACAAGCAGACATTCTCAAAAAATACTGTGTACTATGAGAGCCTAGCAAGCATGTCAAGGCAACAATCAACAAGGTGGTGTGAAGCGTGGCCATCATGCCATTCAACGAGAACTTTTGGACATGTTTCTTACATTGGATGCGTGGAGACCTGGAGAAGGTGCTTCTTGATCCCAAGATATATTGTGGGCTCCCTAAAAAGAGTTTTGCAATGGGACTTTCGTTCAAAGATGGGTTAGGGGTTTTTTGACTTCTTCTTGACTCAGCGAGGTCACATTGCGGGGCCGGCAGTGGCTGTGGCCCTTGCCAGGATATATGAACGAGACGCTTTCTGATATGACGTGGTTATCCTCCTCAAAATCCAGGCGCCCTTGTCTTTCGACCCAAGAGTAAAAGTCATTCGGGATACCTTCATTTTGCACATGGGAACATCTCTTTGTTGCCTCTTCACACTAAAAAAATATTTAAAGAAAATATTTGAACCACGAAGTCTTTTGGCGGGGATTTTGAACATTTACAGAGGGGACAAATACAAATACAACAAGTCCACAAGCTAAGGTTTCTCGTCCACCAGCGTCGCTGGATACCAGGTGGGCAGCACACGACGACGAGAAGTTTCGTGGTGTTGCTGAAAAGAGACGGCACTGGCGAGCCTAGCACACATGTTATGATATTGGCAACACGAGGGCCCTCTCGACATTTTATCAAGTGAACCGACTCTCACTCCCCTCTTCTGCACGAATTCGGCGTGATGAAATCACACATCGCACAAGTTTGGCACACTGCATGCGCTGGGAAAATGGAGGAAAAGAGAACCATGGGCGGAGGCGTAGGCGCCGCCGCCCCCTCGCTACGCTGTTTCGGCACCCTTTGTCTATTGCTGGTCGCCTCGGGAATCATGCTCGCCGCCCAAGGCGCTGCTGGTGGGCCACTGCAGCAGGTTTCGAGTACAGCATTGGCCCCGCACGCACATGCGCGCATAACTTGTCGCAGCATGTGGCCACCGCTGCTAGAGCCCGGAGAGCAGGCAGGCGGCCTGCTGCTGCTGCTGCGGCTGCGAGGAGGGGGCAGGCGACGAGTCGCTCGGCCTGCTACGAGGATGAAATTGGGACATCTCTCAAAGGTCGTGGAAAAGCGTGCAAGTAATATTGCTCGGCGGCAGAAAAAGGAAGCGCAGGATAATGACCACTATGGCAAGGCCGATGGCGTGTGGGAGGTTCTCTTGATGTTCCAAACGCACCTCGCGCATACGCAAGAACACTATGAACATCACACACACACACATGTGCACACCTGCACGTACACGCTCGCTCGCGCACGTGTCTGCTGAGCGAGATGACTGGGATATCTTTTGCTTCCTAAATTGTCATGTCTCTTTTAAAAGGGCAAGCATAAGGCTCTTGTTAAAAGAAAGTCCTGAAAATTGGGGAACCTACATATTATGGCCACCTCACATATAATCACACACATACACACACGCACACGAACATGCATACGCACACACCCACACACACAAAATAGAAATCCCCGGACTTTCACAGTTGTCCCTCACCCGGTTGATTGGTTGGTCTGATGATAAATCCAGACGAGTCTAATTTCTCATATGAATTTGCCGTGTTTTGCACATGAAGAAGTCCTGTCTCGTATGCAGAAGTCGCATCGCATATGAATGAGTCATGTCGCATATGATCGAGCCATGTTTCATGTGAACGAGTCATGTCTCGTCCGAAAAAGTCATGTCGAATATGAATGAGTCATGTCGCTTATGAACGAGCCATGTTCAAATGAAGGAGTCCTGTCGCGTATGAAAGAATAATGCCGCATATGAATTAGTCATGTCGAGCATGATCAAGGCATGTATATATGGACGAGGGATGTGTCTTGTGAAAATGTCATGTCTCGTATGAAGGAGTCACGTCGAATATGAATGAGTCATGTCGCTTATGAACGAGCCATATTCAAATCAAGGATTCCTGTCGCGTATGAAAGAATGATGCCGCATATGCATTAGTCAAATCGAGCATGAACGAGGCATGTATATATGAACGAGGGATGTGTCTTGTGAAAAAGTCATGTCTCGTATGAAGGAGTTACGTCGAATATGAATGAGTCATGTCGCTTATGAACGAGCCATGTTCATATGAAGAATTCCTGTCGCGTATGAAAGAATAATGTCGCATATGAATATGTAATATCGAACACAATCGAGGCATGTTTCATAATGGGTGATGAATCCATATGTACAAATACATATTTGCATTTACGCATATATATACATACATGTATATGTAAATATATATTTATGTATATGCATACATATTTATATGTATATACATATATATATAGGTATATATATATATATGTGTGAATACATATATGTATATAGCATATATA